>Ga0315282_10015222_pt1 | contig 11375 bp, 11 predicted proteins | sample YL17G07_20_MG_FD_203693 | JGI IMG/M metagenome (GOLD analysis project Ga0315282, IMG submission 203693) | Sediment microbial communities from Yellowstone Lake, YNP, Wyoming, USA - YL17G07_20 | ecosystem: Environmental > Aquatic > Freshwater > Lake > Sediment | place: USA: Wyoming | collected...
GAGCATGCGGCAGGTGCGCAGGTACTCCTGGTAGTTGAGGTTGCTGGCCAGGATGCCGCAGGAGACGTTGCTGAGCGTCCCCAGCGACAGCGTGGCGACCATGATCGCCAGCTCGGTGCTCAACTGCTCACGGCCGGTGTCAAGGGGCACGTTGGGGTCACGTCCGGCCTGGGCCCAGCAGGTGCTGGGCACGACGACCAGTAGCGCGAGGGCGAGGGCGAGGCGTGTCCCGGACGGGCTGGACGGTCGCGCGCGTTCGGGCCGAGGCATGACGGCATTCTCCTTGTCGCCGGCCCGGCGGGCCGGGCCATACTGCTGCGGCCGGAAGTTGGCTGCGCAGGGGAGTGGGACCTGCAGAACGGTTATCGGACCGCGGGTCTGGCGACCCGCGCCACTGACGTCCCCCCCTCACCCGCCGCTGCGCGGCGACCTCTCCCCCGTGGACGGGGGCGAGGTGTAGCGAGCGCCCCCCTAGCGCGACGGGTCACTGCGTCGTGTTCAGCCCCATCTGCACCTCGGCGGCGGACGTGTTGCGCACCGCGTCAGCGCCCCGGAAGAGGTTGCCGAACACAGTAGCCGCAATCAGGCCGGGCTCAAGCGACAGGTCCAGCTTGCCCTCATCGCGGAGGTCGCACCCGTTCACGATCAGCCGCCCGCCCGAGGCGCGGATGCACGGCTCGCCCGCGCCCGCGGCATCCCAGCCGGTGAAGTGGCAGCTCGTCAGGATCAGGGTGCTCGGGCCGCGCTTGTCCACCTGCACCTTCGTCTCGGGCACGCCCCAGAAGCCGCAGTTGGTGAGCTTCACCGGGCCCTCGTTCCCCTCCCCCACCTCGAGGGTGCCCATGAACTGCCCGTTGGCGAACTCCACGCCGGCGTGCGCCTGCGTCTGGTCCACGCGGACGGCTACGGGGCAGATATCCGAGCCTGACTGGGTGATGACGACGTTGCCGCCGCCATGGCCGAAGTCGGCGAAGTGGAAGCCGATCACCGGGAAGATCACGAACGAGTTGCTGATGAACTCCCAGTCGGTGCGGCCGATCTTGAAGCCCACCAGGTTCTTCTTGAGGTAGGCCTCGATGTCGCCGCCGGGGAAGCGCGGCTCGAGAGCCATGCGCGTCCAGAAGTTGGGGTTGAAGTGCACGTTCTCGATGCGGCCGATGTCGCTGCACTGGTCTATGTAGATGCCGGTCTTCAGCGGGCAGCCGAAGACGTTGCGCACCGTGTGCAGCTCGTTCCAGTTGGTGCCGAGGTCCAGCGCCTGGCACGGGTTGGTGAGGGTCACGTCAGTGATCTGGCACAGCTCGCCATCCACCCGGATGCTCCACGGGTAGGGCTGCACGTCAGGCAACGACTGCTCCGGGTAGTGGATGATCAGCTCGCGGATGACGGCGTTGGGGCGTAGCGTCACCAGCGGCTCGCCGTCGGCGTTGCCCCGGCCGCCGTAGGCCAGCAGCACCGTGCCGATCGGGTGCTCGGAGTGCGGCACGCCGCCGGAGGCGCCCTTGAGGGTCACCCCGGGCGGCACGACCAGCGCGCCGTTCACGCGGTACATCCCCGCGGGCACGAGGCAGACGGGCTCCGCCTGCGCCGCGGCATCGAGGGCGGCCTGGAGGGCCGCGGTGTCGTCGGTCACGCCGTCCCCGACGGCGCCGTGATCGCGGGCATTGACGTCGGCCATGGCATGGGTCCCCCCAAGGGTCAGAAGACAGCAGACGGTCAGTAGTGCAGACACGCCGGGCACCTCCACCGTGTGGACATGGAGGCCCGGTTCGCCTGGGGGGCGACGGGACCTGCGGGAGGGGCCGATCGCCTTGAACGGAGGTGGATGGGACGGCATGGCGGGCGGGAAGGCGAATGGTGACTCATGAACGCGGGCTCCGCCAGGCAGGGCCGACCGGTCACCACCGCGCAGTACGGGCGTCGCCTGGCCCGACAGGAGGCCCGACAATCTTGTCGGGCCGGGGTGGCACGCGGTGATCCGGGCTTCCGGAGACGCCCGCCGCCACGCAGCCCCAGCAGCGGATGCGGGCCTCCAGGCCCGCATCCGGAGGTGGCCCGGAGACGGCACCACCATGCGGCCACAGCGGCCCGACAGGATTGCCGGGCCTCCTGGGGCGCCAGAGGGTGCCGTGGCGGTCAGAGGGGCGAGTGCGGCTCGGCGGTCTCGGCTGCCGGCCTCCCTCAGATCGTCTGGGCCGCGGGCTCCACGAAGCCGAGGTACTTCAGGGCGTAGGACTGGAAGTACACGGGGATCGGCAGCAGCACGCAGCTCAGCCAGTAGCCGATCAGCATCAGGACCGCGACGCCAACGGGGATCAGCACCGCCAGGTACGACCAGCTCCAGGTCGTCACACCCGCCGCCGCCACGATGCCCCACCCAGCGAGGGCGAGCAGCCCCAGGGGCACGGCCACCGCGAGGACGCCGAGGACCATGGCCAGGGCGCCGACGATCGCCAGGACGGAGAGGATCTTCACTCCATAGTAGCCCAGGAAGCCGAGCTTGTGGCCGTCGAGCACCGGTCGGAACAGGCGCCAGGCCTCCAGAGCGCCGCAGCGGCGCACGTACATGATCGGCAGGATGAAGTCCCTGGTCAGGCTGTTCACCGCACCAATCACGAGGCAGCACAGCAGGAAGGCGAGCCCCGCGGCCACGACGAGCGCGATGGTCTCAGCCGTCAGATGGTGACTGAACTGGCCCGCCATCGCCGCCGAGTACACCAGGAACCCGGGCAGTCCGAGTAGTAGCGCCAGCAGTCCCAGCGACGCAAGGCTGAACCCCACCCGCCACCACAGGTAGGCAGCCCCGGCGTGCTTGTTACGGCGCCACCCCTCCCGGAGGCGGGCCTCCCCGGTGATGACCGATTCCAGGAAGACGAACCGGAACACGCTGTTCACATAGAGCAGGATCAGCCCCAGCCCTACCAGCAGCACCGCGATGCCGGCGCCGCCCCACAGCACCAAGTCCCAGTGCGCGTGGCACCACGTGGCCACGGACTGGAACCAGGCGTCGCAGGCCGGACCCGCGCCGCCTCCGCCACCGACGTTGGCGCGCGGTCCGGGCTGCGGGCCCCCGCCACCGCCTCCCCCACCTCCGCCCCCACCCGCCACACCGGCGAGGAAGGCGATGAGGCCAAGGAGGAGCCACTTGCGGGCGCTGAACGGCGAGAACAGCACGCGCTTGACGTTCTGCAGCGCCGGCGCCACGGCGTCCAGCGCCGACGGCGCTCGGCGGAATGCTGCGGCTGGAGGCAGGACAGCGTCCATGATCTCATCTCACCCATCGGAGGCAACGGTCGTCTGGCTGACGTGGTTGCAGGTATGCAGCCGCAGGTGTGGCTGCAAGGATGTTGCCAGGGAGTGGAGCACATGGCCAGCTGCTACACCAGACAACCGGATGGCTACGGCCGGTACTTCCTTGGCCCCCGAACTGCCGTCGGGCCCGCCCCGTGCCTCCCCGAAACGAACCCGAGAATTGCCCCTATCTGCCCCGGAGCGCCGAATCCGATTGCGAGGGACGACCCGGAACGCGGGTCTGGAGGCCCGCACCCGGAGGGGGCGGGGCGACGGCGCGGAGGACGGGCAGGAGGGCCCGTCCCACGGGCAGCGCTTGAGCGGGGCTGAGGGCGAGGCGAGGAGGCGAGGGGAGGCGCGGGCGGACGGCGGGGCGCAGGGCCCTGCCGCTAGGGAGCCTCCACGCGGACCGCGATGTCGCCCTTGTCCCAGTACCTCATGGAGAACGACTTGTGCTCGCCTCCGTTGTCCTCCCCGTCGGGCCCGATGCTGTAGATGACCAGAGCACCGTCGGCCATCCGAGAGCGCAGAGGGGCGTTGGCGAACTCGTCCAGGGGCACCCGGTCGAGGTACTGCGGCACGAGGCTAGTGAGGTCCGCAGGAAGGCGGCCCTGATCCAGGAGGAACAGACGAGCGGCCAGCTCCGCCCGCGCGAGCGCGAAGTCCGTGGTCCAGTCGGCATCCCTCGCCCAGCTACCTTGCCAGCCACTGGCCACCAGAAGGCGGGCCGGCACGCAGGCCGGGCGCTCAGGTTCCTGGCGCTCCGGGTACGGCAGCTCTGAGCGGGCGCGCAGCTCGTCGAAGTACGTCGTCAGTTGTGCCCACGAGGCCTCGAGGTTGATCGGGCCGGTGAGTTCCCCCTCGGGGACGTCGAGGGGCTCGACCCACAGCTCCCAGAGGATCGCGACGTTGCGTGGGTCGAGGAGCAGTTCCTTGAAGGCGCTGCGCACCAGCACTTCCTGCCCATCAATGATCTCGCTCATCGGCACGCGCTGGGCCTCGATGTCAGCCAGCCGCCGTATCGTGGATTGGCACTCCTCGGCGGACAGCCCTGGCAGGGCCTCCTGCAGGGAGCGCATGCCGGTCGAGACAATCACCGGGGCGATGATCAGCGCGAACTCGCACCGGCGGGTCAGTACGTCGTTCGCTATCTCGAAGCAGTCGAGCGCGCTGCCGGCCGCTAGCCCCGTCTTGCCGTTCTCGGCGCGGACGTGGGCCTCGAGGCCGAAGAAGCCGGCTGTCTGGCTGGCCTGGGCCAACGGCGGGAGGGTGTCATCTATGCCGAGGGCCGGTGGGAACCGGCAGTCCATGGCGATCGCGCGGCGGGCCGTCGCCATGACCTCGGCGTACTCCTCCAGCCGCTGCATGGGGGTGAGGTCTTCGGGCCCGACATCCCACCAGTGCTCGCGGGGCACGTACTTCCAAGTGGCGGGGTCGGGATTGGGCTCGGGAGGCTCCCGGTGGCGGGCGTCGATCTCTTCCAGGAGCTTGAAGGTCTCCAGGTACACGTCGTAGCCGTTGGGCTCGGGGTACGCCACGGCCGGGGGATGCCAGTCATCCCAGGGGCCCCGCGGCCTGACCGAGAGCTGAGCCGGTGACGGCCAGCGGCAAGAGGAACGCAAGGGCGGCGGCTGCGCTCCGCACGGCACGTCCACCTCCTCGGGTACGGCCTCGTCTGGCTCTGGACCTTCGCCACGCGGCCGAAGCGGCCTGCCGCGGGCGCGGCGAGGGCGCGGGGACGGAGGGGGTGTCTGCACAGATACGGCCAGCGGGGGCGGGCCCGCAACGGCGGACCCGATGGGCGCGGTGAACCGCGCCCCTACGACGGAGGGGAGTACGGACCGGAGGACAGGCAGGATTGCCTGTCCCACTGGCTGCCCTTGAGGAGGTCTGAGGGCAAGGCCAAGGGGCGAGGGGAAGGCGCGGGCGGACGGCCGGAGCCCGACCCTTCGGCTCCGCTCAGGGCAAGCAGGACTGTCGGGCCTACGTCGGAGGGAACGACGGCGCGGATGACCGGTCTGGCGACCGGTCCCACTGACGGAGGTACGGGCAGGAACGCCCGTCCTACGCGGACGGATGGCAGGTCCCTTCGACTGCGCTCAGGACAAGCTGGCGACCTGCCCCACCGACAGGCAACCGGGACCGAGACGGCGAGGGTGCCACCACACCTCTGGCGAAGATGACGGAAGCCCATCGCCGGAAGGAGACCTGTTCATGCCCCCGGAGCCCAAGCAGCTTGGCTATGGTGACACCCCGATCATCCCCGGCACCAAGTACCACGTCCACGACGGCCTGCGTCCGCAGCCGCCCGTCGTGACGCCCGGCAGCGCGGGCAGCCCGCCGTCAGATGCCGTGGTCCTCTTCGACGGCACCGACCTCTCGGGCTGGGAAGCACATGACGGCGGCCCGGCGGCGTGGAAGCTGGGGAAGGGCTACATGGAGGTCGTCCCTGGGACGGGGACCCTCCGCAGCAAGGCCCGCTTCGGGGACTGCCAACTGCACCTGGAGTGGGCGGCGCCGGCCGAGGTGCGGGGCGAGAGCCAGGGCCGCGGCAACAGCGGCGTGTTCCTCATGGGGCGCTATGAGATCCAGGTGCTGGACTGCTACGACAACCCCACATACCCCGACGGCACCACCGGAGCGGTCTACGGTCAGTACCCGCCGCTGGCGAATGCGTGCCGCCGGCCGGGTGAGTGGCAGACATACGACATCATCTGGGAGGCGCCGCGGTTCAGCGGGGAGGCGCTGGTGCGGCCGGCGTACGCGACGGTGCTGCTGAACGGAATCGTGCTGCACCACCGCACGGAGCTGATGGGCTACACGAGCCACCGGGAGCTGACCACGTACGTCGCGCACGACGCGGTCGGCCCGCTGGAGCTGCAGGACCACGGCGACCTGGTGCGCTTCCGCAACATCTGGTACCGGCCGCTCAAGGGGTACGACGAGGGGTAGAGGCGGGCGATGGGGTGGCTGCAGATCGGTGAGGCTGTCCGGGCCCACCGCGGGAGGGAGGCACGGCAGTGGCAAGCAACCGAGGGCCCGCCAAGCTAGGGCGGCGAGCCTTCATCGCCGCGGGTGCGGTCATGGGTGCAACTCCCATCGTGGGTCGCGCGGCAGCTCAGGGCGGCACGCCGGCTGGGCGGCAGCCGGGGGACAATGGCGGGCTGCCCGAGAACTGCTTCGTCTTCGACTTCGAGCATGGAACGGGGCAGGCCATCCTGCCGGAGGGCGACCGGGGCCACCAGGACCGGTGCGCGGTGATCTGCGAGGAGGAGGGGCGGGCGACGGTCGTACTCACGCGCGCCGCCCTCCTGTACCCATGGGAGCCCAGCGAAGCAGCGGCGACCGCGGACCCCGGGTATTGCAGCCCGGATGTTCGGGTCGAGGTCGAGTTCTGGTGGGACCCCTCGCTCGGGGGGCACCCCGGGATCGGGTACGCCCGATACGAGGTTGGGCTGCTCGACGTGGATGGAGCCGTGCAGTACTGCGTGATGGGGCGGACGGGGTCATGGCATAGCTGGGTAACCGGGGGCAGGACGCACGCTGCGTCGGAGCGGTTCGTCGTGTGCCCGGGCACCGGGGCCGAGGTCCCGCTGCTCAGAGGCTACTTCGCGGCGAGGGTCGTCAGGAGCGCGGTCGAAGGCGACGGCAGGCCGTAGGCCCAGCGAGGAGCAGGGGTGCGGGACCGCCGCGGGGCGCCCCGTCCGGCTACGCTCTCCGGGCGCTAGCGCTGCAGCAGCTTGAAGGCGCTCTGCCGCGGGAAGCCGCGGTTGAACGCCAGATGCACCCAGAGCCCGGCGAGGGGCTCGATCAGCCGCGCGGCCCACAGGGGCCCTGTATCCACCACCTCGAACCCCATGGCGGTGCCCAGACCCGTGACGAGGTCCTTTGCCTCGTCGTCATCGCCGCAGATGAACAGCGTGGCGACCTGGTTGCCGAAGCGCGGGTTCGCGTAGTGAGGCGCGTGCACCGCGTTGAAGGCCTTGACCACGCGCGCCCCCGGCGCCCAGGCGGCGACCTGCTCGCCCGCCGAGGTCGTCAGCCCCACCTCCAGGCCGTGGTAGTCGGAGCGCAGCGGGTTGGTGCAGTCTATCAGGACCTTGCCGGTGAGGTCTCCAGCCGCCTGGATCGCCTCCTGCGTGGCGTGCCACGGGGTGGCCAGGGCCACTACCTCCGCGGCGGCGGCCGCCTTGCGGATAGTGGTCGCGCTGGCGGGGGCGCCGATGGAACGCACCAGCTCCTGGACGCGCTCGCCCTGTGGGTCGCGCGAGCCAAAGACAACGTTGTGCCCCAAGCCGGCCCAGACGCGACCCAGCGAGCTGCCGACCATCCCCGTGCCGATGACTGCTATCTCCACGCCGGACACCCCCTCCGTTGCCTGAGGTCTTTGCCGCAAGCAACGCCGCCACCACCGGCACTGCCTCCCGGGCCGGGGCCCTGCAACGTGACGCCGCCGCTCTCGGGCCGCGTAGGCGCGCGAGGGGCCTCGCGCGCCCCGCGTAGACCCCGGGCAGTGGGACGGGCAGCTTGCCCGTCGGGGTGGTGGCGGCCACCGCACTGACCGGCTGGCAGCCGGTCCCACTGACCTGTCTTCGAGGCTAAGCGCTGACCTACTGAGGTGCCGCGGGGTGTGTCGGCGGCGGCCCCCACCAGGCGACCTCGACCCCCTCGGTCGCCACCGTGGCGTCGCCGCCCCGTGCGTCCATCACGAGGATCTCCCACGTCCCGTGGCGGTCGCTCTGGAAGGCGATGCGGCTGCCGTCGGGTGACCAGCAGGGCGTCCCATCCCCGGCGGGATCGGTCGTCAACTGCCGCTCGTTGTTGCCGTCCGTGCCGATCACCCACACGTCCCACTTGGGGGGCAAACCGGCCATGTAGACGATCTGGTCGCCGCGTGGGGACCAGTCGGGAGAGCCCTCGTCATCGGGGTCCGCCGTCAACTGGCACGGCCCCTCGCCGCTGGCGTCCATGGTCCACAGATCGGAGTGTCCCCCGTTGTAGGAATGGAACACGATCTGGTTGCCATCCGGCGACCAGGCCGGGGCGCCGTCGTCGAGGTCATCGAAGGTGAGCCGTTGCTCGTCAGTGCCGTCGGCCCGGATGGTGTAGACCTGCCAGTGGCCGGCACGCATGCTCTGGAACACGATCAGCTCACCATCCGGCGACCAGTCGGGGTCAATATCGTCGGCGGGGTCGTCGGTGAGCTGCCACTGCTGGGTACCGTCCTCGGTGATGATGTAGAGGTCCCATTGCCCGCCGATGTCGCTGGCGTAGGCTAGCTCCGTGCCGTCGGGCGACCAGGAAGGCTTGCGTTCGGTCGCCGGGGTGTAGGTCACGCGCCGGGGCACCGCGTCCTGCGCCCCAAGGACGTAGATCTCCTGGCTGCCGTCACGGATAAGGCAGTACGCCAGCTTGTCCTCGGGGGAGGTGGCCCAGGCCGCTGGCCGGCCGAGGTTCGGCTGCCCCAGGATCACCCCGCCCCACAACGTCGCTAGCAGCAGGGCAGCGCAACCATCCATCTCCGTCTGCACCTCCACCCGCTGTGGTCCGCACAGCCTGCCGGCCGGTGCCGATCCTTCACTACCTGTCCGCATCTTAGGCCAAGGGGGTGGGGGCGTCAACCGGAGCGGCCCTGGAGTCGCCGCCGATGGCGCCTCGCGCGAGCGGGCGCGCGACCGATCCCGCGCGCCCGCTTCGTTCACGAGACGGCTCGAGCTACAGGGGGGGCAAGGGATTGGCGTTGGCGGCGGAGGTGGCCTCCGGCCCCGCCCCGGCCTGATCACGACTCTCGGAGGCCCGGCAGACGAAGTGGATCAGCAGCAAGGCCAGGCCCAAGGCGCCGAGGATGAGGGTGGCCGGCAGCCGTACGGGGCCAAGGAAATGGACGGCGTCGGGGGTCACAAGCTGCATGAGGACAAACGCGACGGCGAGGGCGAGCAGTACAATGCCGGCTTTGAGGTTGGCGAGGCGGTCGCCAGGCTTCTTCTTCTCCTCCATTCCCGGCAGCTCGAGGGGCGGCAGGTCCGTGACGCCCTTCTCGATGAGGAGCTTGCGCTCATCGAGCATCAACTGGAGCTGCTTGTGCCGCAGCCAGCCGCGGTAGCCTACCATGGCCAGCACGAACAGGAAGGGCAGCGGCACGACGAAGAAGACGATGGAGATGGCGGTCATGTCCGATCCCATGATACGGGTCCTCCGTTCTGGTGGTTCGTCATCATGAGCTTCGATGCCGCCGCCGGCGGCGCAGGTTGCAGTCTGGGTGCTATGGAATCGGGTGTGCTGATGCGACGGCCCGCGGCGCCAGGGCCAGGTGCTGGGCAAGCGAGCCGCCTGCCCCACCGACATCGTGGGTGCGGAAGCGTGGGAGGCGGGGTTCGGCGACCCCGAGTTGGGTGAGAGTGCAACCGGCGCCGGCCCGGGCGGCATCCAATGCAATGATATGGTTCTCTCCTTCGTCATGCGACTGTCCAGGGCAGCCCCCGCCAAGACGCAGGCCTCAGCGGAGGCGGTGGTGGTGGCGCGGGCCCAGCGCGGCGACCACGCCGCGTTCGAGGCGCTAGTCCGCCGGCACCGCGACAGCGTCCTGGGCCTCGCCCGGCGCATGGTCGGCGATCCGGAGGGGGCGCAGGACGTGGCGCAGGAGGCGTTCGTCAAGGCGTTCCGGGAGCTGCACCGGTTCCGCGGCGAGGCCGCGTTCGGGACGTGGCTGTACCGGATCGCGCTGAACGAGGCCCGGGTGTACCTGCGCACGCAGCGCCGGCGGCAGGTGCGGTGGGAACGGCAGCGGGATGAGGCGGCGCGGGAGGCCGCGTCGCCGCAGGCCTCCGCGGAGGATGAGGTGGCCGACGAGATGGGGCCGCTGGCGGCGCTGCTGCAGGAGCTGCCGGAGAAGCAGCGCGGGGCGCTGGCGTTGTTCTACCTGCAGGAGCTGTCGGTGGAGCAGATCGGGCAGACCGTGGGGGCGCCGAGCGGCACGGTCAAGGCGTGGCTCTCGCGAGGTCGGGAGAAGCTGCGTCGGCTGGCCGAGGAGCGAGGACTGCTATGAAGTGCCACCAGGTGCAGGAGGCGCTGGCCGGCTACAGCGCTGGGTTCGTGCAGGGCGAGGAGCGGCAACGGCTGCAGGCGCACCTCGCGCAGTGCCCCGCGTGCCGGGAGCGGCTGGAGCAGTTCCGCGCGCTGGATGGGCTGCTGGTGGCCGATCGCCCGCGGGCCGGCGAGGACTTCGTGCGGGGCGTGATGTCACGGGTGCGCGCCGAGGTCCTGCCGCGAGGCTTGTGGTGGCGGATGATGCTCGAAGGGGTCGGGCCGCTCGTGGCGGCGGCCGCGGTGCTACCCCTCGTCTGCATGGTGGCCTATCAGGTCCTCGCTCAGCACCTCCAGGCGGTCGGGTCGTGGGACGCCGGCCTGCTGCTGGCGCAGCCGGTCACCGGGGCGGCCATGCTGCTCGGCATGGTCGCGGTCACGGGTCTGGCGGCCCTGGTCGCAGCGCGGGTCGGGAGGGTGTGGGGGTAGGGGCGCGCCCTTGGGGTGCGCGCAGGACAGGCGTCCCACCTGTCATAGCTGTCGGGCGAGACGCCCAACCTACACGGGCGCGCGGTGGCACCCGCGCCCTACAGACCGGCCCGCTCCCCTCGCGCCGTCCCCGGAAGCACCGTCATCCCCTGAGCGTTGCGCTGTCCGCAAAGCCGGGCGCCTCCCGCTCTCCGCGGGAGGCGCCTCAGAGGTTGGCTACACGCCAAGCCCCCACCATGCTGCGGGCGGCTCAGACCGCCGGATGCAGCACCTCCGTGGTCGCCGTCAGCGGCAGCGGCGGCGCGGCCAGCAGTTGCTCCATGCGCTCCAGCCGCTCGTCGAAGGGCAGCAGCTCCAGAGCGAGCAGGCTCAGTCGCTGGTGACCGCGGTGCGCCGCGTAGTCGCTCAGTCGCCGACCGATCTCTTCGACCCGATGCCGCAGCACCATGGCCTGTACTGCCCGGCGTCCCATCAGACTCACCTCGTCCCCCTCGGTACTGCATTCACTACGTATAGACACCGCAAGAGGTTGCGCCGGTTGCAGGTCTCATTTGCCGGGCGAAGCACCTAGC
>Ga0315282_10015223_pt1 | contig 11374 bp, 11 predicted proteins | sample YL17G07_20_MG_FD_203693 | JGI IMG/M metagenome (GOLD analysis project Ga0315282, IMG submission 203693) | Sediment microbial communities from Yellowstone Lake, YNP, Wyoming, USA - YL17G07_20 | ecosystem: Environmental > Aquatic > Freshwater > Lake > Sediment | place: USA: Wyoming | collected...
ACGACTACCGCTGGGAAATCCCGCAGAGCTACAAACAGGGCATGCTGGTGCCAGGCTTAATCTATACCAGCGAGTCCATGCTCAGCCATATTTGGGAAGAGCAGGTCTTCCAACAGGTGGCTAATGTAGCTTTCCTGCCTGGCATCGTCGACTATTCACTGGCTATGCCGGATATTCACTGGGGTTATGGCTTTCCTATAGGCGGGGTGGCTGCCACCAGAATAAAAGATGGGGTGGTATCACCCGGGGGTGTTGGCTTTGATATTAATTGTGGCGTCAGGCTACTACGAACAAATCTTACTGAGAAAGAGGTAAGACCTAAAATTAAACAGCTAATTGATGAGCTTTATATCAATATTCCTTCAGGAGTGGGTTCCACAGGCAAGATAAGGGTGAGTGAAAAGGAGCTAGACCAAGTCCTGATAAAGGGTAGTCGGTGGGCACTGGAAAGGGGTTATGGAGAAGCAGAGGACATTGTGGTTACCGAAGAATCAGGCTGCATGAGAGGGGCTAACCCAGATAAGGTAAGCAGTAAGGCTAAGAAGCGTGGTGTCCCACAACTTGGAACCCTAGGTTCTGGTAACCACTTTCTGGAGGTAGAGGTGGTGGATGAAATCTATGACCGGGATGCAGCTACAACTATGGGCATCAGTAACGTTGGTCAAGTGCTTATATTAATTCACACCGGTTCCCGTGGCTTTGGGCATGAGGTCTGCACCGACTATGTAAGGTTACTGGGTGAGGCGGTAAAGAAATATAGCATCAGCCTGCCCGACCGCCAGCTTGCCTGTGCCCCGGTAAAGTCAGCCGAGGGCCAAGACTATCTGGCAGCGATGGCCTGTGCTGCTAACTACGCCTGGACTAACCGTCAGTGCATTACCCACTGGACCCGGGAGTCTTTTGCTAAGGTCTTCGGTAAGAGCTGGAGGGAGCTAGGGCTGGAACAGGTCTACGATGTGGCTCACAATATCGCCAAGATAGAGGAATACACTATTGATGGCAAGAAACAACCCCTTTGTGTCCACCGCAAGGGGGCAACCAGAGCCTTCCCTGCTGGACACAGCGATATTCCCAATATTTACCGAGATATAGGGCAGCCGGTTCTCATTCCCGGAGATATGGGGCGCTGTTCCTATATACTGGTAGGTACAGAAACAGCTATGAAGGAGTCATTTGGCTCCACCTGCCATGGTGCAGGCAGGGTGCAGAGTCGTTCTGCCGCCAAGCGCAGCCTCAGGGGTGCTGATATTGTCAAGGCACTAGCAGCCAAGGGGATTTTAGTCAAGGCTGAGAGCATGGGTTCACTTGCTGAGGAGGCTTCTGAAGCCTATAAAGATGTAAATGAGGTGGTTGAGGTAGCCCATAAGGCGGGAATCTCCCGCAAGGTAGCCAGGGCAACACCCATGGGCGTAATTAAGGGATAAGCCATGTATTTCAAAAAAGCTATTGAAGCTATAGGACATACTCCACTGGTAGAACTGGCTCAAATTAGTCCTAATAGGAAGGTGCGCATCCTAGCCAAGCTAGAAGGGCAAAATCTAGGGGGGAGTGCCAGCGTTAAGGACCGAATAGCCAAATATATGATACAAAGTGAGGAGCTAACCAAAGACAGGATTATCATTGAAGCCACCAGTGGCAATACCGGTATTGCTTTAGCCTGGCTGGGGTACCACAAAGGCTACCGGGTTACCATTGTTATGCCTGATAATATGAGCTTGGAAAGGCAAAAACTGCTCAAAATTTACAACGCTGAGCTTATTCTCACCAAAGGGGCTCATGGGGTGCAGGGAGCTCTTGAGACGGCTCAGGAAATGGTGGCTAAAGATAAACGATACTTTATGCCCGACCAGTTCTCCAACCCTGCTAACCCCTTAGCCCACTATGAGACCACCGGGGTTGAAATCCTAGACGATTCCCCCTATGACCGAATTGATGTCTTAATCGCTGGCATTGGCACCGGAGGGACTATAGTTGGCGTTAGCCGTCGGTTAAGAGAGAGGTATCCCGATATTAAGGTAATTGGTGTGGAACCACCACCGGGCGATACTATCCAAGGGCTAAAATGCCTCAGTGACGGTTATATCCCACCGATAATAGATTTTAGCCTTATTAACGAGAGAGTTACTGTTACCAGCCAGCAGGCAGCCGCAGCCACCAGACAGCTCCTGGAGAGGGAAGGAATCTTTGCCGGGTTATCTTCAGGGGCAGTAGTCCACCAGGCCATCAAGGTCGCCAATGAGATGGATAAGGGCAATATAGTAGTCGTGTTGGCTGATGCAGGGTGGAAATACCTGAGTATGGACTTCTGGACTAAACAGAAATGAGTCAGCCGTCACCAATTCGTCTGCCTTCGCCAAACCAAAAGGGCAGTATGTCACTTGAGGAAGCAATTGCCAGGCGAAGGTCGGTAAGAGATTTCACCTCTCAGCCCGTTTCGCAAGCACAGCTATCACAAATACTGTGGTCTGCCCAAGGTATAACTAATACCCGGGAGAAATACAGAGCTGTCCCCAGTGCTGGAGCTACCTACCCACTGGAAATTTTCGTTGTTTGTGGCAGAAATTGCATTGAAGGGATAGGCGAGGGCATATACCATTACAATATAGATAGCCACTCTTTAACTCTCCACTACAAGGGAGATGTAAGGTTAGAGTTAGCCAGAGTAGCACTAGACCAGGAATACATATACCAAGCTCCTGTAGATATAGTTATTTGCGCTATATATGAGCGAACCGCCATGACATATGGTGCCAGAGCAGAAAGGTATGTGCACATAGAGGTGGGACATGCCGGGCAGAATATATATCTCCAGGCTACCGCCCTCGGTCTGGCAACAGTAGCCATCGGTGCCTTCTATGATGAGCAGGTGAGAGAGGTTTTACGGCTGGATAAGCAATGTAAACCCATTTATATTATGCCAGTGGGTAAACCAGCCTAAAATTGGCTCTGGTTGCCTCTGGGACAGGGTAGCGTATCCACCCGACTCTAATTCTTAACTTCTTGCTTAAGCAACCAGTATTCTAAACTATCAGCCAGAGCCAGCCAACTAGCCTCAATGATATTAGTTGAGCTACCAACAGTTCGCCAGTCATCAACCCCATCGCTGGACTCAATGAGAACTCTAACCTGAGAGCCGGTGCCAATACTCTCCTCAAGAATACGAACCTTATAGTCAACTAGCTTGACTGCAGATAGACTGGGGTAAAACTGCAACAGCGCCTTGCGTAATGCCTGGTCTAAGGCGTTAACCGGACCGTTGCCCTCAGCTGCAGTGTGGATAATTTCCTTGCCCACCCTTACCTTTACCATTGCTTCAGACAGCGTCTCTTTAAGTTCCTCACAGGTCGGCGGTCGGCGGCTCGTCTCGACCACCACCAAAAAATCGACCAGCTCAAAGGGCGGTTGGTAGCCTGGCTTAGCCCGGTGAACCAGCAGGTCAAAGGAGGCTTCAGCATTCTCATACTGGAAGCCACGACTCTCCAGTAGCTTAATCTGTTCCACCAGTTTCCGTGCTTCTTTGCCTTTTAGAGGCAAATCTAATCCTCTTTCCTTCGCCTTATATATGATGTTTCCCTTTCCGGCTAGCTCAGATACTACCACTCTTTGCTGATTACCTACCTTGGCTGGGTCTATGTGCTGATAGCTGTCCGCCCACTTGGTCACGCCCGAGACATGAAGCCCAGCCTTGTGACTGAAAGCACTGAAGCCGACATAGGGTTGAAAGGCATCAGGAACAAGATTAGCGGTCTCACTGACAAAGTGCGATACCTCACCTAATTTGGCTAACTGTTCATCGCTAACACAATCAATGCCCATCTTGAGCTTCAACGCCGGGATAATGGAGCAGAGGTTAGCATTGCCACAGCGTTCACCATAGCCGTTGATGGTGCCTTGAACCTGAGTGACCCCAGCCTGAACCGCTGCCAGTGAATTAGCTACCGCCAGTTCACCATCATTATGAGCATGAATGCCCAGTGGCACGGTAGTCCGCTTCCTAACTGCCTCAACAGCAGCCGTTATCTCATTGGGTAGTGAACCACCATTAGTATCGCACAGCACCACACAGTCAGCCCCGGCTTCAGCAGCTACCTCCACAACACGTAACGAATAGTCCCGGTCAACCTTAAAGCCGTCAAAGAAGTGCTCAGCATCAAAGAAGACAGTTAACCCCTTTGCCTTAAGAAAGCGTATGGAGTCGGCAACCATGCTCAGATTTTCCTCTAATGTTGTTTCCAATACCTGCGTAACCTGCAAGACCGAGCTTTTGCCGACAATGGTAACTGCTTTTGTGCCAGCATCAGCCAGAGCCAAGAGGTTGGCGTCTGTTTCTGCCTTAGTCTTGGGATACCGGGTGCTGCCAAAAGCGACCAGCGCGGAATTAGTGAGAGTAAGACCCTGAGCCTTGTTAAAGAACTCAATATCCTTAGGGTTAGAGCCAGGCCAGCCGCCCTCGATAAAATGAATGCCTAACTCGTCAAGCTTCTGAGTAATATGTAGCTTATCAACCACCGAGAAGGAGATACCCTCCCGCTGTGCCCCGTCCCGAAGTGTCGTATCATAAAGCTGAACCTGTAACAATTTTCTAGCCTCCCACCTTACCAGCAATCAAGTCCCCCATCTCCTTCGTCCCCACCTTTGTTTTACCCTCACTCATTATATCATAGGTGCGATAGCCCCCGTTTAAGACTTTTTCAACAGCAACCTCAACTGCTTGTGCTTCCTTTATCAAGCCAAAAGAGTAGCGGAGCATCATAGCTATGCTGAGAATGGTGGCAATAGGATTAGCCATATTCAGTCCAGCGCGGCGGGGGGCACTGCCGTGAATAGGCTCATACATACCAAATGTCTTAACTCCCTCCTGCGGTACCCCAGCCAGACTGGCTGATGGTAACATCCCCATAGAGCCAGCCAGCATTGATGCCTCATCGGTAAGAATATCACCAAAGGTATTTTCAGTAACAATCACATCAAAGTATCTAGGGTTCTGGATAAGTCGCATAGAACAGGTATCTACCAGCATGTGCTCAAGCTCCACACCAGGATATTCCACAGCCGTTTCTATTGCTACCTGCCGCCACAAACGGGAAGACTCAAGCACATTGGCTTTATCCACCGAAATCAACTTCTTACGCCGACTCCGTGCCAGCTCGAAGCCAACCTGAACAATGCGCTTAATTTCTTGCTCCGAGTATGCCATTGAGTCAACAGCCCGCCGTCCTCTAGTTGTCTGCCACCGCCGCTTGGGACGACCAAAATAAAGCCCGCCGGTAAGCTCACGGACAAAAACGAAATCTACCCCTTCAATTACCGCCGGCTTCAGGTTAGTAGAATCAACCAGCATCGGATAGACCTTGACCGGGCGCAGGTTGGCAAATAGTCCCAGCCCCTTGCGTAGTGCCAGAAGCCCATCCTCAGGATGAACCTTGGCTAGGGGGTCATCCCACTTGGGACCACCCACCGCACCGAGCAACACCGCATCACAGCTTCGGCACATCTTTATGGTATCTTTAGTCAATGCTTCCCCTGTTTCGTCAATGGCAACCCCACCCACCAAGCCATAATGTAGATTAAACTCGTGCCCAAACCTCTTGCCTACTGCCTGCAAGACCTTGATTGCCTCAGCAATAACCTCGGGACCAACGCCGTCTCCGGGTAAAACAGCTAGGTTAAATTGCACCTTAAGACCTCCTGCCGGCTAATCTCTTTTTGGTATATTCAATAAGCCCGCCAGCAGAGATAAGCTCAGCCATAAAATCAGGGTAAGGCTTGGCGGTAAAGGTCATGCCCTTAGTCAGGTTCTTTATCCTGCCGCTGGACAGGTCAACCTCCAGAGTATCGCCAGCGTCGGTATTATCCACCGCCTCGCCACACTCAAGTAGCGGCAGACCGATATTTATGGCGTTGCGGAAGAAGATGCGGGCAAAGCTCTTAGCAATTATACAGGAAATGCCCGCCGCCTTGATAGCCAGCGGGGCGTGTTCGCGGGAAGAACCGCAGCCAAAGTTGGTGGTAGCTATGATTATATCCCCCGCCCCCACCCTTTTCAGAAAGTCCTTATCTATATCCTCCATGCAATGCCTTGCCAGCTCTGCTGGCTCAGAAATATTAAGGTGGCGCGCTGGGATAATCACATCGGTGTTTACATTAGCCCCGTATTTATGGACTTTACCTTTGAGCATCAGTGCAAAAACTCCTTATTTAGGGTTCTTTGAAGAGCGAAAAAGCATCTAGAGCTAATAATTTGAGAACAGGTTTAACAGCTATTTCATCGACACTCTCTAGCTTACGCCAGTTCCTTTCAACGTCAGCAGCATTAAGCCAATCTGTTGTAAACCCGCCGGGTATTAAAAGATGACCAGCATATTCATCTAGAAATCCCTTGCCCTGAATAAGCGGTAACTGCCCAAAGAAAAGTCTGCGCTTAACCCTTATATGTGTAAGAATTTCAGCTTCAAATACCTTTCCTCTCGTAAAACCTGTTGTCACTCTAATGAGAGGGATATTCCGGTGTTCGCCAGGTTCGTATGGCAGTTTACCTAAATTCCATTGATCTCGTAGTACATCAGTCAGAGTTACGGCTTGTGGACTGTTATGGTCATAGACAGCAATCTCGTTTGGATCCATGGAAGGCACAAACATTGAAACAGAATTTGGAATAGAAAATTGAAATTGTTGGAGTCCTCGAAAATCGCAAAGCACAGGTATTGTTGCATATGCTTTCCAATCATAAGCTTCTGCATCAAATAAACGATATAAGTCCAAGCCTGCTTTCTCTCCGATGCGCTTCGCTGTACTACTAAAACCATTAGCAGCTACCATAACACCCTTATTAGCCCTAATATCTTTTATGAGACCAATAAACTGTTCGACGTCCTTTACATTAACTGCTCTCTTGTAGTCTTTGCAGTCTATTGCAATAAGCATATCATATTGACCGACCTTCTGTTTCACCGTGACATCAATCTGGCGAAGTTCGCTAGAATCACAACCTTTAATTTTGTTATTGTGTGTAACCACTGCATTAGGAGCAAGGTCTTCCTGCACGCGAGCCACCAGCTTTTCAAAACGGCGCCATTTTGGTTCTGAATTCTTCATACCCCCACCAAAGCCCTCTCAAAATCCTTCACTTTTGGTGGCTTTTTGCCTTTGCCCAGCTCAATAGTGTGCCCTTCCTCCCGCAAGCGGGCAGCCTGAGCTTCCACGCCACCGGGGTACTTTTCGTTGAGTTCACCGCCAGATTTTAATGTCCGCCAGTAGGGAGTAATTTCTTTCTTGCCTCCGGCTGCCTCCTCTGCGGCGGCATGGGCTGCAACCCAGGCAAAAATCCCCGTAGTTATCGGGCAACCGATGGTAGCACTATGTCTTTTAGCCAGTATCTCACGAATCTGATTTATGGTAATAAGTTTACCTCTGGGAACTCCTCTCATAATTTCATCCACTTCTCTCGGTGCGGGAATAACACATGTGCCTGTTCCCCATCTCTGGCTCATTTTATCAGTGATTTCTACAACTTTAGGCAGACCTTTATCATCTGCCAGCTTCTCCTGCCAGCTTTTGCGTGTTTTAGGCATTGAACCTCACCCCCTTATTTGGTAACCTCATCTGGACTGGTAATTCTACCAGCCACAGCGCTGGCAGCGGCAACGGCCGGATTAGAAAGGTAGACCTCTGATTTAGTGCTGCCCATCCTGCCGACAAAGTTGCGGTTGGTGGTGGAGATACACCTCTCGCCATCAGCCAGAACCCCCATATGCCCACCAAGGCACGGACCACAGGTCGGGGTGCTGACCACAGCCCCAGCCTTTATAAATATCTCTACAAGCCCTTTAGCCAAGGCATCAAGATATACCTGCTGCGAGCCGGGGATAATTATGCACCGCACCCCTGAGTGAACCTTCCTTCCCTTCAATATCCGGGCAGCAGTTTGCAAATCCTCAAGACGACCGTTGGTGCAGCTACCAATCACTGCTTGGTCAATTTCTATATCCCCTACTTGGCTAATCGGCTTGGTATTAGCCGGGGAGTGGGGCAGGGCAACTTGAGGCTCTAGCCGCGAGACATCGTATTCAATAACCTGCGAGTACTCAGCAGCATCATCTGGCTCATAGATATTATAAGGGCGTTTTGCCCGTGGCTTGATGTAGGCTAAGGTCTTATCATCCACCTTAAAAATGCCGGCTTTAGCCCCGGCTTCAATAGCCATGTTAGCCATGGTAAATCGTCCATCCATGGACAGGGCATCTATTGCCTCACCGGAGAACTCAATTGCCGAATAAAGAGCACCATCCACACCAATCTGGCCGATAGTATAGAGAATCAAATCCTTGCCCCCAACCCATCTTCCCAGACTGCCATGATAAATTAGCTTAATTGAGGGGGGCACCTTCATCCAGATGTCGCCAGTCACCATGGCTGCGGCAATATCAGTTGAGCCCATGCCAGTAGCGAATGCCCCTAAAGCACCGTAGGTGCAGGTATGTGAGTCAGCCCCGATAACCACGTCCCCGGGCAGCACCAAGCCCTGCTCAGGCAAAAGTACATGCTCAATGCCCATCTGACCCACTTCAAAGTGTAGCGCTCCTTGTTCTCGACAGAAGTCTCGCATCAGCCTAGCCTGCTCTGCAGAAGCAATATCCTTATTGGGTGTGAAGTGGTCAGGCACCATCACCACCTTTTGTGGGTCAAAGACCCGTTTTACCCCAATGCGCCTAAACTCTCTTATGGCAATGGGGGCGGTAATATCGTTAGCCAGAATCAGGTCTACCCTGATATTTACGAATTCGCCAGGACTTACCTTCTTCTTATCAGTGTGGGCGGCGAGTATTTTCTCAGCTAAAGTCAATGTAGTTCCCTTTATCTGGAATGATTAATAGTTAAGCTTAAGATAGGCTATCATTTAATCAGGGGATGAGGAAGAAACAACACTATCAACACTATAGCAGTAGTAACAGCAGAGACTAAGTATAGCCCAGCACCAGCAGCAAGACCCATGCCCGCTACTGCCCATATAGTGGCAGCAGTGGTCAGCCCCTCGATAATACCCCCCTCCCGGCGTATAATCGCCCCGGCACCAAGAAAGCCGATACCAGTCACTATCCCAGCCGCAACCCGAGCCGGGTCAACAGCGTTACCAAATCCATAAATAGAAGCCACAGTAAATAGCGCAGCACCAACCGAGATTAGGGCATGAGTTCTTAAGCCGGCTGCCTTACCCACTCTCTCCCTCTGGTAGCCAATGATGGCTCCCAATGTAGCTGCCAGCAGAAGACGCAGAATCATTTCTACCTCAAATGGCATCTCTTAAACCTTCCCAGCCTTTTTAGCTGCCAATAACCTATTGAGGGCATTTATATAAGCCTTGGCGCTGGCGACAATAATATCGGTGTCGGCACCCCGCCCGGTGTAGGTTACACCATCGCTCTCTATCCTTATCAAAACCTCGCCAACAGCGTCAATGCCCTCGGTTACTGATTTAACTGCAAATTCAGTAAGCTTATTAGGAACCCTCACGAGCCGATTAATAGCCTTATATACCGCATCGACCGGACCCGTCCCCAAGGCAGCATCGGCTAAAACCTTACCATCAGGAGCAATAAGCCTGACCGCAGCAGTAGGAATACCTCTGTCTCCACACGAAACCTGAACCCGGTCAAGATGATAGACCTCAGACACGGTGCGTTGCTCCTCAGCAATAAGGGACTCAATATCCCGGTCGGTAACCTCCTTCTTCTTATCAGCCAGCTCCTTAAACGCTAAAAAGGCACGGTTAAAATCCTCATCACTCAAGCTATAGCCCAACTCTGACAGCCGCTCCTTAAAGGCGTGTCGCCCGCTAAGCTTACCCAGTACCAAGCTGCTAGCTGGTATGCCTACTGTTCTCGGGTCCATTATTTCATAGGTTATCGCTCTCTTGATTACACCATCTTGGTGAATTCCTGACTCATGACGGAAGGCATTAGCGCCAACAATAGCCTTGTTGGGTTGAACCGGAAAACCGGTTAGCTCGCTTACCAGACGGCTGGTTCTATAGATTTGTGTAGTATCAACATTGGTGGTCAGATTAAAAAAGTCCTTGCGCGTCCTGATAGCCATTACAATTTCCTCAAGTGAGGCGTTGCCCGCCCTTTCTCCGATACCGTTAATGGTGCATTCCATCTGCCTCGCTCCCCGCCTCAGTGACTCCAAGCTATTAGCCACAGCCAAACCAAGGTCATTATGGCAATGAACGCTAACTATAGCCCGATTTATATTGGGCACATTCTTAAAGATTCCCTCAATAAGGTTGCCAAACTCATCAGGGATGGCATAGCCCACGGTATCAGGAATGTTTACCGTAGTGGCACCGGCATCAATAACTGCCTCTAGGATTTGATAGATGTATTCAGGCTCGGTGCGACTGGCATCCATGGGCGAGAACTCAACATCATCAGTATATTTCTTAGCCCGGGTTACCATATCGCGAGAAGCCTCTAAAACTTCTTCGCGGCTCTTCTTCAACTGATAAACGAGGTGTATATCTGAAGCCGAGAGAAACACATGAATCCGTGGATGCTCAGCCTCCTTAACTGCCTCCCAAGCCCGGTCTATGTCGTCAGGGTGAGCCCTAGCTAGAGCACAGATTATAGGGGGGCGAACCTCCTTAGCAATAAGCCTTACTGCCTCAAAGTCGCCAGGGGAGCTAATAGGAAAGCCAGCCTCAATAACATCAACATTAAGCTTCTCCAGTTGCCTGGCTATCTCCAGTTTCTCCTGGACATTTAATGCTCCCCCCGCCCCCTGCTCCCCATCCCGCAGGGTGGTATCAAAGATAATTACCTTATCCATTACTCTTCCTTCTGATCTGATTCCTGCTTTGAAATCATGCTGAGTAAGTTGCTTACTATTGTCTTTATTCTCGCACCATAAGTATACACTTCATCAATTGTAAGTCCGGCTTCATAAAAGTTGCTATGCAGGTAGCTAGCATTTCCGAAAACATCCGATATAGCCTCATCCTCCAGTTGCTTTGCTAACTCCCGTGCATACTCGCCGATTTCCCAATGCCGTTTGAGTTCTCTCCCTTTACTTGCCGCTACTGCTTTTATTGCTTGAGCCATGCTTCCCCACAGAAATTCGCTTGCCTTTTCAATATCACCAGCCTCGATTGATACAAAGGCATTTTCTAAATAATGGGTGCTTTGAGCTTTGTATTTCTCAACCTTCTCTTTAACTTCCATTCCAGCTCTCCCAATTAAGGGATGGCATACTCCAAGACTTCTCCCGTTAGGGCATCTATTCTGACCTTAGCTACTGACTTAAAAAGGGGCCCCACGTCAATTTCCACAAGCCAAGCACCACCTTCGCGAACAGCCTTTAAGGGCGCCGCAATTACACG
>Ga0315282_10015224_pt1 | contig 11372 bp, 13 predicted proteins | sample YL17G07_20_MG_FD_203693 | JGI IMG/M metagenome (GOLD analysis project Ga0315282, IMG submission 203693) | Sediment microbial communities from Yellowstone Lake, YNP, Wyoming, USA - YL17G07_20 | ecosystem: Environmental > Aquatic > Freshwater > Lake > Sediment | place: USA: Wyoming | collected...
AATAACTGAGAATCGAGTCTTAACCCCGATATTTTAAACCGATATTTATCCACATTTTCAGTTTTCAAGGAAGCAATTCATATAGAAATTTTAATAATCATTTTTACAAACCGATATTTGAACCTAATCCGAGCTACCAGAAAACATGAACTGGATAAGCATCTTTCACTCGAAAACAAAATGCTAAATACGCCAACTTATCCACTTTTTCCCATGACATATTTGGCTCCAAATAGAGGGGCTAGAAACCGTTGCACGCACACACACAAACCTAATCCTTCATGGCTTCTAACGAATTAGGAACGTTATTTCTTTCACAAGAGTTTCTGGCACGATAGTTCTTCCCCTCCGCTTATTCAACCTAACAAAGCCAAATTTGCTTAACGCTTGCAAGTCTTGATATACGTTTTTCACGTTTCGCCTCACCTTCTGAGCCAAATCATTTATTGACTCCACCCTTAAGGCAGCAAGTTTATACAACAATTCTATTCTCTTAGGCGTCAACAAAGCTGCTTGTTCTGGTTTAAAATCTTTGATTTCCTCAACAGTGTAGTCTAGTGTCCCCTCTTCAATGTAGCCCTTATAACTGTCCACAAGTTCAGCCCATTCAAAATAGACTCTAGCATGTTTTGTATCCAGTTTTTGCCCGAGAAACAGCTCCTCAAACTTCTCAAAACTCATGCAAGACTCCTTCTCAAATTTCCTGATTTTCTCTTCTATTTCCTCAGACGTCAAATTCCGAATGATTCTGATAAGCATGACCATTCACAATTAAAGGTAAGCCAACTAGCTTAAAATCTTCACGATGAAAACATTTAAAGCAGTTAATGACGACTTTTAAAATTCTACTTGAAAACTATGGTATGGTGTAAAAATGCAAATAACAAAACTTGAGAACCACCTATATCAGATTGATGTTGAAACTGCTGGAATCAAGAATTTTATCGCCAGCTACATATTAAAGGGAAAGCAAGTGGCAATGGTTGAAACAGGCCCAACCTCATCAGTGCCCAATCTGCTTTTCTGCTTAAAAGAACTAAACGTAAAGCCAGAAAACGTAGCCTATGTCGCTGTTTCACACATTCACTTAGACCACGGCGGAGGTGTTGGAACATTATTAAAATATTTGCCTAAAGCCAAGGTTATCGTTCATCCAAGAGGAGCACCTCATCTGGCAAATCCTGAAAAACTGTGGCAACAGTCAAGAGAAGTTATGGGAAGCATAGCTGAAATGTATGGTAAACCCGAACCTGTTCCAGAAGAAAGGTTCATTGCGGCAACAGATGGCATGACGTTTGATGTTGGAAACGATGTTAGGCTAAAAGTTGTAGAGACCCTCGGGCACGCTTCGCACCACTTAAGCTATTATGAACCATTAAGTGAGGGAATTTTCCCCGGAGACGCTGCTGGCATTTATCTAAAAGAAATTGATGTGATTGTGCCAACAACGCCTTCACCTTTCCGTCTGGACATTGCGTTAGCTTCTTTAGATAAGCTGATCAGTCTAAAACCTAAGGTTTTGTATTACAGTCACTTTGGTAAAGCCTGCAACGCTGTGGAGAAGCTTCAAACTTATGCACAGCAACTTAAGCTTTGGTCAAAAATCGCAAAGGAAGGGATAGAAAATAAAGAAAGTTTGGAAGCAATAAGTAAAAGAGTAATAGAAAGTGACAGAGCTGTTCAAAAGGCAAAGGAATACATTAAGGCGCATCCGGTTTTGAGCGAGACTGTGCTTAACAAAAGTGTGCGGGGTTTTATGGATTTTGTGGAAAAATTCGGGGAAATTCGCTTGTAGTTTTGTTTTGGTGTAAACACCAAAATCGTTTATATTTTCGCTTCGCTCTTTCTGTGTATTAGGTGAAAAAATGGAAGAGGGAGAAGGTCGTTCTCCTACAGAAAAAGTTCCGCTTGAAAAAATAGACGATTACACTTGGCGCATTCCAAAATATAAGCCGGGCATGCGAGTTCCCGGTATAGTCTTTGCCAACAGAGACTTGTTAGAGAAAATGCAAACAGATAGAACTCTTTGGCAATGTGTAAATGTTGCCCATTTACCTGGCATTTACAAACACTCCATAACATTGCCAGATGGACATGAAGGTTATGGCTTTCCTATAGGTGGTGTAGCCGCAATGGACTATGATGAAGGCGTAATTAGCCCAGGGGGAGTAGGCTACGACATAAACTGTGGAGTCCGTTTACTAACAACAAATCTTTCAGAGCAAGACCTACGACCAAAGCTTGCAGACCTTGTAAGCGTGATTTTTGATAATGTTCCAAGCGGGCTTGGAAGCCGTCGAAAGGACTTGAAAGTGACAGTCCACGACCTAGATAGGCTTGTCGTAGAGGGTGTTCAATGGGTTATCGATCAAGGATTAGGCTGGTCTGAAGACGCTGAACACTGCGAAGAACGTGGATGCATGAAAAACGCCGATCCAGACAAGGTTTCAACAACAGCAAAAAATAGAGGATTGACACAAATTGGCACGTTGGGTTCAGGAAACCATTTCTTAGAAGTTCAAAAGGTAGACAAAATTTACGATGCCGAAACGGCTAAAACTTTCGGAATCGAACATGAAGGGCAAGTTACGGTTATGATTCATTGTGGTTCTCGAGGCTTTGGCCACCAAGTATGTTCAGATTATCTGCGGGTTATGGAAAGAGCCGTGCATAAATATAAAATAGCGTTGCCAGATCGAGAACTTGCGTGTGCTCCTGGAAACAGCAATGAAGCAGAAGACTATTATCAGGCAATGGCGTGCGCCGTTAATTATGCGTTTGCGAACCGTCAAACCATAATGCACTGGATTAGACAAAGCTTTCAGCATGTTTTTAACGAAGATCCGGAAAGGTTTGGGCTAAAACTTGTTTATGATGTAGCCCATAACATCGCAAAAATAGAAAACCACAAAGTTAACGGGGAACAAAAGAAGGTCTGGGTTCACAGAAAAGGTGCTACACGCGCTTTTCCGCCTGGAAGTCCAGAAATACCAGCAGATTATAGCTCTGCAGGACAGCCAGTTCTTATACCAGGGAGCATGGGAACAAGCTCTTGGCTTCTGGTAGGCACCGAAAAAGCGATGCAATTGAGTTTCGGTTCTACAGCTCACGGAGCTGGTAGAATGTTAAGTAGGAGTGCCGCCAAAAGAAGGTTTTGGGGTGGAGACGTAAAAAAGGCTTTGGAACAACGGGGGATCATTGTTAGGTCTGCAAGCTCAGTGGTTTTAGCTGAAGAGGCGGATCCAGCATACAAAAATGTGGACATAGTTGTAGATGTAAGCGATAAAGTTGGAATAGCCACAAAAGTTGCAAGAATCGTTCCCTTAGCTGTGGTGAAAGGCTAATTTATTCTCAAAAGCGTGAACTTTCCCTCGTTTTTAATTATGTCAATCAAGCTTTTTTCTTTCCAGTTTTTACTTTTTGCTCTTCTGTCGTATGTGCTTTTTGTATTTCCTTTATGTACCATCCTCTCTCCCTTGCATAATGGATGCTTAGAGCTAGTCCTAAACAAAGCAAAACGAGACCAATAGACGTTAGAGATAACCCTAGAAGGCTGTATGGGTGTGACGTCAGGTGATATGGGATTATTAGGAACCATTCTGGGTTTTCGACTTTTATTACGGTTTCAAGTAGTCCTCCCACAAAGAATATTGAGCCTATCAGTATTATGAAATATCCAACGGTCTCGTTGTGCCTTGATTCTTCTGCTTTTTCGTGTAAGTATTCGCTAAAAAACATCTAGTCCACGATTTGAGCATCGAGATGGTGGTCTATAAGTTTTATTGTGATTCTCGAATACTTTTTCTTGAAAGTGGGAAAAACCATGGGTGAAGTTTATATCAAGAGTTTCAGCTATAATTAGCAGATACTGCCTCGACTTTGCATGTGGTTCGAATGCCCTTTAAGGATGAATGTGGAATCTGCGGTAGAGTTCTTCCATACGGTTATCTTAGACGATGTCAAAGATGTGGGCGCTTGTATTGTAGGGATTGTATGGTTCCGGACGTTGCGACAGACGATCCTACTAGGCTGTTGTGTCTTAACTGTGCAAGAAGGACGGTTTCGCCAAAGTCTGTTTCCAAGTATGGCGGGCTTACTGGTTATCTGAAGTTTAGGGCTTCATTCACGGGTGTTGTTAAGCTTAGTTTTGCGAAAATGGATGGCATTATAGGCGATAATTTGCCGATGAGCGCGTATCGTACTGAAAAATGGTGGAGTAACGTGCCGACTAATGTGCATGCTAAGGCTTGGCTGGATGCTGGATGGAACGTGCAAGAAGTGAATTTGAAGGAGGGCTACGTGGTTTTCAAGAAAGTAAAAGAAGTGCGAGCGAGAAGTTTCAAGAGAAAAACCGCCAAGAGCCAAATCAAGAAGCCTTTTACTCCAGTCCGCGTTCGCATTCCAAAGCCTAAAACGCCGTCGAAAACTAAGGTTTCGAAGCTTTATGCTCGGGTTAAGAATTTGGAGCGGCAGAGGTCTTCTATGCCAGTGTATCATGGCAGTTTTAAACCGAAACCCATGCATGAGAAGAAACTGTTTAAATCGGAAAAGAAACCGCTGTAGATGGCGGAAAAGAAATTTTATCTAGCTCACCTTAACTATTGTAGTGCTGGAAGCTGAGGGCGGTCGTCGTCTAGTCTGGTTTAGGACACAAAAGCCTTTTTGGGCGTGTGTATGCCTTCCAAGCTTGTGATCCCGGGTTCAAATCCCGGCGACCGCACCATAAACCATAAATCATTCAGTTATTGGTTTCCATTTTGAGGCTGAAACTGGATGGATGTTTTCGAAGCCATTAAAAAGAGGAAGTCTGTGCGGGCATACGATTCTAGACCCATTCCTAACGAGATTTTGTTAAGAATTTTGGAGGCTGGTCGGCTTGCGCCTTCTGCTGGCAATGTTCAGCCTTGGCACTTTATTGTTGTCAGTGATGTTGAAAAACGTAAAAGGCTCGCTCAGGCGCGGTATGCAGGATTTCTAGCTGAATCACCTGTCGTCATTGTTGCATGCGGTGACCAAAAGGCTTCGCCACGGTGGTATATGGTTGACGTTACCATTGCATTGGAGAATATGGTTTTAACCGCCACCAACGAAGGTTTAGGTACATGTTGGATTGGAAGTTTCAATGAAAATGAGATTAAAGAGATGTTGAAAATTCCTGAAAAGTTTAGAGTGGTTGCTCTTTTGGCGATTGGTTATTCACGCAAAAAATTTGATCTGACCGGAAAATTGTTGCACTTCGTTCGTAGGAGGAAAAAACTGAAGAAGATTGCAAGTTTTGAGGAGTTTGGCAAATTTGCAGCTATTTGAAATGGCAACTTAAAGCAATCATTTCAGGTGACGCCTTTAAGAAAGTTGGGAAGTTTTTTGTATAGTTCTTGTGTGTCTCTCATAATAATGTCTGGTTTCTGTCGACTTTCACGCAAATTTTCAAGCGAATAAAACTGTGAAGGAACAAAAACCGTTTTCATACCTAAGGCTTTTGCGCCTTTTATGTCTTCGTGTGGGCTGTCTCCAACGTAAACTGTTTCTTTTGCTGTGTCTTCAAGTCTTCTTAAGGCTTCTTCAAAGATTTTTGTGTGGGGCTTGCGCCAGCCAACTTCCTCCGAAACCAAAATCGCGTTAAAAAACTGGTTTATGCCTAGATTTTTGATTCCGGCATAAATCACTGGGGCGTATGTGAAATTTGAAATCAAACCCAACTTGTACTCCATTGAAACTTTGTCTAGCAACTTTTTTACGTAAGGTCTAAGCTCCAATGAGTCCAAATAGTCCTCAAAGAAGACGGTGACAGCCGTTTTTATGCGTGTGTCTTCTGGGTTTGTTTTAAATCCTAGACGGTTTAGGGCTTCAGAAATCCAAATGGCGTTTGTTACCTCAACTAGTTCTTGGTAGCGCACAACACGGTATTTTTCGTGGGCTTGGCTGTATGCTTCTAAAAAACTTTCCGTGCTAATGTTGAAGCCTGCTTCTACGATAGCCTTGTACAACTTTGTTTTTGAGGTTTCTAAACTGTAGTTTTTAACGTTTGTTAATGTGCCGATGAAATCAAAAATTATTGCTTTGATAATAAGCGGCAAGGTGTTGTCCTCTTTGGCTTTAGTTATTATTGATTCATTTCTGCAATGTTTATTTTCGCATAATAAGATTTACGTACACGTTTGGTAGTTTTACATATTGAACTTTATGTCTTTCAGAGAATATTTACACGAGAAAGCGGAAGAATCAAGACACAATGAGACATGTGCCTATCTTATGTTTTTGGCAGGAACCATGTTTTTTATAGGCGGCATATTGGAAACCCTGAGTGTGGGTGAAGACCCGCGATGGTTTATTTTTATACCCTATTACACAGAACCATTTGCTGGGGCCATTTTGGGTTTGACCTTGACAATTAGTGGTCTTTCTTTGATAGTTTTTGGCATAGTTGCTGGCTTGACTTATTCCCGTGATAGGGGCTGGTATATGGAGGAGATGCGTAAGGCGAACTCTGCAGAAGATGCTTTGATGCATAGTAAGTCGGCAACGAACACAAATGCACGTAGGAAAAGAAAAGTAAAAGCTAGCTTTTAACGCTGTTTTCTCTTGCTCTCTGCGGAGCCTAGACCCCTCCCTTATATATAGATTCAACCTTGCCTTCTCTTTGGTTTTGAACATCTTAATAGATCTGAGATGTTTTCCAGTTTTTTGGCAAGTACAGTGTCTAGGAGTTTGTTTGTTTTGCCTATGGCTTCTTCCACTTTCGAGTCGTATGGGATTTCTCCCAGAAACTCTACGCTTAGCTTCATTGTTTGTTGTTGTACAGTTTTTGAATCGTTCATTTTCATGTTTTCAACAACGCCTACCACGGGAATTTTTAATTCCTTTAGCAAACTTACTAGTTTTCGAACAGTTTCGAAGGCAAGCTGTGAAGGCGTCGTCACAATGAGAAATTCAATGTTTCTAATCAACCGAATAAGGTCTAGCGTTGCGTCTCCGATTCCCGGCGGCATATCTATTACCAGAAAATCCAGCTTTCCCCACCTTGTAATTGAAAGCAATTCAATCAAGGCGTTTGAAACATCCACACCCCTTAACGGCGAAACATGTTCGCCTGAATAGTAAACTATTGACATGTACTTTATGCCATGCACTATCGGCGGAACTATGCCCTTCTCTTCTTTCGGCTGTACACCTTCAATGCCTAGAATGATGTGCGTGGATGGACTTGTGAAATCCAAGTCGAATAAGCCTACACTAAAGCCTTTTTTGGCTAGCGTTAAAGCAAGCGTTGCCGCCACTAGGCTTTTGCCTACGCCACCCTTACCGCTTGAAACCGCAATAATTCTGTCTATCCCGCGCATTCTTTCGTCTATTATGCTTGTCCGCGGGTCAACCATCTTCTTGTTTCACTCCTTTTATGCTTTCAAGCCAGACTCCACGTCCCTGCAGTATTTCAAAGTCTGGGCTTCCGCATTTTGGACATTTAATATATGTGTGGGCAATTTCTGGAACAAAATGTATGGCTTCCGCTGTGCTTTCATCCAATTTTTCTTTTCTAAAAAACCACTTGTAACCGCAAACTCTGCACTTCAACTCAGCCTTGGCAACTTCTATGCTGAATTTTGTGTGCTTAAATTTGGCGGGTTTAAGCTGTGAAAGAGCAAATTTCAGTATGTCCAGCTCTATTTGTTGCAGTTCTCCAACCTTTATTTTCACTTCTGTAACTTCTTTTAACCCTTCTTTTTCAGCTACCTGTGAAGCTGCAGCGATTACTGCTTCAGCCAAAGCCCATTCATGCATAGAAAAGCCTAAGGCAAAGCACCATTTAAAAATATTGCAAAACAACGATGAAGAAAGGTGAGAGCTGCGCCTAAGATTGTTGTTCAGCCAAAATTTGCCTGTTAAGGGAAGAATTTAAGTTCTAAACTGTTAGCTCGATTATTTGTGGTTGAAATGAAGAAATGCATTATCATTGCCTTTCTAATTGCAATCTTAACAGGATTTGCAATAGGTTATGGCTGTTTTCCCGTGAAAGGACAGCAGGTGCATTCAAAAGAATCAGCTTATTCTTACCTTGTAAACTCCTACAATTCAACAATAGGCTTATGTTATGAGAATCCTGAAAACAAAAATGTTTATTGGGTTACAAATGACAATGTTTTAGCCTCTTATGCTTTGCAGCAGTGGAATAGGGAAATAGCAGATAACATAACAGAAACAATGAAGCGAATCGCCAACGAATATCACTTGCCGACCTCTCAAGTAGGAATTCCTTTGAACTGCAGAGCGGAAATCCTGTTGGGATACAATGTAAATATTTTCTTCAACATGACAGAACTAGTAACACTTAATTCTGATTACCATGGTTCAGTTCTTAAAACAGAAAAGGCAAACAATTCGATTCTGCCAGATTTTGAGCAATATGCTGATTTACTGTGTTATGTGTCATTAGTTGAATGGAGAAAGCAAAACTATTCAAGAGCAGACTATTATTATGAAGAAGTAAAAGCAATGTGGGATGGAAACGGGTTCAAAGATAAAGCGTATAGTAATGAAGCTGGTTACGCAACATACAAGTTGGGTCTATTTTACTTCTTAAACAAGATGACGCGTAACGGTTCTTTCGTGTTCGAGAGGCAATTAATAGAAAGAGTTTGGCAATGTCAAGACTTCAATGGAGGCTTCAAAACAGATTACTATGGAAACGGAAGCTTTCCAGTTTGCCAAACGAACACCGAAACCACATCGATAATCCTACTGAGCGGCATTCCTTACTCGCTTGAATACGAAGAAGGTGTGAAAGTAGGCGCATACTACTATACTTGGTGGGGGATACCATTCAATAATCACTGGAATGAGAATATCAAAAATACGCCGTTTCTTGGGAAATATGATTCGAACGACTCTACAATTGCCGATCAACATATTTTGTTAGCAAAACAGCATGGAGTAGGCTTCTTTGCAGTTTCATGGATAGGTAAGGGTACTTGGGTAGATTGGATAAATGAAACTGCAGACCATACTTGGGATTTCGACGAAATCGACAGCAATCTTCAAAACGGTCTTCTAAAAGCACCACACATACAGAGCTTCAATTTCTGTTTATTTTATGAAACAGAGATTATTCTACACACTTATTGGCAAAAGCCTGAAAAGAATTTCACAAAGATTTTCATCGACGACATGATTTATGCTGCCCAACAGTATTTCAACCATCCAAGCTATTTACACATTGATGGTAAGCCTGTTCTGTTCATATACAATTTGCCTTACCTTTATCTACACTCGCCAACTCCAGCACAAGAATTGCTGGAACAAACGAGACAGCAACTGACAAGCCTAGGAAGCGACGTTTACTTTATAGGCGACGTAGGCGGTGGTCCATTACCAAGCGATGTGGACTCGACTTGGCTTTATTCTATGAATGCCACAACAAGCTACTTCTTCTCTAATCCTTCAAAAGGCTGGAATGAAGTACTAGAAGACGCTAGAACCTACTATCCTGAATGGCGCTCATTTATGAACTCCCGAGGGATCAAGTTTATTCCAAATGCCTATCCTGGATTTAACAACACTGGACTTACTGGTGTTGTCGAGCCTGTAGTGTTACCTAATAACGCAACAATGTTCAAAGAAATGTTGAAAATCGCAATAAATAATGCGGATAGTGATTCAAAAATAGTTATGATAACTTCATGGAATGAGTGGCTTGAATCTACAGCAATTGAGCCATCCATGGAGTTCGGAGAACTGTTCCTTCACACAATATACGATGTTGTTCCAGAGTTTCCATCGAGCACATTCCTCTCGCTATTCATGATTCTTACTATGCTTGTTGTTATCTATGCAAAGAAAAAGTTTGCCAAAAATCAAAAATAAATGTTATAAACAAAACCAACGCATACTCTGGCTTATGCCAGATAAGGTTCATTCTGCCCACATTCTCGTTAAAACAGAGCAAGAAGCAAAGACAATATTAGAACGCCTAAACAAAGGCGAAAAATTCGCAAACATAGCCAAAGAAGTTTCACTTTGCCCATCTGGAAAGCGTGGTGGAGACCTAGGCACCTTCGGCAGGGGAAAATGATTAAAGAATTCGAAACTGCAGCGTTTGCGCTCAAAAAAGGAGAAATTTCACCTATAGTGAAAACAAAGTTTGGATATCACATAATCAAACGACTTGAATAAGCAACAGAAATCGCCGGTTCAGTAAGTGGCAAGGAGCACATGTTCTAAAAAGAGGTCTTCAGGAAATGCTCCGATAAACTCTATTTTTTCGTTTATGACGGTTTTTGGTGTTCCCATCACAGCATACTTGACGGCTAACTGTGGAAATTCACTTGCTTCGATTACATCAGCTTTTATCAGGTCATTTTCTATCGCGAATTTGTAGGCAATAGTTGCCACAACTGGGCAATATGGACATGTTAAAGTCACGAAAACTTGAATGTGAACTGGCGTTTTAATCTCTTTCAGCTTCTTTCTGGTCTCTTCTGAAACGTCTGTTCTGCCTTTTGAAACGTTTATCACAGCTTCTAGAAGGGGTTGAAGCTCATAACCATACGGCATTCCATAAAACCTTATTCCATAGTCCCTTTCACCCACGATGACTATTGCAGGAACCTTATCTACGCCGTATTCCTTAGTTTTCTCAGAATCCTTAAGAAAATCGTAGATCTCGACTTTAATCTTGTCGTTTAAAGCTGCTAATTCATTGATTAACTGCCTAGTCTGCGCGCAGAACTGGCACTCAACTTCTTGAGCAAACATGACGATTTTTACTGGGTTTTCCAGTTTCTCGTTAAGCTCCATTCTTAAATGTTCCTTGTGTTCGTCAGGTATCAAACTCATTCATATCCCGTTCCAACTTATAGCGCGATCAAACATTACATTGGTTTTCGACCTTAAATTTTATTTGTTTTCCTATAATATTAGTAAGTGGTATGTGATATGGAAGAAAAATTTGAAGAAGCTCTCTTTTGCTGTCAAAGGTGAAAAAACTTGGCAAAAATTTATGCAAAGGCAAAATTAGTTAAAGATTTAAGGATAGACGTTGATGACGGCAGGACTCATGCCTTATGCTTAGATCTCCCGCCTGGCGATGGAACAGACATGGGACCGTCAGCACTTGAACTTGCCTTAATGAGCTATGCAGGCTGCTACGCAACTATTTTCGCCTTGACAGCCAAAAAAATGAGGGTTTCACTAAAGGATTTAGAGGTTGAAGCAGAAGCCGTTAAATCTGAAGAAGCAGGAACGATAACTGAAGTCAAATTTGAAGTTATGGCAAACTCAGATGCTCCTAAAGATAGGATTCAAAGGATACATGAGTTAACATTGCAAAGCTGTCCAGTTGGAAAGATTTTTGAAAAAGCCGGGGCCAAAACGAACTA
>Ga0315282_10015225_pt1 | contig 11371 bp, 12 predicted proteins | sample YL17G07_20_MG_FD_203693 | JGI IMG/M metagenome (GOLD analysis project Ga0315282, IMG submission 203693) | Sediment microbial communities from Yellowstone Lake, YNP, Wyoming, USA - YL17G07_20 | ecosystem: Environmental > Aquatic > Freshwater > Lake > Sediment | place: USA: Wyoming | collected...
CATCCTCCTTGCGGGTCAAGATCAATCACAAGAACTCTTTTATCTTTTTTACCAAGCCCGGCTGCTAAATTAATGACTGTTGTTGTTTTGGCAACCCCGCCTTTTTGGTTAGCAACAGCAATTATTCTTGTTCCTATCCCTGTTTTATATACACGATTTTCAATAGCTTCTCTGGGTATTTTATATTGGCCGCCAATTTTAGAGGAAGGTATCTTACCACTTTTAATCCACCTTAGAATTGTGTTAGTGTGGACTTTGAGCATTTTTGCCACTTCTTTTGTATCAAGATATGATGGTTTATCTTCCATTTTTTATTATAGAATGGTTAATGTATTAACTATTATATAACTAACAACTACTATAGTATCTAATAATTAAAAATTTTTGTCAATGAGAAATTAAAAATTTTTAAATAATATTTTTACTTCCGAGAGGAATAAAAAAGGTCGATATTTAATTTATTTTTATTAAATAGTATTTTTGTATGGTGTATCCTTCTTCTATAAATATTATCTTAAATTCACCACTATTTATCTTTTTACTAATTATATCTTTGAATTGTGGACCAGAATAATAATTTTCTGATATTAAGATACCCCAGGTATTTGAGTCAATTGCTTCGATGAAAGGGGAGTATGGAGGAACATCGGAAATAATCTGAACCACTTTGTTATCAATAAAAATGTTCTTTGGGTTATCATAAAATCCCGGAAGGACACTTAACCAGTAGTAGTCAGTAATAATTCTGCCGTTTATTACATTATTATCTTTGTAATTATATAATAATTTATTTAATTTTTTGTTTCCAAGATTTTTTTGTTGATTTATTTGATATTCTGTTATTTTTTTATTATTTAAACCTACAAATATAAAAACAAATACCACAAGGATTAAGAAGCTAACGAAGACCCATTTTAAATTAATTGTTATTTTTTCCCTTTTTTTGAATATTTCTCTTATAAGAATTAGATAAATACCATATAGGGATAATGTTATGCCAATATAAAATAAAATAGTTAAGATATTATCAATTTTCTCTGACCAGATGTCTGCAATAGGGTAACCTCTAATCTTAGAGATCAGATTAAGAAGCGCGATGGTGCTGCCCATTTTTTTAACCAGAAATTCCATTAGAATAAGAACAATAGATATAAAAAAAACTAATCCTAAATATATCCAATAAATTGCATCTTTCAATCTATTTTTTGGACTTAATTTCTTGTTTACCGTACTTCTAAATTTCTCTACCAGAGCACTTATCCCAAAAGCTGATGAAAAGGCTAAAAAAGGGAAGATTATTGTAAGGTTTCTACGATCATAGCTAAAAAATAAACCCCAGATTAAAAAATAAGGAAGTATTATTAATATTGGCACAGTAATATATTTTTTTAAGAATATCCCGGCAATTGCAAAGATTATAAGAATTAATAGTATAATTCCAAAATCCGGGAATTTCTTTAGTCCGGATAATATTCTTTCCAGATAGTTTAAACCCCCATGTATATCATGTAAAAGATAAGAAGTATTAGAAAAGTCAACCCCCCCTTGTACTTCATAAAGTTTTATTAAGTACCAGGATAAAAATATTATAATTGTACTTATACTTACAAATATTGCGCAGAATGTTTTTTTCTTACTTTCCCGTTTACTAAAAACAGTCCATAAAAGCCAGAAAAATGTAAAGATCAATATGAAGAAACCCGCTTGTTTTGTCATGGCAGCTGAAGATGCAAATAAAACTATAAGAAACAACTTTCCTAACTCAAGAGGGTTGTTATATTGGTCAATCATTAAATAAAATACTAGAAAAGAAAAGAATGCCACAGGAATATCAACATAACCGCTTTGGATATGAATAAAGCTGTATAATAGTGTTACAAACCCAAAGATAATTAGCGAGATCAAATAAGTTGTTTTCTTTTTTGAAATATAAAGCTCAAAAAAAATTGCAATTATTGCTAATGAAAAAAGAGGCATTATGGATTTTGCAAATAATTGTATTTGGGGATTGTTCATAAAAACATAGGTGATGGACCAATTTGCCGTAATTAATTGTGGATAAAAACCTGTCTCTATAGGTAATCTATTAGTATACCAATGGATAGCCCACCTGTTCCATGAAAATACATCATCCCATTGGTTAAATACTTTCCCAATATTAGTTATAAAGAATAGAACGAATATAAAGATTACAAGAATAGATAAATTATAAAGAATTTGATTTCTGGGACTTAGAATTTTCCTTTGATTTGGAATCGATGAGTAATATCCTACCTTCTTTCTGGATAGGATAAATATTAACAATAAGATCTCAAGTATAAAAACTAAATATATTGTAACGGGTTTGTAAATTCCCAGAATTGTAAGAATATAAACTAAGAAATAATTAAATGATAAGCTCGAGCCAAAGCTCAGAATCATCATCTGAATTCTATTTCTTGTCTTGAACTTAAAGATATTTAAAAGAACAAACCCTGGTATTAGTGTAATTTGGAAGAAAGATAATATACCTAATGCAATCATATTCTAAAACAATAATTTTTTATCATTATGTAAAATTAGTTTTCAATATAGCATATAATTATATAGAAACAAATATTTATCCACAAAACATAGGTTTCTTTAGATCATTTACTTCTGGGGATATTTGGGAATTAACGCAGCATAACACTATATAGTTTTTGATTTACCTTATAATCTAAAGAACTTTATTTTAGAAATATTAATTTTTTTTATTGCAAGTAAAGTTGAAGAAATCAAAATCAGGAGTCCTGTTTAAAAGCTCACCAAGAGAATCGCCAGCTTTAATCACTCCAATAATGTCATGGGTATAAGAAACATCCTTAAGTTTAAATAGAACAATTTAATGATAATAAATTAAAAATTTTAAATTTATTTAGTTACTATATTCTTTTAATACTTCTATCCATAAATTTGCCAATTTATCCAAACCATTATTAGAAAAATGAACCCTATCCCATCTTTCTTTAATATCATCATTATTTGGACCAGGGTATATCTTGGCATCGACATCTACCAGGTCCCTTTGTGCTTGCTGGATAAAAGAATCATGGTTCCCATAACTGTAAGTTTCAACAGATATATAAATTGGGGCATCAACGCCGCATTTTCTAATCCCGTCAACTATCTCCATAAATTCAGCTTTATATTTTTCAGCAGCTTCAGAAGTATGTTGCCAGGAGTCATATGAACCTTGACTCCAAAATATATGAGTAATCTCTAAGTTATATTTTCTTAATCCGCTAATAGCATTTGTTATTCTATAATATAACTTTCCATCAGGAGACCAACTTTCAATCCCCGATGCCCCGAAAGCGACAGGTACAAATAAAACATGATCACATAACCCTTGCTCAATAATTTTATCTCCCAGTCTCGTCCAAACACTCCCTCTTCCCCCCGTTGCTCCTAATAAGGGGTCTACTGCAGTGTAAAACTTGCTGTCATAATAATTATATACTTTTTCTTTACTGCTATATTTGCTCTCTCCATTATTTGCAGCCTGAGATTGTCCAAATGTTAGAATAACCATTAAATGACCTTGATTAACTTCATCAAATGGTATTTCTCTGCGGACTAATTTTTTTTCTGAATTACTTTCTAAAGTAGTTGTTTCTCTTATAGCTACTTCCTCTTCATTTGTTTCTTCAAGGGTGGCTGTATTTTCTGGAACTGTTGTGGGAGAATTTGTCTCTGGTGTTTTTGTTATAACTGCAGTATCCATTATTTCTTTAACTGCAGGCGTTTTCTCACAGTCGGATAACATCACAGAAAGAATAATTAACAGACTGATGGTAAAAATAACTTTAATTACATTAATTACCTTTATCTTAAGATTAGTTTTTTTTATATTATTCATTTGTTCCCAATATGTGGAAATTTTTAATACTAAAAATAATTATAAAAATTCCTTAAATGATTTCATGCCATTTTCAACATCAATATTAGCCAGGGTAATATAAATTGTCGTGGTGCTTATATCTGCATGCCCCAGAATACATCTTAGGGTTTCGATGTCTTTTGTCTGCTTGTAATATTGCGTGGCGTAAGTATGCCTTAAAGTATGGGGGGAAATGTTTTTGGTTATGCCGGCTCTTACTGCGTATCTTTTAACAAAAACCTGTATACCCTTAATTGATAACTTGCTCCCAGTTTTAGAAGCAAACTTCCCTTCTTTCTTATTCTTTATTATACAAAAAAAATATTCTGTTCCGGCTGGCTTTTTGTTCTTCCAGACCCTCAATAATTCTGCAGTATAAAAAGGGATTGCCAAGTCACGGTCAACATTTCCTTTACCCTGCACAATTCTCAATTTGTTTTTTGTTAAATTAATGTCTCCGGGTCTTAAATTAGAAACCTCACTTACCCGAAGCCCCATGTTTAGCATTACCGAAATGATTGCCCGGTTTCGCACACCCGGCAAATACCTCTTATTGGGTATCCTAAGCAATCGTTCTGCTTCTTCCGGCTCTAAAATAACCGGTAATTTTTTTCTTCTGGCCATAAATCCCTTTTTTAACTTATTTCTTGTAATACCTATTATACGTAATAATAAACTCTCTATTTAGGGAGTCAAGAAAATAATGTAATAATGCACAAATAATACTTATTTGCTCGTGTCTAAAGATCTCTAAATATTGATTTTAAGGCTTTTAAAATTTAAGTTAATGGTTTTATACCTGCAGTATTGATATTTAAAAACCTTGATAGGAAAATATCGTTGTACGGGTCAAAAAAGATACTGTGCTACCCCGTTATATATCCCTCAAAATATAAAATCAAACCAAGCTCTATTATAAATATTTTTGCTTCAGGATTAATTTATCGATAGTATTAAAAATATATTAAATTATTCTATTAATAACATTCCTATGCGATTGGCTGATTATGGAAACAACAGCAGAAATAAAGGCAATATTTGAGGCACTACCATATATTAAAAAAATAGGTGCAGAGCATCTTTGGTTTGATTTTGACGAAGAGGCAGATGTCCTGTATGTAAGTTTGGAGCGACCCCAGAGAGCAACTGATACTGATATTTTAGATGAAGGCATATTTTTGCGGCTTAGAGGTAAAAAAGTAGTCGGCCTAACAATAACAAATATCAGTAAAAAATTTAAAAAATAAAATCTTTTAAAATAAATAGGATTTTCCCAAGATGGGAATTTTAAAAAACCACACATAGACAAGTGGTAACTTTTGTTTCTGCAAATGTGCTCATGAAATTTTTGATTATAATAATGGGATTGGCCAATGTTATACATCTCCCCCAAATAAAAAACGACCCTTATAAGAAGTCGTTTAAATTATGAAGCCCCTAATTTCTTAGGGGCTTTTTATATCTATTGAATTATTGGTGGGGCGGCGTATCCCACATATCTTACTACCATTGCTGGCGTAATAGTTGCCTTGCCTATACCTCAATAATTCATAACTGTTTTACGAACAACATTATATTATAACAATTAAAATATTTTTTCAAGTATTGCTATCTATCTATCTTTTTAATCCTACCATACTTTAGCATGGTCACTATCTTTGAATCTGTAACATCATACATTGTTGCAACACACAGACCTTCAATATCATCTAATCTTATAGCAACAAGAATATTTTCATCTATTTTCTTTATAAACTCAACACTATTTAAGTATTTAGGGTGTGTTCCGACATAATCTGGTATTTTTATAATCTCAGGGATTTTATCTTTATAATTATTATAACAATCTAACCTTCTTTTTTTAATATGTTTTATGCCACCATGTAATAATTTTATTTCACCTGGTTTTAACTCCAAATCTAATAATTCAATAATATATTGCTCTAAAAAACCTACAATATTTTTCCCCTCTGGATTCATATCTTAATGGTTATAGCATTTTTTAATACTAAATTAAAGCTATTATCTCTCCCTTTCAAAGCTTTTTTCTTTTTCTCTTTCTTTTTGGATAAATTTCGGTATATTTTTCTTTTGCGCTCTTATACTTTCTTTTTCAATGTCTCTTGCTATTTTTTGAGTTATTCTTTCTATTGCCGAAATTATGCCGGTAAGGGCTGGGGATTTATTCACGCGCATGTGTTCTTTTTTTTCAAATTCGCTGCTTATTCCTTCTTTTGTATATGCGTCTCCCAGTTTGTCCCCCCGGCAGTATTTCTCTTTATCGGGATGAAGGAAGCTTACGTTTTTGTTTTGTATTTTCATCTCAATACTGAAGTTTTCTTTAAGATATTCTTTTAGCTTAACTATATTTTTTGAATGCTCTTTTGCCTCATCTATGGCTGAGCGAAGCTGTTCTTTCCAAATTGGAAGCCCTTTTTCTGCAAGCCTGTATTCTGCCATGGAGTAGCGCTCTTTTGCATAGGATTTTTCGATAGTTGAGAGATGCTCCCGTTCACATATCCGGTTACTCTCATGCTTAATTTCACGTAGGGAGTTTTTGTCTGTTATAAGCTTGTGCCCATCTTTAAAAGATACGGAATTTATTATCAGGTGGTTATGGATATGCTCTTTGTCTTTGTGCGTTGCAATTAAAACTTCGTGATTTTTAAACTGTTTTTCTGCAAGCTCAACACCTAATTTATGTGCTTTTTCAGGGGTAATTTCTCCGGGCTTAAAGCTTTGTATAATGTGGTGATAGCTTCTTCCGTCTGTTTTATCAAATAATTTTTTTGTAGCGTTCATTTCTTCTGCTGCATTATAAGGTGTGCAGTCTTTGCCGCTTATAATTCGCTCATTTGTCTTTTCTTTATTTAAAACATAATTTATTATATTTTTAACGCTTCCTTTTGAGGAAAGCCTCTTTATTGTTGCCATAAATATGTGTTATTTTCCTGATTACTTTTATATTTTCCTTAAAGCATCATTAAGTTTTATCCATACTGCCTTAAGGTCGTATTCTATATCTTTTAAATCATCATTTATTACCTTAAGTGAGCCTTCGTTAGCCAGGCGGGTGATCTGATTTAAGTTATTTCCTATTCTTTTGAGTTCAATGGTGAAATCTCTGATTCCAGGGATAACTGTAATGTTTTTATCCAAAATGCTTTTTCTAATGTAAGCGCTTTGGTTGAGGTTGGTATTAGAAATTTTAGTTTTAAAAACGCTCATTTCACTATCAGAAAGCCAGACTGCATAAAAATTATTTCTTTTTCTACTCATATTTTTATCCCGTTTTTAAATAATAAATTAAGGGGTTTGGGGATACCCCAAAAAACATCGTAAAGGACTTTGCGATGGCAAGTGTTAAACACTTGCGCATCTTGCTAACCTTTCTAAAACCAAGACTTAAAGAACCGGCTTTTATGGTATGTGAATTTTTTATGATAACGATAACCATTGATAAATATTATATATTTATTATATATTTAAATATTATATTATTGTTTATTATATTACCACATTATATAATATTTTAGTATATATTTTTTATTTTTTATAGTGGAGGTTTAAAGATTACTGGATAGGGGAAAGAGCGTTGGGGTTCTTATGTTTTTATATTTTGGGATGTGGAGTTGAAAAAGTTTTTATATTACTGGGAAGATCAATCAGCTGCAAATTAATTGACAAATGTATATTCCCATGATTGTTGCCAGTGATGAAAAGCATTCACTGAAAGAAGACAGGTATTATGTTCTTGGGAAAACCGATAAGGATAGGGGGCTTTTTGTTGCTTTTACAATTCGGGGCAATTATATAAGGGTTATATCGGCACTGGATATGAATAAAAAAGAAAGGCAGGTTTATGATAATTATGAAAAATATTCCTAATTTTGAAAATGAAGATAAGGAGTGGGAGTTTTGGGCAGAAGCTGACTCTTCAGAATATATTGATTGGAAAAAAGCTAAAAAAATTGTTTTACACAATTTAAAACCTTCTGTTAAAACCATATCGCTTAGAATTCCAGAGTCCATGCTTGAAGAGATAAAACTTTTGGCAAATAAGCGGGATGTTCCCTATCAATCATTAATGAAAATTTTTTTATCTGAAAGGATAGATAAGGAATTAAGTGCATAAGTTAAGTTGTGGGCATCTCTTACTGCTCTGTTTTTTTAATATCTAAGTTTATATTATATTCCTGTGCTTTCCCAACGATTTTCATTTCCAGAAGTCTTTGTCTTTCATGCTCTATTTCGATCTTCAGGACTTCTGGATCAGGCAATTGCAGTCTATACTTTGAAGTAAATATTTTATTGTTCATTCCACCTAGGGCGTATTCAACAACAGTCCTCTTTTTGCCAGTACAGAGGATTAAACCCACCGGGTCATTTTCTTCAGGAAGTTTTTCCTTGTCTTTTAAATAATTCAGGTAAAGGTTCATCTGCCCGGCATCAGCATAGGTGAACTCATTAATCTTCAAATCTATAGCTATGAGGCATTTCAAAATTCGGTGATAAAGGAGAAGATCAAGGCGATAATGGGTCCCCTCAAGAGTAATTCTCTTCTGTCGGGCAACAAAGGTAAAACCGGTTCCTAACTCCAGAAGGAAATTTTCCAGGTGTTTGATTAAAGCCTCTTCCAATTGTGATTCTGAATATTCGTCTTTTAAGCCAAGAAATTCCAGAATATAGGGGTCTTTGATTTCATCTTCCGGCTTTAAAATGATAGGTTTTTCGTGTGCTTTGGCAATAACTGCCAGTTTACGTTTGGATAATGCCGTTCGTTCATAAAGCATGGATTGAATTTGCCTGTCTAGCTGCCTTACAGACCAATTCCCGCGGATACACTCTGCTTCGTAGAATTCTCTTTTAAAGGGTTCATCAATGTATATGAGTAAGCGGTAGTGAGACCATGATAATGGGAATTTCCGTATCAGCGTCTCGGAAATTCCAGACACTCCTTGGAGAATTGGAATCAATTCCGCACTCACTGTGTACGATTTCTCAATAGCCCTATCTTCAGGCAATTTCGCACGCGGTGTGTGCGAAATCTCTGGGTATATAAGATAGAATTGTCGCATATAATCAAGATTTCTCTCTGTAAAGCCTTTACCAAATTGTGGAGTTAAATCAGCAGATATCTTCTTTAGTAGTGCCTCACCATATTTTGCTCTTTCTTTCCCCTTCTGCTCATATTCCACAATCCTTCTACCTATAAGCCAGTAAGTAACCACCAGAACAGTATTTACATACCGCACGGCTGTTTTACGTCCCTGCTCAATAAGGGATGCAAGATCAGTGATGAGCTTAGAGTAATTTACAATAATTTTATCTGTCATATCCCTGTTTTTTTGATATCTAAATTTATATTATGCTCTTGTGCTTTACTTTGGATAACGGTTGTAAATAGGGCTGCTTTACTTTTTTTTACTCTACCGGTTAAAAAAGCGTCTTTAACTTCACTTAAAGCTTGGAAGATTAAATTTTCCGGAATTATATCAGCAATTTTTCTATAAAATCCTAAAGAGTGATCGTCATTTAACTGCTTAGCCATTTCTTCAGCTAAATACTCTTTTTCTGGGCTTCTTTTTTCTTTTTTATTATTTTTAAAAATGGCGTTGTCATTAACGTTATTCTTTCTTTTAGTCTCATTAACGTTAGTATCATTAGACTGTATTTTTTCCAGTTCAAGAGCTGTATTTTTTCCAGTTCTAGAACTGGAAAATTTCCAGTTCTGAAAATCTCCTAATTCAGGCTTTAAAACATAAATTCTATTAGGGTTTCCCTGCCCTACTCTTTTATCCACTATTAGCTTGTATTTAACTAATTCTTTTTTATATTTAATAGTAGTTTTTTCGTCTATTTCTAAAAGGTCTAAAAGTTCTTTTAAGCTATAAGTTAAATAGATATATCCGTTTTCGTCTTTCCAATTATTTTTAACAGAAACGTCCAGCCTGTCTCTTAAGATTGAATACATGAGCTTTGCTCCTAAAGAAAGGCCCTTATATACCGGGTTTTTAAAGAGTGCTTTAGGTACCTGATAAAATCTTAAAGTTACTTCTTCCTGAGAAGTATAAAATCTAGAGGGTGAAATTTTTTCAAATTCTTCGTATGTTTTATTTTTGCTGTTTTTATTTTTTTTAAATAAATTTTCTGTCTGATTCATAATAAAATTGTAATATTGTAATATTTATTGTAATATTGTAATATTACAAGCAATATTACTTATAATATTTCTTGCAATATTTTTATTAATTCTGCTTTATTGTTTTTTAAAAGTTTTTGAAACAGTTTAAAAGAAACTCTCAAAATATCAGCTTGTGAAATTTTTTTATGTTTAATTTCCTTACTTAATAGATATGAAGTATCTTTTATCCAATCAATTTCTTTTTCTGTAAGTCTGAAAGTTTGGTTTTTATAAGCCGGCTCCCGAAGTTCTTCTATTTCATAATCTGTAAATTGTAATATTGTAATATTACTTGTAATATTGCTTGTAATATTGCTTACAATATTGTTTTTATTACTACTTTTTTGTTTAGTCTTGTTTATTTTAGCTTCTTTACTTTCTTGTTCAGTGTGAAGTTTAACTTTTTTTATTTGTTTAAGAATCTGAGGCTGGGGAGTTAGAGAAAAGAAGGCATCCATTCCCTTACCTGTTGAATCTTTCAGATTCTTAGCAAGTTCTTCATTGTTAAATGACAGGGGATTTCTTTTAGACATTAATTATTTCCTCCACAACTTGAGAATATGCCTTTGAGCCCTCATGGTTGGGATCTGTTAGTATAAGAGGGGCTTTTAAATTAGGAGATTCTACAAATCTTACTGAGTTAGTGATATATGTATTGAACATATTTATTCCTGCATTTTTGCATGCTTTTTGAAGTGCATCGTAAATTTCCTGGCTATTTAGAGTTCGTTTATCATACTTCGTGGCTAAAACTCCGAGATAAGTAAGGTCCGGATTAGTTATTGCACGAATTTTTGAAACCGTTTTTGCCAGCATATCCAAACCACGTAAAGCCAGAAGTTCCATTGACATTGGAATTAGAAGTTCGCCCGCGGCTGTCAAGGCATTGATAGTGAGCATCCCAAGACTGGGTGGGCAGTCAAGAAGAATAATATCATATTTTTCAATCACGTTTCTTAATTTTCTTTTTAGTATCTGCTCAGCTGCTAAAAACTGCTTAAGCTCTACTTCAGCACCGGCCAAATCGATATTAGAAGGCGCAAGGTCAAAAGAATGTGAGGTTTTGATAATAATGTCCTCAAAAGTAATACGGTCATCCACTAAGACAGAATAAACTGTTTTATTAAGTGAATCTGTAGGTATGCCAAGACTTACTGCGCATCCTCCTTGCGGGTCAAGATCAATCACAAGAACTCTTTTATCTTTTTTACCAAGCCCGGCTGCTAAATTAATGACTGTTGTTGTTTTGGCAACCCCGCCTTTTTGGTTAGCAACAGCAATTATTC
>Ga0315282_10015226_pt1 | contig 11371 bp, 11 predicted proteins | sample YL17G07_20_MG_FD_203693 | JGI IMG/M metagenome (GOLD analysis project Ga0315282, IMG submission 203693) | Sediment microbial communities from Yellowstone Lake, YNP, Wyoming, USA - YL17G07_20 | ecosystem: Environmental > Aquatic > Freshwater > Lake > Sediment | place: USA: Wyoming | collected...
GAAGAGGCTAATGGTTTTCGCTTCTTTGATTTCCGCCATGGGGGAAGTTCATGGAGAATTAACGTATCTTTGAGAATCTCGAAGTATTCATATATGGTCGTGCGCGGAACCTGGGCATCATTGGCGACGTTAGTGAAGTTCACGATGGTGCCATTACACAAAGCTGCCACCCTGAGGAAGCGGCTAAAAGCCGGCACATTGCGGGTCATTCCCTCTGCGACAATCTCTTGCTGAAGATACGACCCTGCATAAGCCTCGAGGTCCGCTCTTGGATCGTCTGAGAAATAGATCGAGGGAAGCAACCCTCGGGCGGCGGCACGGGCAAAGTCGAACCGGTTACCCAATTCCCGGTACGTGAGGGGATGTAGATATTTCGTGCGTGCCCGTCCTCCTAAAAGGTTGATTCCGCCGCGGCGGAGCTTCCGCGCACTGGAACCAGTCAGCAGAAAACGAACGCCTCGTTCTTCAATGAGCCGGTGAACCTCGTTTAGGAGTCCAGGCAGGCGTTGGATTTCGTCGATAACGACGATGCGATCCTTAGGAGTGAGTTCCTGTGCAATGCGACCAGGGTTCTGACTAAGAGCCAGATAGACAGAAGTATCAAGGAGGTCGTAGAGCCTTACGTCTTTCAGGGTATGCTGAATCAGAAAGGTCTTCCCTGTCTGGCGTGGTCCCAAAAGGAAATGGGATTTCTTTCCCAAAAGGAGCGGAAGATTCAGATATCGTTCGACGTAGGGGGCGTGACCACCCACAATTGAATTTGTTGAATTCATCGTCAAATATGATGACATATGACGATATACTTGTCAATATGAAAAAGGGCTTATCCCACCTCCCCGCAGTGTCCGGGGTGAAACTCTTAGCCGAGCTTCCGGAGAGGAATCTTCGTTCATATTTTGCCCCTTTTAGGTCGGACTAAGCCAACTCATTGATTTCAAACAGATACATCCCAATAGAACATATTTTCTTACCTTAGATCCTCATTTCCAAGGCCGAAATCAGCCTCATAAGGAGTTTCAGGCTCTTGTAATTCATAAAACCCATTCGCCCTTGGCAGCTTAAACCCCTTAGAAGGCCAGTTTTGGGTTCAAAAATGCAGTTCTAAGAGCAAAATAACCCGCGTTTATTTGCTGTTCATTCAGAAAATCAAATAGTTACCTTGGACCGACCCTAAAAACTCCAAATCACCCCAGACCTTCCCTGCTTTGATTACCAGTCACTCTATGATTGCCGCCTGCTTTACGCCGGGAGTTACCGGATACTGCTCCGCCCTTTTCCCCCCGTATCCGTTTATAGCCATCGCCCGTCCTATAAAGGCTTGGCAACTCCATTCCAGAATGACGACGCTTCACCCACATGTTCGCTATCGGCACGGCCCTCATAGTTGCTCCCCACCCATATGGTGACTTTTACTTTCGAGCTTTCATTTGGGAAGGTTACCCTCCCCCAATGTCGGATATCACTACAGAGCCAAAAAGGGAATTGCTCCGACAGGACTTTCACCTGTTTGACTGATAATTTTACAGGCTGCACATAGGACCTTCCCAACTTTGATATTTGACCTTTTCTGAGACGCCTTGACCCATTATATCCGCAGGAGCACCTGATCCTGATAACATCCGTTTTATTTCTCATCAGGTGTTTCAGCCTTCCCTACGAAGTAATAAAGGTCGGCCTCCTGAATACCTTGCAAACGACTTCACGCAAGAAGCTCAATTTCGGTTTGCAGTCTTCGCTTTATGCTAAGGCTTCCCAGATTGATAGACCCCTGAGTCGTTCCCACTTCAACGAGCGGTCTGGCCTTTTACATTCGAGCAATCATACCGTCTGTTACCATCCAGTATGTCGAATATATCTACCTGGTTGAAACGGACAAATTGCCAGGACGGGACTCTCACCCGTTAGGCCAAATATTTTGTTGGCTGCACTACGTCCGAGCTTTCTTAGGACTCGTCACCTCCTCCTAAGTCGGATATCACTACCCAGGTAAATAGGCAATTCCTGGGGCAGGACTCTCACCTGCAAGATATGCAGCTTTAAGGGCTGCAGATAGACCTGCCCCTTGGACGACGTCTTAAAAGGTGTCATCTCCTTCATGACCGACTTGCTCAACTAATCGGACAGCGCTGCCGGAATCGCCAATGTCCTCGTTTGGTAAGGCGGCTGAGGAGACATCAAAACGAACTCTTCACCTTTCTGGAGCATCCCGAAGTGACTCCCGATAACAACCATGCTGAACGGATGATCCGTCCTGCCGTCATTGCGAGAAAAAACTCTTACTGCAATCGCTCCTAGAGAAGAGCTGACACCCAAGCCATCATGATGTCGATCTTCCGAACTCTACACCTTCGAAAGGAAGATCCAATTGTCGCTCTCGACGAGGCTCTGAGAGCTTATTGCCAAAAAGGCTTTTTACCGCCTTACCTGAGAGTACAGAGGTCAAATTACCTTTGGCTGCTTAAATGGCTAAACTGTTTCGATCTCTTTAATAATTTTATCCGATTCATAACCTTTAAAAATATTGATAATTCTATGATATCTCAATTATTACAAAAATATTTTAATAGATACAAAAAATTAGTTGACAAAAATATTTCTATTTGTTAAAAACATTTAAAGATCATGTATATTCATGTTTTCTGAAGAGGTTTTTGATAAACCCGTTTTTTGGAGTTCAGTGGATTGCGACAGGATAATGAAAAAAAAATACTCCTTGAAAACCTAAAAAATATTGCAGATTCCCTTGTTAAAATGTATGGACGCAACATGGAAGTGGTCGTTCATGATTTTGAGGACCTTAAACATTCACTGATGTATATTTCTGGAAATTTGACTAAAAGAAAAGTAGGGGCCCCCGTGACCGACCTTGTTGTAAAGGCATGGCGGAATGAAGGAGATCAGGTTGAGGATATCATCGGATACCGTTCTACTACAAAAGAAGGCAGGATTCTAAAAAGCTCGACGATATTTATCCGTGATGAAAAAAGAAAAGTCGTTGGAGCATTATGTATCAATTATGATGTAACCGATCTTTTGGGGGTTACATATGAATTGGAAACACTTACCTTTACATCTCCGAATAAGCAGGTGGGCAAATCTGAGACTTTTGCCTCGACGGTAACCGAGACAATTGATGCTTTGATCGAGCAAAGCGTTGCTGAAATTGGCAAACAACCACCATCGATGACCATTGATGAAAGAGTAAAAATCATAGGACTCTTGGAAAACAAGGGTACTTTCTTAATAAAGGGAGCGATTGATTATATCGCAACAAGAATGGGAGTTTCCAAGTATACAATTTACAACTATCTACAGAAATTCAGGGCTAATCAAAATGCCAATATCGTATAATATTTTGTTAAAAGAAAGGAGTATTTTAAATGAGCAGTTCAATTAACATTGAGGCAATTAAGACGGCCAAGGCCCCTCAAGCAATAGGTCCTTACTCACAAGCCGTCGTGCTGGAAAACCTCGTCTTCTGCTCGGGGCAAATTCCTTTAGATCCTAATACGGGACAAATTGTTAAAGGGGATGTTCAAGCGCAGACACACCAAGTAATTAAGAATATAAAATCGATTATAGAAGCTGCCAAAACCGACCTAGATCATGTTGTCAAAACGACTGTCTTTTTAACAAACCTTCAAAATTTCAATGAGATGAATAAAATCTATGGAGAATATTTTAACAAAATTTTTCCTGCTCGATCAACGGTTCAAGTGACTGGTTTACCCAGAGGCGCAATGGTTGAGATTGAGGCGATTGCATTAATCCCAAAGAAATGATGTAAAGAAATTTCGGATGATCGAAACATAATGATTTTTTAAATAAAAACCTATTTCAATATATTTATAGGTAAAAGTAACCAAAAGAGAAAATGGAAAGAAGTGAAACTAATTTAATAAAAGTTGATGAAGAAGAAATTGTTAGATTGACAAGCGATCTTATTAAAATCCGAAGTGTGTCGCATGAGCCTCCTTATGAGAAAGAAGTGGCTGATTATTTGGCTGATCGCTGGAGGAAGCTATGTCTTGAGGTTTCAATACAGGAGGTTGAAAAAAGTAGGCCAAACGTCATAGGGATATTGAGAGGAGAAGGTCCAACTCTTATGTTTGAGGGGCACCAAGACACTAATATGCCAGGCACTGGTTGGACGCACGATGGGCTTCCCCTTTATTAACAAAATATTACAATAAAAATATCAAATGAAAAGGAAGGAAATAATTCTTTTTTAGGCAAAATCGAAAACATGGAATACGCCGGATCGGAAATTACGTATCAAATTAGGTTGTCATCCGATAAATTAGTCAAAGTGAAGCAGCAAATATCTGATGAATTTACTAATTTAAAAGAGAAAACTGGTGCTGAGGTTTTCATTCACATTAAACCCGAGAGTTGCTTGATAGGTCCATAAAAAAATGATTTATGATAAAGGAGGAAACTATATGGACTTTGAGGACCTTAAGAAAGAATTCCCTATTAAACAGAAAATAATTTATTTTAACAACGCATCAATAGGACCCATATCTTACAGAGTCATTTCAAACATAACAAACTTTTTGAATGATGTTCGTGATAATGGAAGAGTACATTATCCCGATTGGTGTCAATACGCTGACACGGTTATCAAAGGAGACATTGCCAAATTAATAGGGGCAGATAGTTCTGAGATTGCTTTTGTCAAGAATACGACAGAGGGAATACTTATTGTTAGTAATGGGATCGATTGGAAACCAAAGGATAACGTGATAATTGCCGATATCGAATATCCTTCCAATGTTTATTGTTGGATGAATTTAGAGAGGAAGGGGGTGTCCATTAAGTGGGTTAAAAATAAGGCAGGCAGAATTCTGGTCGAAGATGTTGAAGCATTAATTGATAAGAATACTCGCTTGGTTTCATTGAGTGCCGTGCAATTCTCAAACGGATTTAAACTTGATCTTGAACGTTTGGGCAATCTTTGTAGGAAAAGGAAAATTCTATTAAACCTTGACGCTATTCAGTGGTTGGGTGCTCTGCATATGGATTTGTCAAAATACCACATCGATTTCCTATCTGCTGGTGGCCACAAATGGTTGTTAGGACCCATGGGAACTGGGATTTTTTACTGCAATAAAAATTCCATGGATTATATTCATCCTCAAAATGTGGGGTATCACAGTGTAGATAAATCAGAAGATCACATGGATTATGAGCTCGTCTTTAGGCCTAATGCCGGGCGATTCGAAGAAGCCCTTGTGAACTTTCCAGGTATTTGGGGACTGCATGAGGCCATCAAGATATTCCTTGAATTAGGAACAGAGAAAGTAGAAAGACATATTTATGAGTTAGTTTCCCATGCAATCGAAGGTTTAAAGGCAAAAGGTTATGAGATCATAAGCCCACTTGGGGAGAAAGAACGGTCCGGGATTTTGTCATTCCGTCCTCCGACCGTTTCCTCAGAGGAGGTTTATGCCAATCTTATAAAAAATGACATCAATGTTGCTATTCGGGCTGGAAATTTGCGAATGTCCCCATCGATATATAATGACCATGAGGAAGTTGATAGATTCTTAAAAATCCTTAATTAAAGGAGGGAGTTAAATGAAAAAGCACTATTTTCTTGTGAGTTTGATGGTCATGTCAATTTTATTTATGGCTACCTCAGCCAAGATTACAAGTAGCCAGGAACAACCCCAACGTGGTGGTACATTGAGATATGGGATGGTTACCGAAATACCTAATTTAGATCCCCATGTATATGTTGGGACTGCGGGAAAGGTATTTAGCCATTGTATCTATGAAAGCTTATTGGGTTTCAACAAGAAAGGTGAAATGATTCCAGTACTTGCTGAAAGTTGGGAAAACCCAGATCCCAAAACGTATGTTTTTAAGCTTAGAAAAGGCGTTAAGTTCCACAAAGGCCAACCATTTTCTGCTCGAGATGTAAAGTTTTCATTGGAGCGAATTCTTGATCCAGCAAACAATGCAACATTACGTTCAAATTTAGAGGGAATTAACATCAAAATTGTTGATGACAATACCATCAGAATTGAGCAAAAAGAATCGGATGTAACCCTTTTTGCAAATTTGGCTATGCCCGAGGCTTCTATTATTTCAGAAGAGTGGATGAGAGGGAAGCCCAATATAAAAATTGAAGCTAATGGAACAGGTCCTTTTTCCCTCGAAAACCATGAGCCACAAGTTCGAATCATGGCGAAGGGGAATCCCCTTTACCATGAAAAGGGATTACCCTATTTGGCCCAGGTTGAATTTAAGATGATCAAAAACGATGATGCCCGAGTAAATGCTCTTCGAACAAGAGCCTTAGATATGATCGAGTTTGTCCCTTGGAAGGATATTGATATTTTGAAGAAAGAACGAGGACTTGAAGTACAGTGGGCAGGTGGCGCCTTCATGAATTTATGGTTCAATACAAACAAGAAGCCATTTGATGACTCAAGAGTTCGAAGAGCGATTGGCTTTGCAATAGATCGAGAGGCAGTATCAAATGCTGCCTTTTTTGGCCATGGAACACCCCTCTTTGGTCCTCCGACAGCTCCTGAATCTTGGTGGTATAATAAAGACCTATCAAAGTCATTCTCCTATGACCCAGAGAGGGCCAAAAAATTATTGGCAGAGGCAGGTTATCCAAAAGGATTTAAGGTTGAGTTAGCAGTTTACCAAGGATTAACGATCTATACCCAAACGGCTCAAATTGTACAAGCCAATCTTAAAGAAGTGGGAATCAATGTTGATATTAAATTGATGGAATGGGCCACCTTAGTCGACCGTAAAAATAAAGGGGAATATGATTTCTTAATTTGGGGAGTGAACATTAAACTCCCTGACCCGGATGGCTATGCCTATTATTTTGGTTCTCAATCTACTTATTGGGCCAAACCAGTGGGGTTCAATGATCAAAAGATAGAATCCTTACTAAAAGCAGGGAGGGCAACTCCGAATCGAGAAAAAAGAAAAGAGATCTATTCCGAACTAGAAAAGAGGGTTATCGAATTAAGCCCGTGGGTTTTCATTAATTGGCGGGACCAAGCGCAAGCCTATGTGAATACGATTAAGGGCTATGTTCAATTAGGGGGAGCTTTGAGTGAAAGCGCTCCAGGCATTGCCATGAAAACCCTATGGTTCTCTAAATAAATTCTTCTCCATAAAAAATTGAGAGAAAATTGTTGGCTACTATTGATTATCTCCCCCAGTCCTATCTTATGGTAGGGCTAGGGGAGTTTTCTATTCATAAAAATACTATAAACAAATTGTTATGTTACAGTTTTTAATTCGAAGATCCGTAGCCTCTCTGATCATAATCTTTCTTGCGACGACCCTTGTTTTTCTTATTATTCACCTCCTGCCTGGCGATCCGGTAATCCTTTTATTGGGTGAACAAGGGGCAGCAAACCCCGAATTCGTTGATAAACTCAGAAAAAAACTTAAATTAGATCTCCCATTACATATTCAATATTATGAATGGATGAAAGGTCTTTCTCATTTTGATTTTGGAAATTCACTCCAGAATGATGTTCCTGTAATTCAGGAATTGGTTCGGCGAATACCTAGAAGTCTGGAATTAATATTTGGAGGGCTTTTAATTTCAATTTTAGTTGGAATTCCAATTGGGGTGCTAGGTGCGGAACACCCCAATGGTTTGTGGGGGTGGATTTCTTCTACTTTCGCAGTGCTTGGATTTTCTTCTCCTTCATTTGTAACAGGGATCGTATTAATCATTATTTTCAGTTTAAGTCTCCGATTTTTACCTTCCTCAGGGTACGTCTCTTTTTCAGAAAATGCCATGGAAAACCTTCGATACGCTTTTCTTCCATCTATAACGCTTGGTTTTGGATTTGTAGGAGTGGTAATTCGAATGACAAGGGCAAGTTTGCTCGATGTTATAAATAAAGATTATATCCGTACAGCCCGAGCCAAGGGACTTTCAGAAAAGGGGGTTTTATATAAACATGCACTTCCCAATGCACTTATTCCAGTAATTTCGATTTTGGGTGTTAGAGCTGGTAATCTTCTTGGCGGCACCGTTATCATCGAAAGCCTATTTAATTGGCCTGGGCTTAGTTCATTGTTAGTTAAGGGTTGTTTTGACAGAGATTATCCAATGATTCAGGGCACCTTACTTTCAATTTTTGTAATATTTGTTCTTATTAGCCTTTGTGTGGACCTGTGCCATGCATTGCTGGATCCAAAACTGAGACAAGAATATTAAAGAATTTAAGATGTTACGTAGGATTAAAAGTAACCTTCGATTATTAATGGGTGGACCGATCATTCTTCTTCTTTTAATGATGGCTCTTTTAAGTCATGAATTTTCACCTGCAGATCCACTCAAAATTAACTCAAGGAACATACTAAAGTCGCCTTCAAGAGAGAACCTTCTGGGGACTGACCAGTTAGGAAGAGATATTTTAAGTAGAATTATCTATGCTTCACGTATTTCTTTTAGCGTTGCAGGAGCGGCAGTCTTGATTGCTGTGCTTGTCGGTGTCTTTTTAGGTCTCCTTTTGGGATACTTTGAGGGATGGCTTCAGAATATCGGGATGAGGGTAATTGATATTTTGGTCTGTGTTCCTGAAATATTTATCGCGATTGTTGTGGTTGCCTTTTTAGGATCCAGTTTAATGACACTTATTTTAACAATTGGGTTTCTCTACTTTCCGCAATTTACAAGAGTGACACAAGGGATTACTCTTTCGATGAAAAGGCGGGAATTTATTTTGGCATCTGTATCGGTTGGTGCAGGTACATATCGAATTATTTTTCGGGGGATATTACCCAACATCTCTTCACTTGTTATTGTTCAAACAAGTTTCACGCTCTCATTCGCTATGTTATTAGAGGCAGGTCTCAGTTTTTTAGGATTGGGGATAATGCCACCCACTCCTTCTTGGGGACAAATGATAGGAGAGTTAAAAAATTATATATACATTAATCCTTTACCAGTGATCTTTCCAGCCATAGCGTTATTTCTTGCTGTATTTTCAATAAATATGGTTGGAGATTGGCTTCAAGACCGATTGAACCCAGAAATAATAAAATAACGGCATAGGAATAGAAAATAACCCAGATGGTTAGCTGACAAAGTTAAATCTTTTTTGAAAGGGGCGAAAAGCCACGGGTTATTAAAGGTTTATAGCCTAAAATGTGACATCTTTTTAAGTTTGTGCTTTTGGGGTCAGGCAAAGGTAATATGGTATTTTTTCTTCCCAATTCTGATTAATTTTTTTCATGAGTTCTAACTTCAAGGCTTCAATGAATTACCTTATTACCGATGCCTGACCCCTTTTCCTTTTCCATTCGTGGTAGAAAACCTACAAAGCTTCGATTAACAACAGACAATGAATCTAAAGTTCTGAGTTCGCAGTTCAGAGTCTTAAATTCGGGGAAAAACGTAGGGGCAACCCTCGGCGGTCGCCCAATTTTGGGGCCTCTGGCTACCACAGAGAGACATAGCATTTAGAAAAATTGACAAATATCCCCCATTTTGCTATACACACTTAATACAACAATACAAAAATAATGCTCTACGCTAAAGATGAAAAATATTATGAAGAAGGAGAATACTAAACTACAAGGACATGCACTCCGCCCTGATTATAATTTTTGCTCAATGTTGGGCGGCGTTAGAAGAAAGTGCTCGGCAAGATATAAGGCTGGTACTAATCTTATCCACCTTGATCCTGATGTGGCCAAGGTTTTTAAAGATGGAGAATCTGTGAACACAGCTCTACGATCATTAACGGAGATTGCAAAGAAGCAAGTGGGCAAAGGTGTCTGATCTAAACCATTGCCAAGAAATAATAGTGAAAAGTCTAGGCCTGATACTGAAAACCTCTGATCATTTGAAATCGTTTTAGCTTGCATATTTCTTTAAAAGGAACAATGTCATTATTGAGGCAATCTAGGGGTGGGGCGAATAGAGTGTTTATAATAGGCGAAACATTCAAGAATAAAATTATTAGGAAATTAAAAAGAGACTAATACTACTACGTTAAGTATTATGAGTCGTCAAAGATGATCGTGTCGCAAATCGGACATTGGCCCCTGTATAGCATCAAGCATTTCTGGATCAATCGGCGGACAGCTGGCAAGGTCAATCCAGAAGTTTTTTTTATTGCCCATCCTTTCAAGCATCAAAAAAGCGTAGGCCAACGTTACCAATGTGACATGATGATGCCAACCTTGCCACGAGCGACCTTCAAAATGATCCAACCCTACTTCCCCTTTCATTTCCTCGTAATCCTGGTCAACACGGAAGCGTCCTTTAGCCTTCCGAACAAATCCCCTGAAAGAAGTCCGATAAGGAGGCAAACTGGAAAGCCAGTACTTCCGTGGTTCGTTGGTTCCCTCCGGCCATTCGATCAGCAGTTCTTCCGGTGGCACCGTCATCGTTTTGCCTTGAATCAATCCACCGGCCATCCAGACGATCACACGAGCAAAACGGGAAGTGAGAGGCCCTTTGGTCCCTTCTCGCCAAGTGATCTTTTTCCAACTCTGAGGAGGCAAGTCTTTGGCGATCTGACAGAGATTGCGAGTGGAAGGCAGCTCTTTCGCATACAGGCGTTTCCGAGGGATTTGTCCTCCTCGTTTCATCGGAGGTTCAGATGGATGAGGATCTTCCGTCCATCCGGTCAGTTCCCCACTCACCTGAACCACATACTGCAACTCCCGGCTCCTCAACCCGTGGCGGAACTCATACGCATCCCCATAACCCGAATCAGACAATACCAGACGATCGTGCAATCCCCACACTCTAACTTCATCAATCAAATCCAAAGCCAACTCTGTCTTTGTCTTGAAAGTGACCTCCTCTGGAACCCCCGCCTTCCTCCTTCGTACAGGATCATTGATCCATTGCTCCGGAAGATACAAGGCCCAATCCAAGGGCGTACTCGATTCCTCTGTTCCCAGATCCAACGTTACCGCCACCTGACAGTTCGCCGTCTTTCCCAATGCGCCACAGTATTGTCTCGCCACTCCTACCGAGTGCTTCCCTTGCTTGGGAAAAGACACCTCGTCAATGAGCCAATAAGGTTCGCCAACAAATTCTCCCTCCACCTTTCTAGCAAGAGACGCTCGGACCTCCTTAGTAGGCCAGGGACTCTGATTTACAAACTGCTGCAGTGCCTGAACATCTCCATCAGGAAGACGATCAGCCATTGGCTCGATGGATTTACGTTCCCCATCCATCAGGAGGCCTCGTACGCATTCCTCGGCATGTTGTCTCCGCTCTTTGCGACCCATGGGCAGAACTACGTCAGCCAAGAAGGCCTCCAGCTTCAACCGGAATCGTTCTATCTCTCTGGGTTTCATACCCCAGAGGATATACCAAAGGATTATCGAATGTCAAGATAAACTTAACGTAGTAGTA
>Ga0315282_10015227_pt1 | contig 11369 bp, 9 predicted proteins | sample YL17G07_20_MG_FD_203693 | JGI IMG/M metagenome (GOLD analysis project Ga0315282, IMG submission 203693) | Sediment microbial communities from Yellowstone Lake, YNP, Wyoming, USA - YL17G07_20 | ecosystem: Environmental > Aquatic > Freshwater > Lake > Sediment | place: USA: Wyoming | collected...
TGGACAAGCGCGTGGATGAGCTCGTTGATTCGGGAGAGAGCTTGCTGTTGGGTCTCTCCCCACGTCACGGCCTCTTCGAGTGCGGGACAGTACGCGTGGAACGCCTTGCGTCCGTCCTCAAATTCATCCTCTTCGACGACAACTTTGAAAACGTAACTTTTCAAGGTGTTCCCCTTGGCCGCCAGAATTCCATGGACCAACATGATTATCCCACACCGGTAGGCGGGCGGCCCACCCTCGGGCTGGCCGACAGAACACGGGAATTGGGTGCCCCCTCCCTTGCCGGGCCCAAGCCGTCCGCCGCGCTGCCTGAATCGCGGCCCCATCGGTATTTATCCGTGTTCATCCGTGTTCATCCGTGGTTAAATTCGGTTCTCAAGGAGCACTGTTATGTGGAATGACGCGATATCACGGCGGCGGTACGTGCAGATGCTGGGCGTGGGGACGGCGGCGGCCGCCCTGCCCCTGGGCGCCGCCGCGCAAACCAGCACCGACGAGGACCGCGCCCGCCGCATGAAGTGGTGGCACGAGGCCAAGTTCGGCATGTTCATCCATTGGGGCCTGTACAGCGTCCTGGGGCGGCACGAATGGGTGATGGAGAACGAGGGCATCCCGGTCTCGGAATACCAGGAACTGGCCAAGCGCTTCACGCCCAAGCCCAATGCCGCGCGCGACTGGGCGAAGCTGGCCCGGCGCGCGGGCATGAAGTACATGGTGATGACCACCAAGCACCATGAGGGCTTCTGCCTGTTCGACACCAAGTACACCAGTTATTGCGCGCCGAAGCAGGCCTGCGGGCGCGACCTGGTGAAGGAATACGCCGAGGCGGCGCGGGCCGAGGGCCTGCGCGTCGGCTTTTACCACTCGCTGATGGACTGGCACCACCCCGACGGGGCCCGTTGCGCCGACGACGAGGCGGCCCGCAAGCGCTTCGTCGAGTACATCCACGGCCAGGTCCGCGAGATCTGCGCGTACAAGCCGGACATCCTCTGGTACGACGTGGCCTGGCCGCTCGACGCCGAGGGCTGGGAGTCGCTGAAGATGAACCGCATGGTGCGCGGGCTGCTCCCCGACGTCATCATCAACAACCGCGCCAAGGTGCCCGAGGATTTCGATACCCCCGAGCAGCGCATCGAGGCTTCCAAGGGCCGGGCGTGGGAATCCTGCATGACCATGAACGGGAGCTGGGGCTACCACAAGAACGACGACGACTGGAAGACGCCGAAAACCGTGGTGCGCAACCTGATCACCTGCGCGCGCGGCGGCGGCAACTACCTGCTCAACATCGGCCCCAAGCCGGACGGCTCCATCCCCGAGGAGTCGATCCGCATCCTGACCGCGGTCGGCAAGTGGATGGACAAGAACGGCTCGACGATCTATGGGTCCGACCCGTGCCGGGTGGCGCGCTCCAACTACCTGAATTTCACGCGCAAGGGCAACACGCTATACGTCCATGCGCATTTCTGGCCCGGTGAGACGCTGGTGGTGGCGGGGTTGACCAACAAGGTGCTGTCGGCGAAGCTGCTGGCCGGCGGGAAGAAGGTCGAGTTCACGCAAGACCGCTTCCGCGTCCGCTTCACCGGCCTGCCGGCGGCGCCGCCCGACGACCCGGTGACCACGCTGGCGGTCGAGTGCGATTCCGAGCCGGCGCAGAACATGGATATGGTGCGCCGGGAAAAGAAGCGCGAAGGCGTGTAGGTAAAGACTTAGCCGCAGATTACGCAGATTTCTCAGATTGAATCTGCGTAATCTGCGAAATCTGCGGATAGGCAATTGTTATGAAGCAATCAATCAATCGACGCGATTTTCTGAAGCTTGGGACGGCGGCAGCATACGCTCATCCGGTGCTGAACGCCATGGCGGCAGCTCGGCCGCCCAACGTGGTGATGATCCTGTGCGACGACCTGGGCTACGGCGACCTGGGCTGTTACGGCTCGAAAATCCGCACGCCCAACCTGGACCGGCTGGCAGCCGAAGGCGCGCGCTTCACCCATTTCCTTTCGGCCAACCCGGTATGCTCGCCCTCGCGCGCCGCCCTGATGACAGGCCGCTACCCCACCCGCGTGGGCATCCCGCGGGTGCTGTTCCCCAAGGACACCACCGGCATTCCCGACTCGGAAACCACCATCGCCCAGGTGCTGAAAGCGAAGAGTTACAAGACGATGGCCGTCGGCAAATGGCACCTGGGCCACCTGCCGCAGTTCCTGCCCACCGCCCACGGCTTCGACGAGTACTTCGGCATCCCCTACAGCAACGACATGAGTCCTCGCCCGCTCATGCACAACACCGAGACGCTGGAGGAGCCGGCCAAGCTCGAGACGCTGACGCCGCGGTACACCGAGCAGGCGGTGCGCTTCATAGAGAAGTCGAAGGGCTCGCCGTTCTTTCTATACATGCCGCACACCTACCCGCATATCCCGCTGGCGGCGTCGGAGCGGTTCCGCGGCAAGTCGCCGCTGGGCCTGTACGGCGACGTGGTCGAGGAAGTCGACTGGAGCGTGGGCCAGGTGCTGGAGACGCTGAAGAAGCACGGCCTGGAAAGCAACACACTGGTGATGTTCTCCAGCGACAACGGCCCCTGGTTCCAGGGCAGCCCCGGCGGACTGCGCGGGCGCAAGGGCATGACCTATGAGGGCGGGGTGCGGGAGCCCTTCCTGGCGCGCTTTCCCGGCCGCATCCCGCGCGGACGCGTCTGCCACGGGCTGGCCTCCATGATGGACATCATGCCGACCGTAGCCAAGCTGTGCGGCGTCCCGCTGCCCAAGAACCCGCTGGACGGCATCGATATCTGGCCGTTGATTACCGGGCAGAAGGAAGAGCTGGAGCGGGAAGCGATCCTCTATTTCGACAACATCAACATGCAGTGCGCTCGCTGGGGCCGCTGGAAGCTGCACGTCACCCGGTACAACTCGATGGCCTACAGCCCGGCGCCGGCCGGTGGCCGCTTCAACCTGCCGCTCAGGCAGCCGGAACTCTACGACCTGCGCATCGACCCTGAAGAGGGTTACGATGTGGCCCCCGAGCATCCGGACGTGGTCGCCCAAATCCGCGGGCGCATCGAGCGGCTCATGGAGGGCTTCCCCGAGGAAATCCGCAAGGCTTGGGCGGAGACTAAGGCGAAGTCCGTTGCCGACACTGCCATCGGCGCCGTCCCGCGCCCAGTAAAATAGTGAGGGAAAAGCCTAGCCGCAGATTTCGCAGATTACACCGATTGCCATCTGTGCAATCTGCGAAATCTGCGGCTAAGTTTTTGCGTTTGTGAGGTGCCAATGCCGAAAGCGATACGCATTCACGAGACCGGCGGGCCCGAAGTTCTCAAGCGGGAAGAGGTCGAGGTCGGCAGGCCGGGCCAGGGCGAGGCGTTGATTCGCCAGACGGCCATCGGCCTGAACTTCATCGATACCTATCACCGCACGGGCCTTTATCCGCTGCCGCTGCCGGCGGTGCTGGGCATGGAGGGTGCCGGCGTGGTCGAGGAGGTCGGGCCGGGCGTCACCGACGTAAAGCCGGGCGACCGCGTGGCTTATGCCGGCGTGCTGGGCGCCTACACCGAGCGGCGATTGATTGCGGCCGACCGGCTGGTCCCGCTGCCCGACGGCGTCAACGACATCCAGGCCGCCGCCATGATGCTCAAGGGCATGACGGCCGAGTACCTGTTGCTCCGCACCCACCGCGTCCAGCGGGGCGAAACCATCCTGGTGCATGCGGCGGCCGGCGGCGTGGGCCTGATCATGTGCCAGTGGGCGAAACACCTGGGCGCCACCGTCATCGGCACCGTCGGAAACGACCAGAAGGCGGAACTGGCCCGCGCCAACGGCTGCCACCATCCCATCGTCTACACGCGGGAGAACTTCACCGAGCGGGTGCGCGCCATCACCGGCGGCGCCGGCGTGCCGGTGGTCTATGACTCGGTCGGCAAGGACACGTTCCTGGGGTCGCTCGATTGCCTGCGCCCGCTGGGCCTGATGGTGAGCTACGGCAATGCCTCGGGCGCCGTCCCGCCCTTCAGCGTCGGCCTGCTGGCGCAGAAGGGCTCGCTGTTCCTCACGCGCCCGGTCCTGATGGCCTACACGGCCAAGCGCGAGGACCTGCTGGCGAGCGCGCGGGCGTTGTTCGAGGTGGTCGAGAGCGGCGCGGTGAAGATCAAGCTGGACCGCACCTGGCCGCTCGAGGACGCCGCCAGCGCCCATCGCGAACTCGAGGGCCGCCGCACCACCGGCTCGACCGTCTTCATCGTGTGATTTCATCACAAAGGCACAAGGAGCACGAAGAACACGAAACTTCGTGACCTTTGTGTTCTTGGTGCCTTTGTGGTTTATTTGTTCCCATGTTCGCGCTGCTGCTCCTGGCGATCACCTTTCACACCAATTTCGAAGCTGGCAATCTCGGCAAGGTCGAGCAGGTGTCGGCGGCGCATTTCCGCTGCGCGGTCCAGGGCGAGGCCGATCAGGACAGGCGCAACCGCCAGGCAAGCTGGTACTACTTCCGGCTGGACGGCGGGCGCGGCCGCCAGGTCACCATCGACCTGGTCGATTTGGTTGGCGAATACAACTACAAGGCGGGCACGCACCCGGTCAGCGGCAAGACCCGCCCGGTCTACAGCGAGGACCAGAAGAACTGGAAGCATTTCAGCGACGGGAACGTGGAATGGGACGAGCAGGCCATGAGCCTGCGGCTGCGCTTCACGCCGCGCGCCGACCGGATTTGGATCGCGCACGTCCCCCCGTACACCAATCGGGATTTGCAGCGACTGTTGGCCGAGTTTTCCAGGAGTCCGTGGCTGAAGCGCGAAGTCGTGGGCAAGACGGTCGGCGGCCGGGACATGCTGCTGCTCACGGTCACCAATCCGCGGGTGGCCGACGGCAACAAGCGCGTGATCTGGCTGATGGCCCGCCAGCACGCCTGGGAGTCGCCGACGTCCTGGGTGGGGGAAGGGGCGCTGCGCTTCCTGCTGTCGTCCGACGCAGCGGCCGCCCGCATCCGCGATACGTCGATTTTCAAGATCTTCCCGATGGCCGACCCCGACGGCGCGGCGCGCGGCGGTGTCCGCTTCAACGCCAACGGGTACGACCTGAACCGCAACTGGGACGCGGTGGACCCCAAGCGGATGCCCGAAATCGCCGCGCAGCACAAGGCCATCTTCGACTGGCTGGATTCCAACCGCCGGATCGATTTCTTCCTGACGCTGCACAATACCGAAAGCGGAGAGTTCATCGAAGGGCCGCTCCGCGCCAACCCGGAGATCGGGACGCGCATCGGGCGGCTGTTCAAGATCCTCTCGGAAACAACGACGTTTGCTCCAACCGCCCAGCCGCGCGACGCGACCGTCAGCACCACGCCGGGCAAGCCGGGGCGGATGAGCGTGAACCAGGCGCTGTTTCACGACCGTGGTATCGCCGCCATATTGATGGAGCAGATGGTCGAGTACAACCGCAAGCTGGGGCGCCTGCCGACGGTCGCCGACCGGCTGGAATTCGGCGCCGGCCTGGCCCGCGCGCTGTGGCAAGCCGCCAGCCCGGAGTAGACCTCAGACCTGGGACCTGGGACCTGAGGCCAGAAGCGCGCAAAGGGCGACGCGGCTGGATCTTCGCAGGGCTAGGTCTCAAGTCTCAGGTCTCAGGTCCAAGATTGAGCTGCATGTTTTCTTTCGAGATCATCGCCACCGATCCGGAGACGCGGGCGCGCGCCGGGCGCATCCACACGCCGCACGGCACCATCGACACGCCGGTGTTCATGCCGGTCGGGACGCTGGGCACCGTCAAGGGCCTGACCCAGGAAATGCTGGAAGAGTTGGGCGCGCAGATCATCCTCTGCAATACCTATCACCTCTACCTCCGGCCGGGCCATGAGCGAATTGCGGAACTGGGCGGGCTGCATCGCTTTATTTCCTGGCCGCGGCCCATCCTGACCGACAGCGGCGGCTTCCAGGTGCTGTCGCTGGCGCCGCTGCGGCGCGTGAGCGAGGAAGGCGTGGTGTTCCGCTCGCACCTGGATGGCTCCCAGCACTCCTTCACGCCGGAAACCGCGCTGGACGTGCAGCGGGCGCTGGGCAGCGACATCGCCATGCCCCTGGACGAATGCACCGAATACCCCGCTGGCCACGAGCGGGCACGCCAGTCCATGGAGCTGACCGCGCGCTGGCTGGAACGAACGCGCCGCCACTGGTCCAAGGTCCAAGGTCCCGGGTCCAAGGTCCAAGGTCAAGAGTGCGGCGCGGCGACCTTGGACCTTGGACCCGGGACCTTGGACCCTGCGTTGTTCGGCATTGTCCAAGGCGGGACTTACCCGGATTTGCGGGCCGAATCGGCGCGGCGCACGGCGGAGATGGACCTGCCCGGCTATGCCATCGGGGGGCTGTCGGTCGGTGAGCCGCGCTCGCTCACCTGGGAGCTGCTGGAAGCGGTAGAACCGCGCCTGCCGCGCCTGCGCCCCCGCTACCTGATGGGCGTCGGCCTGCCCGAGGAGTTGCCGCAATACGTGGCCATGGGGGTGGACATGATGGATTGCGTGCTGCCCACCCGCAATGCCCGCAACGGCATGCTGTTCACCTCCGAGGGCCGGCTGGTGATCCGCCACAGCCGCTACGCCGGCGACGCCCGCCCGCCCGACGAGCGCTGCGGCTGCCCGGTCTGCCGGCGCTATTCACGCGCCTACCTGCGGCATTTGTTCCTGTCGGGTGAATTGCTTTCCAGCGTGCTGAATACCGTGCATAATCTCCACTTTTACCTTGACACTATGCGCAAAATCCGGCAGGCTATCGTCGTTGGGACGTCGCTAAAGTCCTTTCGGATGTAGGGGCAACCCTGCATCGCTAGGCACTGTTTCCCACCACCTGGTAAAAAGGAGTTTGGAGTGCGCAGGGCCTGGTTTTAGCCCGGGCCGAACGCGGCGGCGCGGGCCGAAGCCGCGCCCTACATATACGAGGTGCACAGGGGACGAGCACCGCAGCGCCGATTCGCCAGGCACTCGGAAAACAAATGGGGTTCGTTAGCATTTGGCTGCAAATAGGTGGCGGCGGCAGCGCCATCACCGGCCTGCTTCCCTTCATCCTGATCTTCGTTATCTTTTATTTCCTGTTGTTCCTGCCATCGCAGCGCCGCCAAAAACAGCAACAACAGATGCTGGCCAACCTGAAGACCGGCGACCGGGTGGTGACCACCGGCGGGATTCGGGGTACAATCGTCTCCCTCAAGGACGACTGCCTGCACCTTCGCGTACCCCCGCAGGACATCCGCCTGGAGATAGCGCGGAATGCCGTGGCTGGGCTGCTGGGCGAAGAGGGAAAGAAGTCCGCATAAGAGTCCGGACATGAAACGATACCTTATCTACAAAAGCGTCTTCATCGTGGCCGTCATTCTGGCTTGCGTGTTCGGGATTGTCGGGTTTCCCCGGACCTGGTCGCAGGCCAGGCGAACGGCCGTCGACCGCGTCCGCCTGGGCCTGGATTTGAAAGGCGGTTCGCACCTGGTGCTGCAGGTGCACGTGCAGGAAGCGGTGGCGGCCGAAACCAGCCAGGCGGCCGACAGGCTCAAGGAGTTGCTGAAGAAAAACAACATCAACTATGACCAGGTGGAGGTCACCGACGCCCAGCACATCTCGGTGAAAGGCGTACCCTCGGAGCGTTCCGGTGATTTCCGCGACCTGCTGAGCGAGCGCTTTAGCGGGACCTGGGATTATGCTTCGGCAGCCGGAAACGAGTGGGTGCTGCGGATGAAACCCAGCCTGGTCGCGGCGCTGGAGGACGACACGGTCAAGCAGGCGCTGGAGACCATCGACCGGCGCGTCAACGAGCTGGGCCTCACCGAGCCCGACATCCGCGAGGTGGGCAGCGGCCAGCACGAGATCCTGGTGCAGTTGCCCGGCGTCGATGATCCGGCCCGGGTCAAGGAGATCATCCAGACCACCGCCATGCTGGAGATCAAGGAGGTCAAGGACCCCCAGCCGTATCCCTCGCCGGAGTCCGCCCTGGTCTCGCACGGGGGCGTGTTGCCGGAAGGAACGGTCATTCTAAAGTCGGTGGACCGCGACCGCAGCACTTCCGAGACCGAGCGCGCTGAGCAGTGGTACATCGTCGTCCGCACTCCGGTTATCACCGGGCGCGACCTGCGCAGCGCGCGGGTCGGACAGGATGAAAACGCCCAGCCGGAGGTCGATTTCACGATCAAGGCCGACGGCGCCCAGCGCTTCGGCCGTTACACCGAGGCCAACGTGGGCAACTCCATGGCCGTGGTGCTGGACAACAAGATCTACACGGCGGCGGTTATCCAGAGTCGGATCACCGACCAGGGCCGGATCACCGGGCACTTCAGCCGGGAGCGGGCCCGCGACCTGGCGCTGGTGTTGAAAGCGGGCGCGCTGCCCGCCAGCATCACCTACCAGGAGGAGCGCACCGTCGGCGCTTCCCTCGGCGCCGATTCCATCCGCCGGGGCCTGCTGTCGGGCATCATCGGGCTGACCGCGGTCGCCGGCTTCATGCTCTTCTATTACAGAGGATCGGGCATTAACGCCGTGCTGGCCTTGGTCCTGAACCTGGTGGTGGTGATGGCGGCGCTGGCCTACTTCCAAGCCGTGCTGACCCTGCCCGGCATCGCCGGCTTGATCCTGCTGATCGGCATGGCGGTCGATTCCAACGTGCTGATCTTCGAGCGCATCCGCGAGGAGCTGCGGGGCGGCAAGAGCGTGCCGGCCTCCGTCAAGGCGGGTTTTGAGAAGGCCTTCCTGACCATCATCGACACCCACGTAACCACCGTTGTCGCCTGCTTGTTCCTGTTCCTGTTCGGGACCGGGTCGGTGCGCGGGTTCGCCGTCACGCTGGTGATCGGACTGGTGGCCAACGTGTTTACCGCGGTCTTCGTGTCGCGGACCATCTTTGAGTGGCTGCTGTCGCGCCCGGAGCGGCAGGCAAGTCTCAGTATTTAGACCGGAGGCTGGAGACCGGAGGCTGGAGGCAAAAGACGCTGAAACGGCTGACCTTAGCCTCCAGCCTCCAGTCTTCAGCCTGATTTCGGGAACATTAACCTCTGGGCCGGTGTCTACTGTCAGCGGGACGGGTCGGCGCAGACGAAGGGTTTGCGGCTCCATGGAACTGTTTCGGAACGCGAATTACGACTTTCTTCGATGGAAGTGGGCCTTTATCGGCCTGTCCCTGCTCCTCAGCCTGGCCGGCGTGATCTCGCTTATCGCCAGGGGCGGGCCTCTGTACGGCATTGATTTCCGCGGCGGCACGCTGGTCTATGTGAAGTTTCAGCAACAGCCTCCGCTGGATCAATTGCGCCAGGCGCTGAAAGCGCGCGGGTTGGGAGAAAGCACCATTCAGGCCTATGGGCCGGAGCGCGACCACGAGGTGATCATCGGCCTGGAGCAGAAAGGCCAGGGCGGTCAGTCCATCGACGCCGGCAAGCAACTGATCCTGGATACGCTGCGGCTGACGTTCGCCGGACAGGAAGGACAGAAGGCCGACCTCAATAACACCGGGCGCGACCTGCTGGCCGGCCTGCTCATGGAGAAGGCGGGCATGGGCGACCAGGCGGCTGGGGCGCTGGCAAACGCCATTGTGGCCAAGCGGACCCAGCAGTCGGGCCTGCTGAACGGCGCCGGTGACTTGCGCGGCCTGCCGGGCATGACGCCGCAGGCGGAGCGGGCCCTGGCCGCCAATGCCTACTTCGCTCCTTACGCCCTGCGCAATACCGAGGTGGTCGGCCCCAAGGTGGGCGGCGACCTCCGCCGCCAGGCCCTCTACGCAACCCTATATGCGTTGGGGGGCATGTTGATATATATTGCTTTCCGGTTCGAGTGGGTTTACGGTGTTGCTGCGGTTGTCGCGTCGTTTCACGACGCCATCATCACCATTGGCTTCTTCTCCCTGTTCCAGAAGGAGGTCAGCCTGACGGTGGTGGCGGCGCTGCTCACGCTGGTCGGCTACTCGACCAACGATACGATTGTGGTGTTCGACCGCATCCGGGAGAATCTGAAGCTGCTGCGCCGTGACAAGCTGGCGGACATCGTCAACCGCAGCATCAACCAGACCCTGAGCCGGACGATCCTTACTTCGGGCCTGACGTTTTTGACCGTGCTGTCGTTGTTCCTGTGGGGCGGGGAAGTTCTTCACGGCTTTGCGTTCGCCCTGGTGGTTGGTATTCTGATCGGCACCTATTCGTCGATCGCCATCGCTTCGCCGATTGTTGTGGTCTGGCAGCAGTGGTTTGAAGCCCGAAAGAACCGGGGCCGGGTGATCACCCTGGATAGAGATCGGGCGCAGAAACCGAAAGTGGGTGCACGCGTAAAGGCATGAGTGGACCTGAGACCTGAGACCTGAAACCTGAGAAGCCGTTGGGAATCCGGCGGAGGCTCAGGACTCAAGTCTCAAATGGGGGAGAACCAATGTTTGAGCAGAGTCTGTTGGAATACGCGCAGATGGGCCGGACCAAAAAGCCGCTCACTGTATTCTTTTCGTTCGTCGTGCAGTGCTTCCTCATCGGGATCATGATCCTGGTTCCGCTCATCTACACGGAAGCGCTGCCCAGGCAGCAACTGCTGACCTTCCTGGTGGCGCCGCCCCCGCCGCCGCCCCCGCCCCCGCCGCCGGCCGCGCCGGCTCCGGTTGTGGTGCAGAAGATTGTGCGCGAATTTGAGGACGGCCGCCTGATCGCTCCCAAGACCATCCCCAGGAAAGTGGCCATCATCGATGAGAGCGATATCCCTCCGCCATCGGCCGGCGCCAGTGGCGTAGTGGGCGGGGTGCCCGGCGGCATTCCGGGCGGCACGCCCGGCGGCGTCATCGGCGGCATCATCAGTTCCACTTCGATGCTTCCGCCGCCTCCTCCTCCGGAGAAGAAGGTGGAGGCCCCCAAGCGCATCCGGGTGGGCGGCCAGGTGCAGCAGGCCCGGCTGATCAGCCAGCCCAAGCCCGTCTATCCCCCGCTGGCCAAGCAGGCCCGCATCCAGGGCACCGTGCGGCTGGAAGCGGTCATCAGCAAGACCGGGACGATCGAGGAATTGAAGGTGATTTCGGGCCACCCCCTGCTGGTGCAGTCGGCGCTGGAAGCGGTGAAGCAATGGCGCTACCAGCCCACCTTCCTCAATAACGAGCCGGTGGAGGTGGCCACCACCATCGACGTGAACTTTACGTTGAGCCAGTAGTTTGATTGCGGATTGCGGATTGCGGATTTGCCACTGAATCCGACATCCGCAATCCACAATCCGCATCAGGGAGTTTGATGAGGGGTTGTTGATGGCGGGTGCAAATCCGAAATCCGCAATCCGCATTTGAATACACGGAGGAATCAGAGACAATGTTCACCACCTACATTACTTCCGCAGCCCTGTGGCTTTTCCAGGAGGGCGCTATCGGATGGGACCCCGTGTCCCTT
>Ga0315282_10015228_pt1 | contig 11369 bp, 9 predicted proteins | sample YL17G07_20_MG_FD_203693 | JGI IMG/M metagenome (GOLD analysis project Ga0315282, IMG submission 203693) | Sediment microbial communities from Yellowstone Lake, YNP, Wyoming, USA - YL17G07_20 | ecosystem: Environmental > Aquatic > Freshwater > Lake > Sediment | place: USA: Wyoming | collected...
ATTCGGGTTTTTTGGGGGGGGGGCCCCAATTCGCCCGCCGGAAGGGCTGTCTTGTCCCCTGCCTACCTACGCAATATCCGGAAGACCCACATTTTTTTCGTTCCTATCCGTCGGCGAAGCTGTTAAATGAGAAGAACTGAAAGAACGACCGATCGAAAAGACCGCGAACGACAAGGATACGAAGTCATGAGCAGAACGAAGTTATTGGCTGTCGGGTGCGTGGTCGCCGCAATGGCAATGGGCCTCTCAAACGCATGGGCGGCCCAGAACCAGAACGCGGGGCCGGCAGCTCCGCTCACCGGGGCCGGGCAGAATCTCCAGGCGTACTACGCCGATCAGTTGAAGGCTCTGCAGGGGGAGGTCGCCAGAGGCCTGCCGAACATCGACGGACAGCAGAAGGCCGCCTTCCAGAAGGCCCGCGAGGAGGTCAAGGTGAAGGCGGCGGCGGCGGATGCGGCGCAGAAGCCTCTGAATAGCATTCAAGCGGCAAAAGGTCAGGTGGCTCACGCGAAGGACAAGTGGATCGGCGGCGCCGAGAAGGGCATCGCACAGGCGCAGGCGAAGCTGAAGAAGGCGACCACGCCGGCCGAACGCGAAGCGGCGCAGAAAGAGCTGGCCAAGTGGCAGGCGAACAAGCAAGACGGGCTCAAAGCCCTCAAGGAGCGTCAGCAAGCATTGGACAAGGCGAAAAACGACGAGCAGAGGTCTACTCAGGCGAGCGAGGCGGCCCGTGCGGCATTGGCCCAGGCGCAAAGCAATGAGCAAATGGCCGCCAAGGCTCTTCTGACGAAGGCGGATCCTTTCCTGTCGAGCGAGAAACTCGACGCCAAGCTCATCGCGTGCGTCGTGCTGACCGAGGCGACGCCGCGCGGTCTGGCGGCGTTCGCCCAGCAGGGCCAGCAGCAGGAGGTGCTGGCGGAGAAGCTTCTGCGCGATGCCCCTCTGATGAAGGAGATGCTCATCGCGGGCGGCGCGAAGTACGGCAAGTATGGCCGGGCGATGGAGATTTACACGGCGATTCAGAAGGCCAGTCCGAAGGCCAGCGCAGGCGCCTTGCAGCGCCTGGCGCTGGCGACCAGCCTTGAGCATGCCGTGCCGATACCGCAGAGCAACCCTGTTGCTCAGACCGGTGCTCCTGCGACCGTGAATCCAGTGAAGCGTTATCTGCACTACGAAAAGGCATATCTCGACGGCGAACTGGATCCCGCTTTCAAGAACCTGACCGCTTGGGAGTACCGGATGGTTATCGACTGCGACGCGCCGGATCAGATTCTGGCGTGGGGGCGCGAGATGCTCCGGAACTACCGGCCGGACCACATATTTAATCCGAATTACGGCTGGCGCTATTCCGCAACCGTCAGGACGGATGTCCGGTACGGTTCGCAAAACGTTAAGGATGATCTGCCTTCGCTGCAACAGTACCAGAACATCATCAAGGATGGAGGCGTGTGCGGCCGGCGCGCGTTCTTTGGCCGGTTTATCCTGTGTAGTTTTGGCATCCCGACGTGGGGCGTGACTCAGCACGCTCATGCCGCCTTGAGCCACTGGACCCCCAATGGCTGGGTGGTCAATCTCGGCGCAGGCTTCCAGCACAGTTGGTGGGACAAGGATGAGGCTCCGCGCAGCGGCTCGGACTTCCTTTTGGAGACACAGGCGCGGGAACATGCGGCGGATTACGTGAAGGTGTTGCGGGCGCAGTGGGCCAGCCGGGCTCTTGGCGAGCAGGCTTACAACGACCGCAAGAATGTGGACGGCGGATTCTGGAGCAGCATGGGTCATTACCAAGCGGTTGTCATCGCCTCCAAAGCGGTGGAGTTAGGCCCGCTCGGCCAGGAGCTTGGCGAGGCCAATGAATCGCCGGAGACCAAGGCAATGGCGGTCGCGCAGGCGACCATCACGAACGCGGATAAGAATATCGTCAGCGCTCCGAGCGGGGCGATCACGATTCCGGCAGCGGCCTGCGGCGGTGCTCAACTGATGAAGAGTTTCCTTGGAGGACAACAGTTGTTCAGCGGCGGCGGGACAATCAACTGCGACGTCAATGTTCCGAGAGCCGGCAAATATGCGCTCACGGCGCGCGTTGTAACGGTGCAGGAGAATCCGAAGCTCCTGCTCACGGCGAACGATGCCAAAGGACCTGTTGAAATCACGGTGCCCTACACCGTTGGCAAGTGGGAGCAGACCCCGCCGGTATACGTGTCGCTGGTCAATGGACGGAACAGCCTGCGCTTCGCGCGCCCCGCCGGGAGCCGTGGCTTGGCCATCAGGGAGTTCACCCTGACGCCGGTGAGGTAGCGGCGGGATCCGAACCGGTCGTGCACCCGGTTGACCCCGCCAAGTGGCGGGGCGTATGATTCGCTCATCGGACAAAGATTGCGGATTGCAGGCCTCGACGCGGCGCACTGCGCCGCGGCGAGGGCTAAGAAATAAGTAACAGGAGACAAGCCATGACCACAGCGCGCGACGGTAAGAATGTCGGGACATCCTCAGCCGCGGCCATCGGGCGCCGGGCGTTTCTCAAGCGGAGCCTCGCGTGCGGAGCGGCAATTGCGGCGCCGCACATCATCACCACGTCGCTGCGTGGCGCCGATGCGCCCAGCGAGCGTGTCACCGTCGGCCAGATCGGCTGCGGCAACATCGGAAGCAACTATCACATTCAAATCCTCAGCAGGGAAGCCGACGTGCGGATCATCGCCGTGGCGGACGCCTACAAGGGCCGTCGCGAAGCCGCCGCCGCCAGGCTGAACAAGAAATACGGCGAGGGCACGACCAAGGCGTACGCCGACTTCCGCGAGATTCTGGCCCGCCCGGACGTGGACGCCGTCGTCGTCGGCGCTCACGACAACTGGCACATGCCGATGTCCATCGCGGCCGCCAAGGCGGGCAAGGACGTCTACTGCCAGAAGCCGCTGGGTCTGGACTTCGGCCTGACCGGCCTGCTTCGCGACACGGTCCGCCAGAAGAAACGAATCTTCCAGTTCGGAACGCAGTACCGGTCCGAGGGAAGATACCGGCAGATGGTGCAGCTCGTGCGCAACGGCCACATTGGAAAACTCCAGCGGATCGACCTCTGGAGCCGCGACGTGTCGTTCAACGTGAGCCAGTACGCCGTCAAGCCCTACGGCTCAGCCGTCGAAGTCCCGGTGCCCGAGGGCTTCGACTTCGACGCCTGGCAGGGTCCGTCGCCCATGGTCCCGTACACGGTCGATCGCTGCACCTCCTGGGGCGGGTACCACTGCCCCGAGACGTCGCTTGGCTTCATTGCCGGCTGCGCCATCCACGAGCTTGGGCTCGCCCAGTGGGCCAACAAGAGCGACGACACCAGCCCGATCCGCTACAAGGGAACCGGCAGCGTGCCCAAGGAAGGCATCTTCCGCACGCTGGAAAATTGGGATGTGATGTGCGACTACCCCAACGGCGTGAAGCTGCGTTTCATGGACTTCCGCACCGCCAAGACGGCGGTCGGCGGGATGTTCGCCAGTTGGCATCCCAGCGACGGCGTGATCTTCCACGGGACCGAGGGCTGGATCAGCGACGCCGAAGGCTTCGCCACCAGCAACAAGGCGCTCTGGAAGCAGCAGCCAAAGCCCGCCGACGAAATCCTGCCGGTCTCGAAGGAGCACAACCGCAACTTCATCGACTGCGTCAAGTCGCGCCAGGAAACGATGTGCCCGGTGGAGATGGCGATCCGCTGCGACGCGATCTGCCAGTTGGCGACCATCGCGGCGATTACGGGACGCGAGATTCAGTGGGATCCCAAGCAAGAGAAGATCGTCAGCGATGCCGAAGCCGAGAAGATGCTCATCCGGCCTTACCGCGAAAAGTGGAAGGTCTGGTGAGCCGTGCACGACAAGCAACTCTCACGGCGCACGTTTCTTTAAGGAACCAGCGCGGTTCGGGCCGGCGCCGGCCGAGAAGGCTTGGGGAGAAGGCCCGGCGCCGCCCCCATTAGTTCCGCCACGGCCACCAGGTTCCCCGGCGTCTGGGCGCAGATGAGCCGCCTGAGCCCGGCGGGCTTGATGATGCCGACATTCCCCGGCCCCCAGGTATCGGGGGCAATGGTTTGCCGGATGAAGTCGATGATCGCCTCTGTCTGCTCTGCGGGCGCATCACCCGGCCTCACCCCTGCCTTCCGGGCGAACTGCGGCGTTATGTCGAAGGCGGCCAGGTTCCTCTGCATGTCGGAATCGCCGGCCGTGATGATGAGCACTTCGCCGTCGGCAATGGCGTCCAGCGACACCTTTGTCGTGTCGTCGGAGATCTGATCGAAGAGAAGTTCGAGCACTTTCACACCGCTCACGTCCGTCACCTTGAGTGCAACCTTTCCGTCGATCTTGGCGCCGGCGACCTCCATCGCCCGCTGGTCGATGAGGATGGGCACCTCCGCGACGGCCGAGATCATGGGCACGATCTCCCTGAAGGTCTTGCCATCGAAATTGAGGGTGAATTTCTTGTTTCGCAGCTTCTGGCGCGCGCCAAGCAGCCTCGCCCAATCCTGCGGGGTCATGCCCCGCTTGACCAGTCCCTCCAGCCGGTCGATTTGGCGATGCGCTAATGGCGGGGCGATGATGTAGAACTTGCCGTTGCGTTCCGTGATCTGCGAGGTCCCGCCGACCGTGTTCCACAGCTCCGGCTCGACGGTTTCCTGGATGGTTGCCAGGGTCTTCTGGAACCGCTCAGCCCTGTCGGCGCCGGGGTCCATCTCGAACGCGTCGCGCACTCGCACGACCATCTTCGACACGAGCTTCTCGCGGGTGCTGATGACCACGGCGCCGTCCCGGACGTCCCAGCCTATCCGGACCTGCGCGCCCGTCAACCGGCAGATCGCTTCCAGCGCCGCCCGTGCGGAGACCGTCTTGAGTTCCAGCGATATGGGGTGCGTTTTTTCAATCCCCGCCGCGGAAAGTTCGTTCCACTCCGCCTGGATATTCAGGCCGGACGCTTCGTGGAGGAAATCCAGGACATCACCCACCGGGACATTCCGGAAATCCAGTTTGGCGACCTTCTGATCCAGCAGCCTCATGATCTGCGCCTCGATCTGAGGTGCGGGCCTTGCGGCCGGCTTCGTCTGGGCAGGCGAGTAGCCTGCGGCCAGCCATAGGGAAAACAGCGCGGCCAGCACCCATTTCATCGGAGTCTCCTTCTTGCACAACAACGATGATACGGGATGTCATTCGGCGTCGTGCCTGGCGCACCGACGACGGGCGGCGATGCCCACCCCGCACAAGGCCATGACCGTCATGGTCATGGTGAGGGGTTCCGGCACAGCGTCGATGGGGTCGTACGAATCGCGGTACGTCCATGAGAGGATGTCGTGATTACCCCAGTCTTCGCCGGTGCCGGAGGTAAACCCCACATACGCGGTGGACTGCCCCAGGATACTTACAAGATCGAGCGGGCGGGAGAGGTCGGGGAGCAGGGGTCGGACCCCGGTCTGGTTGACGCGGACTTCCATTGTGCTCCCATTGTAGTCCACCCAAGCGTACCACAGGTTGTTATCGTCGAAGCGAGTTGGGATGAAGCGAGTGTAGGGGGAGCCCGGCCCCGTGTTGGCGGCGCTGGTGTGATCCACACTGCCGCCGGCGTCGATCCCCAGGTGGTTGGAAACGGGAGTGGTGGAATACGGGTCGGGATCGTTGTTCTCGGGATTGTGCCACGTGTCAAACTCGACACCGACGCTCGTGGGGATTCCCAGGTATCCCATGCCGCCTCCACCAGTGCCGATGCTGGCACTTACTGGCTGGACGACGAACACAAAGCCGTCAGCGCCAAATTCGTTGTTGTCATCGAAGAGGTGGGTGCCGCCCGCATCGGTGATCCGGAACCGGAACGACGTACTGAACGATGCGGCGTTCAGTGGCACTGTGCCGAAGAAACTGCCGGCCTGCCAATATGCGGCCGGAGTAATGCGCAGCACTGTTCCGTCACCGGTAATCGCGGGCGCAGCGCTGCCGTTGATCGTCAGGCCGGTGGTGTCGCTGAAATCCGCATAGGTCACGGTCACCGCCTCTAAGCCAGGCGCAACCCCCAAAACAACCGCAAGAACGGCACCCCAGATGCAGAGATTCCATAGCCCCGTACGCTCAGATACCGCTTTCATGTTCGTCCTCCTCGCCGGGTAAAAAGGTATGGCACCGCCGGCATTCTTTCTGCGGCCGCAGGCGCAACCCAACCTCCGGCCCCTTTTCAGAGTCATTATACCCCCCAATGTCGATATTCGCAAGTCACTAAAGCCGGGATTTCCCAGATGTAGGCTTGCAGACGATCATAGCGGGCGAACGGATTCGAACCGTCGACGTCCAGCTTGGGAAGCTGGCATTCTACCACTGAATTACGCCCGCACGGCCTTGCGATGCTCGCGCCGCAAGCGGCGGCGTATCGGCTTTCGCCGCCGGCTCGGTTTGCGGCATCGACACAGGCATTATCGACCGGTGCGGCGTGGATGTCAAGCTTTCGTGGGGCGGGCAAGTTTCGTTTTTGCGGCGGACGGCCGTGCCTTGCGGGCACAGTGTAAGTGCGAGCAAGCAAGATGCCCGTGCGACCTGCCCGGCCGCGCGAGACGACACGGCGCATCCCAAGCTCCTGCCGCCTGCCCGCTGATTTGTCGGCTTGTTCTTCTTCGCGCCGGGGGCCGGGGACCGGGGCTCAGGGCTTGCGGGCGATGCAGGCGGCGAAGTCGTGGGTCACCGTGAACGTCTCTGCGCCGACGTGCCGCGCGGCGAGTTCTTCGACGAAGGCATGTTCCAGTCTCGGGCGCATGAGCGGGTCCAGCGCGTCGTGGAAGACCGTGCCCGCGCCGGACTTCAGCAGGTGATCGAGCACCATTTGCGGCGAGTCGTAGGTGAACACGACGCTGCCTTCCCACAGCGACGCGGCCTGGAGCCCGGCCAGGCCGAGGGCGTCGCGGATTTCGGCGGCCCCGGCCGGAAAGTCGAACGCGACGCCTCTGCGCAGGGCGCCGGGATTGCGGGCCGCCAGCCTGGCGAAGATTTCCAGCGGCTCGCGCGGCGAGTTGTCGCGGTGGACGATGAACGCCAGCGTGCCGCCCGAAACCAGGGCGCCTGCCGCGGCGGCGAAGAAAAGCCCCAGCGGGATATAGCCCAGCACCCAACTCGTGAACACCACGTCGAGGTCGCGCTGGCGCCGCAGGGCATCGAGGGCGTCGCCCTGCTGGAGAGTCACGTTTTCCGGGCGCACGTTTTCCGGGCGTGTGGTGTTCCGGCCGGCGCCGGCCTGGGCCGGGGGAATCATGTCTCGCCGGGCCAGACGGCGTCGCGCCTGGCTTATCATGCCCTCGGAGAGGTCGACGGCCAGCAGCGATCCGCCGTTGTCCAGGCGTTCGGCCAGCAGGGCCGAACCGAAGCCCGAGCCGCACCCCGCCTCGAACACGCGCTCGTCGCCGCGCAGTTCCAGGCGGGCGACGAGGTCGCCCACGGGCTTGCCGGCCTGGACGACCCAGAAGTCGTCGTAATCGCCGTGCACTCGGTCGTAGGCCTCGCGGAGTTCCGCCTGGCCCGCCTGGGCGGGCGACTCGGCGACCGCACGGTAAATGGCGGGCAGGTCGTGGCGCCTGGGCAGGTGTTCCTCGCACAGGGCGGCCGAGGTGGCCGGATCGGTGGGCAAGGGCCCCTCGGGGACGTGCGGGGACAGGGTTCGCCCCGCGCAGCGGCGCCGCGGCTGGCGGAAGTGCCGGCCCATGCGGTCGAGGATCGCGTCGAGCGGCTCGGAGGCTATGTTGCCGAAGGACAACGGCACGAGGTTGCACGGGCAGAGTTCGCCGCTGCCGTCGACGTAGATGTGCGTCAGGCCCGCCCCGCAGCCGAACGAATCGGGCGATTCGAGGTACGTGAATGTCGAGAGGACGGGCAGGTCCTCCCTTGCGGCCACCTGACGCTGGTAGTCCAGGATGGTTCGCCGCTGTGCGCCGGTGAGCATGGCGTCGGATCTTCCGGCGAGCTTGCCGGCGGCGGCAGGTTCCAGCAGGTGGACCTCGGCGGCGCCGCGCCGGCCGGCAAATTCCATGAAGGGGATGAACCGCTCCGGGCGCAGCATCTCCGCGTCGGCTACCGCCACCACGTACGGGTAGAGGCCCGCGCCGCCGGCGGTTGCCAGGGCGTCGAGGGCGGCGCCAAACGCGCCATCCCGGCCGCGCTTCGAGTCGTGCTCGGCCAGGCGGTCGCTGTCCAGGCTTATGCCGACGCCGAAGACGCCGGCGTCCTTCAGGCCGCGTGCCCGCTCGGCCGTCAGGCCCCAACCGGTCGTGCCGATGATGACCGTCGAGCGGTCGTCGAAGGCGCCGCATATCCGTTCGAGGTCGTCTCGCAGCAGCGGTTCCCCGCCGGTAAGGGTCACCATCACGGCCCCGCGCCGCTGGAGGTCAGACGCCAGCGATACCAGCGCCGCCAGCGGCAGATCCTTCTGGCTCCGGCCGGCGTTGTAGCAGTGCCAGCAGTCGAAGCAGCAGCGGTTGGTTACCGCCAGCGTTACCGAGTAGAGCCGCTTTTGGGGCCCAAGCAGGCTGCCCGCCATTAGGTCGAACGACCGGCCGGGGTAGGGCGGCATGTGCGTGTTGATCACCCACCGGTCGCCGAAGCGCACGGCCTTCTCGCCCGCGAGATACGCCTTGAGCAGTTGCCCGACCCGCGGATGGAGCCTGGACAGCGACGGGTGGGATGCTATCTCGACGAAAAAGTCCTCGCCTTTCATGGGTTTGTCCCCTGGCAATGACGATCCGCACTGGCTTGGCGCTGGTTGCCGTCGGTCATGGTAACCGATCCCCCCGCCGCCCGCACGCAATTCGGCGTATGTCGCCGCCGGCGGCGTCCATGACGAACAGCGCGCCGCCGGGGGCCGGGTGGCACATGGAGTAGCTCCGGCTCCGCGTGGAGGAAAAGCAGATGTTCCCGCCGGGCGAATAGCAGTCCCAGGCGTACATAGTGCCGACTCCGACGGGACTGCTTATGTGGTGGCGCTTGATGAAGACGATCTCGCTGAAGCGGGCGGGGTACGGGGGCGCAGGCGGGGTTTCGCCCGCATCCCCGGCGGCGCAGATGCCTGTGATAGAGGCAAGCAGTATCACGGCTATTGCGCGGGTCATTTATCCGGGCCTTTCGGCGTTCGCGGCTTTTCTTCGGGCAGGGGCGCTTTTTGGCGCGGGTCCTTGTAGAGCAGGACGTTGTCGTAGCGATATGTCCCTGCCGGCCAGTATGTGTAGACCTGAATCTGGAGCCATTGGACATCCGCGGGCAGGCCCCCCCGTGGCGGGAAGGGCGCGGCGAGGTGGTTCCACTTGCCGTCTTCGCCGCGGCAGTTGAGGTACCATCGGCAGCACTCGCGGAGGAATGCCTTGGGGTCCTTTTTCGCGGCCTCGGTGACGAGCTTCTTCCGCTGGGCCTCGCCCAGGGCGGCGAACTGTTCGGGCGACGTGTTCATTGCGGCCAGGGCGCTCTCTGGCAGGCCGTCGAGTGCGTACTCGGTGGCCTTGAAGCCCTTGACAAAGACCTTGCCGCCGGGGCGGTCGAAGTCGGCCAGGAGCCAGTACCGCTGACCGGGCGCGGCCTTGATCCAGTCGCTCTTGAAGTGCACGCCCTCGAAGCCGCCCAGGCAGCCGTAGCCGGTCTCGGTGGCGATTGTCGGCGGGTTGGCGGGGCTGGCCCGGCCCATGCGGATGGCGCGGATGTAGTCGATGTACGGCTGGCGGGCGAGGTCCGTGCGGACGCGGAGGATCGTGCCTCGCCCGGCCTGGCCGGACTCGAGGAAGCTCGCGGCGTTGTCGGGCGCCTGCCAGCCGGCGTGGCCGGGCTGGTCGAACGTGCCGTTGACGTTCACCGGCTCGCCCAGTTCGGCTGCCGTCGGCTCCGGCTCGTCGCCGTATTGCGGCGGCGTCCACTCGGCCACCCCCGTGACGGCCTCGACGGCGGCCTTGCTTATCACCGCCTCGGGCCGCTGGGTGTTGTCGGACAGGTCCTTCCGCCAGGTCTTGTGCGGGGCCGACGGACGAAGGTCCACGCAGGCCATTTCCAGCCGGACGCGGGGGCCGTCCTTGACGACCGTGCCGTACACGGCGACCTCGATGGCCAGGCGTTTGGTCATCATCTCGACGACTTTCTTGCTGTCGGTGTCGGCCGGCAGGGCGGGGGCGAACTCCGCGGTGGTCAGCCGGTCCATCACGTCGAACTCATCTTGGCGCGCCAGCCTCATGCGGATGGCGTCGGCGAGCTTCTTGCCGTATTCGGCGTCGGCGGGGCAGGTGAAGTCAAAGACGCACGCGGCGACCTTGGCGGGTTTGGAGGCGGGGGCGGTGGGGGTTGAAGAGGGATTTGTGGAAGCGGATTTGGTGGGCGCGGTCTTGGTTGGGCTCGGGTTTGCCCCACGGGGCGAGGTTTGGTTTTCACCCTGCTCGCTTAAGCGAGCAGGCCTCAAAGGCGCCCGGGGCGCTTGTCTTGCATCGTCCGCGGTGCAGATGCCTGTCAGGCCTAGAAACACTATCGCGGTGACAGCGGCGCGAGTCGTCATGATCGCGAGTCCTCGATGTGCCGGGGTTATCCTTGGTCAAAGGGATTCTACCCGATTTAATTGCCAAATGACCAGTGGCGCAGGCCACGTTTATCCGGGGGGACGCCTGCAATAAGGTGACCAACGCAAATGGTAACGGCTAGTTGCTCGCGGGTTGGATGGAGTGGTTCTCGACGGTCCAACGTTCAGCGCGCTTCTCCCAGTTCTGAGTTACCAAGTAGAGGCGTTTGCCGCTGGTTACCTGGGCCCGCACTTGGGCCGATGTGGCGCTCTCCGGCACGGAGAAATCGGCCCTCTCTGACCAACCTAGCTTGGAGTTGAAGACGACGATATTCGCTCTAGCGTCACATTTGCTGCCGGCCACCCAGACTTCGATGTTGGAGAGCCTGGGGCGCTCGGATTCGGGATAGAAGGAGTCGCCCGAATTGGCAACCCATAGTGAGAGGTCGTTGTGATTGCGAATGCCCGGATCGCCTATTCGGATACCGCTGTCCTGCCGACTGGCGCACCCGCCCCAAGCGGGAAGAAAGGCCAACACAACGAGAATTACCCTCTTTGACATAGTTCGCATTCCCAAGGGCCATGTTAGAGGCTCTCCGTTTCCAGGTCAACGACAAGGCATAGGCATGAGTTCATTTAGGTTTAGTGCTTTGGATTCGTTTCGGGCCTGTCTACCGGCCGGCAGGTTTCGGATTTCCCGGCCGGTGGGGCCGCCGGCGCCGGTTTGGCCGCCCCGGCCGGCAGGGCGTGGACTTCCACCTCCGTGTAGCGGTTGAGGTCGTTGCCGGTGTTGCCGTTGGAGTACAGGCGGACGTAGCGGGCACGGACGGCCTTGGCGTCGACGAGCAGTCCCT
>Ga0315282_10015229_pt1 | contig 11368 bp, 17 predicted proteins | sample YL17G07_20_MG_FD_203693 | JGI IMG/M metagenome (GOLD analysis project Ga0315282, IMG submission 203693) | Sediment microbial communities from Yellowstone Lake, YNP, Wyoming, USA - YL17G07_20 | ecosystem: Environmental > Aquatic > Freshwater > Lake > Sediment | place: USA: Wyoming | collected...
CATTCACCGTCGCTGATTCTGGTCTAGGGCTTGAAAATGTTACGACTCCTGGTACTCTTACAGTGATTGATGAGGGAAAGGGTGCTGAGTTTGCGTGGCGAAGGAAACCGTCAACCCCGATGATCGATGAACTTGCGTTGCCTCATGTTCTCTCAATCAGGATCTCCGATCCAGCGACTATGTCGGATAAGAAGGTTCAAGGTGGCGCGTTGCCTCGCCGAAAGATGGTGGGCAAGCCTGGTCGAACGGTTGAGGTTGACGGATGGAGCGACAGCCAGACCGAGATTGATGCCCTCGATGCCCTCCGCGATGGTGTGCATCGCACGTTCTATCATCCAAGCGGTGACTCCTTCAGCGTTCTGGTGACCGGTTTTTCGGCAAGCGAAACCGTCGACGAATACGACCGCAGGACATATCGCCTGAGTCTTGCGGAGGCGAACTAGAATGGTCACATTCGGAGGGTACGTGCTTTCTCACGTCTCAGCGGTCCAGACTGTGGGGTCGCGCATCATCCATGATCGCCTAGTTCCTTTATCGAAGACCTTTGGCTCCCGGTCTGATGAGACTGCGGGAGGCCGCATCATCACTGTTTCAGGCCAGATCAGAGGCGACCCCGACTACGTCCTACGCCTCGAGGAACTTCGCGTCCGACAGGACGATGTGTCGCGGGCGCTGGACCTCGAAGATGGATCCGCAAGCATCAACGCGAAGCTTGGGAATGTGGAGGCTACCTGGGACGTGGAAGGCGGTGTTGACCGCGTGGCCTTCCAAGCAGCCTTCTACGAGACCAGCTGATCTTTCTCTGCAACTCACTGACCGCTAGCGAACGCTGTGTCCAGCTGGGCGACCGTGGGTCTCCCATGCCGTGCATGGTGGACGTGCCGAATCAGGGCCGCTACGGCGCTGGCTCAATCTCAATTATTGTAGCCCATTTTGAAATCCAAGCGGTGCTATTGACACAAAAATGACAACTCTAGGCTATTTCAACGCAACAACAGCGATCTCGGAAGCGAATGATCGATTGCTTTGTGCTTACGGGCGATTGCGTCCAGATATGTAGGCTTAATTAATTCGGACCCACGAGATGAGTAGTGCGTGTCTCAAGTTGACTAGTCGTAGTTCTGGTTCCCTATTGATAGTGCTGCTCCTCACCTCAGCATTGTTTGTTTCGATCGCCTTCGTGACGACGCCTCCTCAGCAGGCGCATGCGGCGACCCTTACTGTCGCTTTCTACTCAAGTGGCACAACCGTTGCCACGTCTGGGAAATATGGGGATGTGATACTAGTCAAAGCGACCGGCGCCAGTGCTGCAGACTGGACAAGCTGCTCAATTTCTACCACAACCAGTAATATCATCACAGAGGCCACCGGCAACATCAAGGTATTCAATCACGTCGCAACTGGGTCGTTCAGAGTTGGAAGTGGACCGGGTGCTACAGGAAGCAGTGTCTACACGATCACTGTCACATGTGGCTCTGACAGTGGAACAGCCACATTCCGAGTTCTTCCATACATTAGCTTCTCCCCTGCCATAGCGAAACCCGGTCGCACGATTAGCGTTAGCGGTGTGGGTTTCGCTTCGGACGCGAGTTCGTGCTCCTTTGCTGGCACGCCGGTTGGCACTCAGAGTTGCTCGATAAGCGGTGGGTCCTTAACTTCTTCTTACTTCGTAGTGGCCGCGGGGGCAGACACGACCGCCCCGATAACTATGACGGTCAGCGCTGGTCTCGGTCCGAGCGGGTTCACGTTTACGAGGATATCTGACATGCATACGTCGAGCGGTGCGGCCCAACTGAGCCCCATTTCTGCTCCAGCAGGATACGGAAGCGCAGGAGTGAGCTACAGAGTCAACGTGATTGGAGGAGGGGTCAGTGGAGCCAACTCGAGCACACCGAGGGTTTGCAACATGACCGAGACAACAACTGGCACCCTATTCGCGACTAAATCGTGCCAAATAATCTATGATTATGTGGTCGCGAGCTTCGAAGTCTCGGCGGCAGCCGCGCCGGCCTCCTATACCATTAAGCTCCAAGATCCAGTATCGCTGATCTATTTTCCGGACATGACTTTCACCGTGACCACGTCCCCGACTCTCGCGAATCCCTCTCCCACCAGCGGGTATGCCGGCCAAACGATCAATGTAGTGAATAATACTGGGTCCGCAGCAGGGTTTTCTACTCTGGATGCAGGGCCCTGTGGGTTGTTATCCACTCCTTCCGGTCTCGTTTCGTCATCTTTCTGTCTGATAGACAATCGTGGAGCCTTGTGGGTGAAGGCCAACTTTACCGTTTCCGGAACAGTTCCCAACCAGGGCGTGGGTGCTTACAAATTGACTGTGGTGGGCCTTCACGGGGATGCTTCCGGGCTAAGCGGTGGCTTCACAGTTAATCCACATGTCACGGTGACCCCGGCATCAGGTTCGCCGCCCGTGGGATCACTTTTAGGGACAACTGTATACGTCTCCGGGACTGGCTTCAAGACAGACACAGACAGCTGTAAGCTTAACTCAACCATAAGTGGAGTGATTCACGACATAATTGGCACGAGTCTATCATGCACCGTCACGGGAACTACAGGCGTTCTGTCTGCTATATTTGTGATCCAGCCAGGTTCGCTCAATTTCACCACAGCTTACACGCTAGGCGTGAATGGAACGAAGGCCGGTGCTGGCAATCATGATACTGCACTCTTCACGCCGTTCTCTCTCGTGCCAAGAATTGTTCTGAACCCTACGTCCGGTACCGGTGGGCAAACGATAGCAGTCTTGGGCAGCGGCTTCAGCAGCGGTAGTGGTGGAAACTGCAGGGCACTCGAAGCCTGGCTAGCAGGGGGACTGGTTTCGTCTCCATTTTCAGCTTGGTCGTGTCACCTAGCGAGTGATGGAACTGTTGCCGGGTCCTTCACAGTCACGAATACGCTCGCTAACGGTGTGTACACGATTAGGGTCGCCGGGCAAGCTGGCTTTAGTGATAACGCCACCGCCACCTTCACGAAGGGCGCTGCGGTGGCGCTGACTATTTCGCCGTATTCCGGCTTCACTGGGGCTGGACCGGTGAGCGTTACAGGGACTTTCACATCTACAGATCAGGGAACCTGTACAATTAGTGCACCGGCTGGGTCGAATCTTTTCGCAGGCGTTCCCACGCCCACTTGCACGATAAGCTCCTCAGGGGCCCTCACCGCCTCTTTCACGGTGAGCGCAACTGCGCAAGGGGGCACCTGGACTGTACAGGTCAATGGTGCGGGGGGAGGCTTCGGAACCGGCAACTTTGCGGTCACGCCGAAAATGACGCTGGTGCCAACGAGCGGGGAATCCTTCACATTGATCTCTGTCGCGGGTTCCGGCTTCAGCGCCGCTGACGCGGCAGCAGGCTGCGCTTCCTTGTACAGCACACCGCTCGGACTACCGACTGCCGTATCTTGCAGCCTCTCAGCAACCACTTTCCAGATGACTGGGAGCTTCATCGTCTCTGGTGCAGTTGCTCCCGGGTCATATTCAGTGATCTACCCAAGCTCCCTCGGGTTAGTATCCGCGAGCTTCACGAAGTCTTCATCAGCGTTCACTCTAACGCCTAATTCCGGGCCCACAGGTACCATAGTCTCCGTTGCAGGGACAGGTTTCACCACCACTGACACAAGCTGCACAATCACTGCTTCACCCGATATCGTGTCCACGCAGACATGTTCAATCACTGGTGGAGTGGTCACAGGCTCGTTCACGGTCGTTGGAGCCGCTGTTCCAGGAGTTTCGACTGTGACTGTTACATCGAATCCGAGTGGTACTTCCAAGTCTGCTCCGTTCATGTTGACTCCGACGATGGTGCTGTCACCAACTTCCGGACGAGCTAATACGGTCGTGAGTGTCTCAGGCTCGAATTTCGCTGTAGCTGATACTGGGTGTACGATCACTTCGTCTCCAAGCGGGTTGATCTCAAGCCCATCATGCGTACTTGTTGCAGGCACGATGTCTGGATCTTTCACGGTGGCAGTCGTGTCGAGCGGGAACTACACGGTCTACGTCACCGGCACAAGTGGGGACGCGGGGGAGGCCACGTTTAGAGTTCCTTCGGCTCCTACGCTGACATTGAATCCGACATCGGGAACCTCAGGGACTCCGGTAACTGCTATCGGCTCGAACTTCGCAGGCACCACATGCCAACTAACATCCAGTCCAGGAGGCCTCTTCCTGTCATCGTCATGCTCGCTTTCGGGTGGAAGTCTGACTTCGGGTAGTGGATTCACTGTCTCATCAGGCGCGGCCGTGGGCACGGCGTATACGGTCACGGTCACGACAAATCTCGGCGGCACCGATATGGCCACAGCGAGTTTCATAGTGGCGGCGGGCCCGCTGGGCACGTTGACGTTGGTGCCGACTTCAGGTCCCATCGGAACTCCGGTCTCCGGTCAGGCTACGGGTTTCACGACTGACACGTCATGTCAACTCAACGCATCTCCCGCGTCGATCCTTTCAGCGGCGTCGTGCACGATTACGGGTGGAGGAAACGCTAACGTCGGCTTCATAGTATCATCGAGTGCCAATCCAGGAGAGTACACTATCCTTGTGGTCGGCAACACTGGAAAGGCAGCCGCCACAACCACACCCTTCACCGTTACGGCCACGCCTTCCTTCATCCTATCGGCTAATCCAAGTAGTCTCACTCTGAATCCTGGTGGAACCGCGAATGTGGCTGTGACGGTGCAGTCATTCGGTGGCTTCAGTTCGCCGGTTGCGCTTGTGGCATCATTGCCAGCAGGCGTCTCGGGAGGTCTCGCTCCGAACCCGGTAACGCCGCCGTCGGGAGGCTCTGTCATTTCAACGTTCTCATTGGTGGTGTCGAGTACTGCGCCGTCAACTACGGCCATCATCACGGTGGCTGGGGCGGGTGAAGGACTCAGCACGCAGACGACGCTCACGCTCGTCATCCAGGGCACGGTCACGACTGCGACGACTACGAGTGTAGCTACTTCGACTGGGCCTTGGACGCCGCCCAGTTGCGTCATCGCGACCGCCACCTTCGGATCCGAGGCCTCTCCCGCGGTTCAGTTCCTACGGAGTTTCAGGGATAATCTTGTGCTCAAGACCACGGCTGGGTCTGCGTTTATGCAGGTCTTCAACGCGTGGTACTACTCGTTCAGTCCGTCAGTTGCACAATTCATCGCGAGCAACGACCCAATCCGTGCTCCTATCCGCGTGATGCTCTATCCTCTGTTAGGAGTATTGGGCCTGAGTTCCCTCGTCTACTCCCTGTTCAGTGGAGCGCCGGAGTTCGGCGTGGTAATGGCTGGACTAGTGGCCAGTTCGCTGATAGGTCTCGTCTATCTGACCCTGCCAATGCTCCTTGGCTTCAGAAGACTTTTGAAGAGAAAGGCAATCGCAATCAACAGTATCGCGAAGATCTCTTCGATGTTGCTCGTAGCAGCGCTTGTGCTCTTGGCGGCAGGTGAACTTGCGGGGTCCTTCATACTGCTCGCGATAGGCAGTTCGGTCTTGGTGCTGACCTGCATCATCGCTGTGCCGGCACTTGTCACCCTAGCGATCCTGAGGGCGAATCCAAAGTAGCTCAATAGGGCGGGTCAGTCCTGCTGGGCTGGCTTGCTCGTTCCCCCGTTTTCTTTGTCTGACTGATTCTTCACCATCTCGGCCAGTTGCTGGACGAGTGTGGGATTGTCACGGATGACTTGTAGTAGTTGTTCTCCAGTGATCTCGCTACTGGGTTCGGAACGGCGGGTGATGACGTTCAGGTATTCGGAGGCGATCTTGGCGTTCTCGAGAACATAGCCTGGTTCTAACTCGGTAAACTTGTTGTAGTTGTACGGGTCGATGCTGTGGCCCATCCAGAACTTTGCGCATGTTGGGTCGAAGCCTTTCTTCTTGGCTGTTTGTAGGTGGCTTCGCACGACGTCGCGGAAAGCTTCGTGTGGTGCAACGCCGGTCTGTTCTCCCTTTGGGACTGCGGGTCTGAGGTGGAGTTTCTTTGTGATCGTAACGAAGCTGCCGCGAATTGCACCCTTGCTTGGTGATGTGTGTTGTATCGTGAGGGCGATTGGTTCGCCTGTCTTGGGCCATCCGCGTTCGCGTTCGAAATAGTTCTCCCAAGCTTGTAGGGCGTCGTGGTGGATGAACGTGTAGAACTTGCGGTGGTTTCCTTTTCGGCCTCCTGGGAAATCAATCCGGAAAGGTTCGTCGAGGCCTTTGTGCTTCATGTGATCGACGAGCGCAGCTGCGTACTTGCGGTTGAACTCTGTGAACCTCTCAAGGTCCATCATGCTCTGAAAGAGGGTGAGGAAGATGGCGGTGTCGCGGGGATTCGCGTGCATGATGATATCCGTCACTTGCGCGGTGTCGAGGCGGCCCTCGACAGGCTCCTTTGTAGGGTGCGGTTTCCAGCTGCCGACTCCAGGCAGTTCAACTCGGTTGTGATTGAAGAAGCTGCGCAGGATTGAGAGGTGGCCAATCATGCCATTGTATGTGCCGCCCTTCTCATCGATCCTCCGCGTGATCAAGTCGACGAGAATGTAACGGTCGCGGCCTTTTGCGTTCTCTTGGAACTCGAGGAGCTGGCTTGGAAGTTTCCCCGACCATTCAGGAAGACGCCATAGCCACAACAGCCAATCCTTGAACCTCGACCTGTAAGAGCTACGCGTCTCCGAATCCAGGCGCCCCAGCCAACCCACGACACAGGGTTCACGGAAAGCAACATCCAACGGGGCAGAAGGACTAGGTCCGGAGGACATTGACACCAAGAACCCCAATACGCCAACCCTTACAAATAAGGAATCGCTGATTTATTGCGTTAAATATGGCGGACTCGCGACATCATTAGTGCGTGTCTCAAATTGGCCAGTCGTAGTTATGGTTCCCTATTGATAGTGCTGCTTCTCACCTCAGCACTGTTTGTTTCGATTTACTCCGTCGCCACGCCCCCTGAGAAGGTCCACGCGGCCGGTCTTACCTTTCTTCTCTCCTCGTCTTCAGGGAAATACGGGGACGTCATAACCTTCAAAACAACAGCGCTAACGGGAACGGCTCCCAACGGAACATCATGCTCATTCACCGGGGCGCCAACCAACGTTGTTACCAACTTCCATGGGCAAGAGTACAAGCACAACGCGACAGGATGGTTCGTTGTCGGAACCGGTCCCAGTGGCGTGGGAGGCGCGGCATACATCATCACTATCACGTGCGGCGCTGACAGTGGCCCCGCTACGTTCACTGTGACTCGGTCGATGACAATTTCCCCACCGATCAGCGAGGAGAGCAAGATTGTCACGGTCGCCGCCTACGGTCTTCCCTCTGACACGGTTGGACCCTGCACGATAACGGACAACGGGACCATACCGGTGGTTTTAGGCTCGCCAGCAACTTGCACTATTCTCGCAGGGTCAGGATCCGCAACTGGCACATTTACTGTTAACCCCCTCGCGACCCACAATGGGAATTATACGATAATTGTCAACTACTCTGGTGGGTCCTTCCCGTCAGCGGAGGCAGCGTTCAGGAAGGTAGCCGCGGACACGCCGACTGGCTGGGGCCCACTTTTGATGTCTCCGCATGGTGCTCCGCCTAAGTGGGGAACCGTCAGCATTACCGGAGGTGGATTCCACAAAACCGGAGCTGTGCGAAACTGCGCAGTCAGTCCTCAGGCAGGACTAGTAGATTTAGTAGACGTTGTGAGCGAGACTTGCACAATAGACGCTAATGGCATACTGACTGCAGGGTTCGCGGTTGGATCCTCAGCTACGCCCACTCACGCCGGCCTCATTCAGATTGTCGACGCCACAACCTCGGGCGGTCCTTTCTCAGCTGGAACCTTCGCTGTGAATGCAACCGCGATCGACATAACTACGATTAAGCCTAGTAGTGGACCGGCTGGGACCTTTGTCTCCCTAGGCGCTACCAAGCTTTCACGGTTGGACGCAGGCGCATGCATTATCTCGTCATTTCCCACGGTGCTCATCTCATCCTATTTCTGTGTGATAGACAGTTCGGGCAACATTCTGAATGCCACGTTCGTAGTCTCCCCGAATGCTCCAGATCAGGGAGCATACACCTTGACCGTCACAGGCAGCCATGGAGACACTGCCGCAGTAACCCCAACCTTCACCGTAACCCGGGCGATCACATTGAACCCAACAAGGGGTTCGCCTGCCGCCGCGTCGCTTCCGGGAACAACTGTAACCGTGTCTGGGACAGGTTTCAAGTCCACTGACTCAAGCTGCACTCTTGCGTCCGCCGGCCTCATCCCTGCCCTCCCTGACTACACGTGCGGGATAACTTTAGGCACGGGCGTCCTCTTCGGAACATTCGTGGTTATGGCAGGGGCATTAAATCAAACCTATGTAGTGCAAGCGGCCGACTCCGCTGCTTCTGTCACCGCAAATTTCAACGTTTATCCACGAATTGTCCTGAATCCCACTTCAGGTGTCAGTCCGCAAACGATATCGGTCTTGGGCAGTGGTTTCCAAGCAGGCTCGGCTCCCTGCAGGTTTATGCAGGCTTGGCAGGCAGGGGTCTTCGTCTTGGAATTGTCTACAGTTCCCGGTTCTTCGTGCTCGGTTGGCACAACTGGAATTGTCACCGCATCCTTCGCAGTCCCATTATCGCTCGGTAACGGTGTTTACACGATCCTGGTCGCTGGCATCAACGCCGGTAGTAAAAATGACAACGCCACAGCCACTTTCACGAAGGGAGTTCCGGTGACGCTGACGGTTTCGCCGTTTTCCGGTCCGACCACGATAGGAGCCGTGACTGTCACAGCCCCTGCAGGTTCTTTCGGTACGGCCGACCGTGGATTACCGTGCTCGATCACTGCGCCGTCGGGGTCGAACCTCTTCGCAGGCGCTCCATCACCCACATGCGCGATAGACTCCTCGGGGGCGCTCTCCGCCAAATTCACCGTTAGTGCAACTGCGCAAGGCGGCACCTGGACTGTGCAGGTCCTTGGTGGCGGAGGAGGCTTCGGATCTGGAACATTCGCGGTCACGCCGACATTGACTCTGGCGCCCGCAAGCGGTGAATCCTTCGCAGCGATAACTATCACGGGCTCCGGCTTCAGCGCAGCCGACGCGGGAGCAGGTTGTGCGACAACGTTGTTCAGCACACCGCCCGGGCTGCTGTCCGGCGTATCTTGCAGCATTTCAGCAACCACTTTCCAGATGACTGGAACCTTCTCGGTCGCTGGGATACCTCCCCTTCCTGGGCCGTATACGGTGACCTTCCCAAGCTCGCTCGGGCCAGTATCTGCGCCGACCTTCACCAAGTCTGCATCAGCCTTCAATCTAGTGCCTAATTTCGGACCCACAGGCACCATAGTCTCAGTTACGGGGACTGGCTTCCCTTCCACCGATGGAACCTGCGCCATTACTTCTATACCCAATATCATAGCGTCATCTCCCCCCCCGTGTTCAATCACAGGGGGAGCAGTTACAGGTTCGTTCACGGTCGTTGGAACCGCTGTTCCCGGTATCTCGACTGTGACTGTTACTTCAAGTCCAAGCGGCACATCCAAGTCTGCTCCGTTCCAGTTGAATCCAACAATCTCGCTGTCGCCATCCTCCGGAGGAGCTGGAACCCTCGTGACCATTTCAGGCTCGAACTTTGCTGCAGGTGATTCTGGATGCGCAATCACTTCATCTCCGATTGGTCTGATCTCAGGCCCGTCATGCGTGGTGGTTACCGGCGTAATGTCTGGATTGTTCACGGTGGCATCTGCATCAAGCGGGAATTATACGGTCTACGTCACTGGAACAACTGGGGACGCAGGGCAGGCCAAGTTTAGGGCTCCTTTGGCTCCTACGCTGACGTTAAGTCCAATCTCGGGTCCATCAGGGACACCTGTAACCGCTTCTGGCTCGCACTTCCTCGGCGCCATATGTACGATGACGTCAACTCCGTCAGGCCTTTTCACTTCAGCTTCCTGCTCGCTCTCGGGAGGAACACTTTCAGGAGGCTTCACAGTCGCTCCTGGCGCGTCAGGGGCCTATACGGTGACGGCTATGTCGAACTTGGGTCCGCTTGATTCGGCGACATTCCCGTTCACTGCTACGGGCACAACTACCGCAACTACGACCGCAACCTCGCCGACTACGGCGGCATCGTTCACCATGTCAGCTAGCCCCGGCACGCTTACTATCAACCCAGGCGGTGTTGGGACAACCACTATAACTGTGCAGTCTATCGGGAGCTTCAACTCCCCGGTAACTCTGGCGGTGCCGACGCTTCCATCAGGCGTCAGTGGCGTCTTCAGCACAAACCCAGTGACACCGCCCGCGGGAAGCAGCGTCACCTCAGTGCTCACCTTAGCTGTCTCAAGCGCCGCGCCCGGGGGCACCACTGTCATTGCAGTGACGGGTACAGCTGGTACCCTCACTGGTTCAGCATCAGTAATGCTCATCATCCCCACAACAACGGGTACAACGTCGACCACGAGCACAGCAACCATCACCACGGCGACTGGGCCTTGGGTGCCGCCGAAGTGTGTCATCGCGACCGCGACCTTCGGGTCCGAAGTTTCCCCAGCTGTGCAGTTCCTCCGTAACTTCAGAGATAGACTAGTGCTGTCGACGACGGCTGGGTCTGCGTTTATGCAGGTCTTCAACGCGTGGTACTACTCGTTCAGCCCGTCAGTTGCACAATTCATCGCGAGCAACGACCCAATTCGCGCTCCAATCAGGGTGTTCCTCTATCCGCTTCTCGGTGTCCTCAGCGTCAGTGCATTCACGTACTCCCTGTTCAGTGCGACGCCAGAGCTTGGGATAGTAATGGCGGGTCTCGTCGCAAGTTCACTGATAGGCCTCGTCTACTTGACTCTCCCCGCGCTTGTGGGCGTGAGAGCTCTGCGGAAGAGAAGAGTAATCGCCACCATCAGCATCGCAAGGATTGCGATGGCATCGCTCGCGACGGCGCTACTACTGATAGCAGTGGGTGAGTTCGCGCAGTCGTTCGTGCTGCTCGCCGTGGCCAGCTCAGCGATCGTCCTCATCTGCGTCATTGCGGTACCTACGATCGCCGCCTTCGCTATACTCCGTCCGAACAAAGAGTAGCCCGGCTGCCTAACGGGCTACCCTTTCCCTCTTTCCTGGTACTGTCAGTTCCGAGCTAGACGCTCGCATCATTCTTGACGAAATCGATCAGCGTTGACTCTCGAAAGGCCAACAGGGCTGGGAAGAGAACCGATTTGATCGCCGACGTTAGGCGCGTTGAAGGTTTGGATAGGTTACCTGCGAATTCTGATGACTACAAGTGCGAGCATTATGAGCGTCACGATCAGCAGGAGAACGAGTAGGCTCCGGTTTCTCTCCCAGATTACGAAGTTCGCGTTGAGTCGAGTGAACGGGTCGCGTGATTTCAGCATTCGGTAAAGTATGA
>Ga0315282_10015230_pt1 | contig 11368 bp, 6 predicted proteins | sample YL17G07_20_MG_FD_203693 | JGI IMG/M metagenome (GOLD analysis project Ga0315282, IMG submission 203693) | Sediment microbial communities from Yellowstone Lake, YNP, Wyoming, USA - YL17G07_20 | ecosystem: Environmental > Aquatic > Freshwater > Lake > Sediment | place: USA: Wyoming | collected...
GGAAGCGCTCGATCACCCCGATTTCCGCCCGCAGCAGCAGCCCGAGCACCGGGCCGATCCCGGGCAGGGTCCGCAGCGCGGTGACGATCGGGTCGCGGTCGGCGGCCGCGGTGACCGCCGCTTCTGCGCGCGCGATCTCGGCACTCAGGTAGCGCAGGACCGTCTGCAACCCGCGCAGACTCTCGCCCGCCCAGCCGGGGAGGGTCACCGTCTCGAGCCACTGCTGCCCGCGGACCCCAAACAGATCGCTGACGGGCGGCCCTGCCACCCCCTGGCGCAGCAACAGCGCCTGCACGCGCTGCTTGAGCGCCACGCGCGTTCGCACCAGGCTGGCGCGGTACCGACACAGTTCCCGCAGGTCGCGGATCCCGGGCGGCGGATAGTAGATGCCGACGAGACTGTCCCGCCGCAACGCATCGGCCAACCGGCGGGCGTCCAGCCGGTCGGTCTTCGCCGCGTAGCCGGCCTTCAGCCGCGTCCGGGCCGCGTCGACCACGTGCAGCGCGCCCACGTGGCCGACGATCCGATCCGCAAAGCTCCAGGTCGGCCCGCTCGCCTCGATCGCGACCGCGACCTCGAGCGAGCACCGGCTGAGAAACGCGTCAAGGCCTACCTCCGTCGTCGGAAACGCCGCTTCCCACACGCAGGCGCCGCGGCCGTCCACCGCGCACGCCTGGAACGACGCCTTGTGCAGGTCAACGCCAATATAATGCTGCACGGGCTGTCCTCCTTTCGTGGCCCGGGGCATCTGGCGAGCTACCCACATGCTACCCGGGTTGAGAGGAGCGACGGCCCTTTCATCTAATCAAGAACCAAGGACCGGCGATCACTACTGATTGATCCCTCCCTACCTGAACTTGATTTCCGTCGCCGCGTAGTGCCGCCTCAGCTCGCCGCGGTACTTCGCCATCTCCTCCGCGTTCAGATCGACCGGCGGCTTCTGATCGGGTGGCAGCAGCGACGTGTAGGTCGACCCGGCCACCTCCTCGGCGAAGGTCTCCTTCGCCTTGGCGAGGAGCGCCGGCTGCGTCAGCAGATCGATGACCGATCCGGCCATCACCTTGGCGCCGGCCACGGTTCCTTTGTGCGCGATGGAGGTGGCCTCGGCAATCGCCGCGGCCCAGTGGTGGAACGGCACGCCGGGGACGTTGGATGGGAAGGTGATCCGCCCGTGCGGCACCGTCCACGTGATGTCGCCCGAGTCGTTCGACGACGTACTCTGGACGGCTTCACGGAGCGGCTCGAGCCTGGTCTCGAGGCCCGTCTCCTTCACAGCGGCCGCCTTCTGGATCCGCTTCGCCAGCGCCTGCTCCTCGGGCGTCCAGGTGGGCATGCCGACCAGCTCGATGTTGCGCTCGACGACTTCTGCCATCGTCCGGTTGTCGCGCGTCGGCCAGCAGGCCGACAGCACCCTCTCCTTGAAGGTCGTCCCGGTCATCAGCGCGGCGCCTTCGGCCACGTTGTGGGCCTTGGTGTAGAGGTTGTTCGCCCCCTCGTAGGTCCCCTCGCGGAAGTAGAACCAGATCTTGGCGTAGTCGGGCACGACGTTCGGCTGGATGCCGCCGTTGACGATGACCGAATGGCTGCGCTGCGAGGGTGGCAGGTGCTCCCGGAGCACGTCCCAGCCGATGTCCATCAGCTTGACGGCATCGGCGGCGCTCACGCCGGTCCAGGGCGAGGTGGCGGCGTGTGCGGTCTTGCCGAAGAACTCGTATTCGACCGACATCACGGCGTACTGGCGCGGACCGTAGCTGGTCGAGAGATCGGAGCCGACGTGCGCGTGGAAAGCGGCATCCACATCCTTGAAGTAGCCGTCGCGCACGAAGTACGGGCGGCTGATTCCCTGCTCCTCGGCCGGCGCCGAGAAGAGCTTGATCGTGCCCGACAAGTGGTGCTGGTCGATCGCCTGCTTGATGCCGAACGCGGCGCCGATCCACAGCGCGGCATTCGTGTTGTGTCCCTCGGCGTGCCCCGGGCCGCCCTTGACGACCTCCTGCCGCTCGGTGACGCCCGCTGCCTGCGATCCGCTCGGCAGCGCGTCGTACTCGACGTGGATGGCGATCACCGGCTTGCCCGAGCCGTAGGTAGCCAGGATGGCGGTGGGGATCCCCGAGACGCCCGTCTGGACCGAGTAGCCCATGTCCTTGAGCACCCGTGCGCAGAGCGCGGCGGTATCGGTCTCCTGCATGCCCAGCTCGGCGAAGCTGAAGATGGCATCGCCGACCTTGGCGATCTCGGCCTGGTTGCGGTCGATGGCCTCGAAGGCGGTGGCTTTCGGATCGACGGCGGCGCCGAGAGGCGCGAACGTGACAATCAGCAGCAAAAGCGCGGCGACGCCGAACCGCACGCTTCTCGTCATGGCGGATTCCTCCCCAGTCGGTGGCCGGGCGCTAACGCGCCTGGTGCTTGATGAAGGTGCCGGCGGCGTACTCGTCGAACGCCTGCCGTAGCTCCTCGCGCGTGTTCATCACGATCGGCCCGTACCACGCGACCGGCTCCCCGAGCGGCCGGCCCGCGAAGAGCAGGAAGCGCACCCCATCGTCGGCCGCCGTCACGTCGATCTCGCCACCGTCGCCGAAGACGACGAGGTGCTCGGGCCCGATGATGCAGGTGCGCTCGACGTCGAAGTAGTTCGCGCCCTGGGCCTCGTAGGCGAACGGGTCGCGGCCGGGATCGAAGTAGCCCTGTCCCTCGAAGACGTAGGCGAGCACGGTGTGTCCCGGTTTCACGGCGTGCGTGAACCGCGCGCGTGCCGGCACCGTCACGTCGAGATAGAGCGGGTCGGTGACGATGTCCTGCACCGGCCCGCGCGTACCCGCCGCCTCGCCGCAGATCACCCGCACGCTGGCATCGGCGGCCGCCACCTCGGGAATCTGGCGGCTCGTGATTTCCTGGTAGCGCGGGTCCATCATCTTGTGGGACGCGGGCAGGTTCGCCCACAGCTGGAAGCCACCCATCACGCCGTCGTGGCGGCCCTTCGGCATTTCCTGGTGGATGATGCCGCTGCCGGCCGTCATCCACTGCACGTCGCCCGCCCGGATGTGGCCCTGGTTTCCCATGCTGTCGCCGTGCTCCACCTCGCCCGCGAGCACGTACGTGATCGTCTCGATGCCGCGGTGCGGGTGCCAGGGGAAGCCGGCAAGGTACTCCTCCGGGCGGCTCGACCGAAAGTCGTCCAGGAGCAGAAACGGATCCATCTGTGGCACGTGGGAGAACCCGAACGCGCGCTTGAGGTGCACGCCGGCTCCCTCGATCGTCGGCCGGCTCCGGAGTACCTTCGTGATCCGCCGCACTGTGGCCATGGGGCCTCCTCTTTCAGGCTTCGGGCTTCAGGCTTCGGGCCTCAGCACCTGGCACTCAGCACGTAGCACCGCACGCGGCACCCAGCACGTAGCCCCCGGCGCCGGCATGGATCACAGCCGCCACAAGTACGACACCTTGAAGAACAGCCCGCGCCGCGTCTCGAGCAGGTCGCGCCCCGGCACCCAGGCGCCGTCTTCCCACCGCAGCTTCTCGTAGAGCGATCCGTACCCGACGTGCAGCACGGTCCCGGGGATGTAGGTGAACGACCCGAGGAAGTCGGTCAGCAGCTGCCGCCGGAAGCTGTTGTACTCCACGACGGCGCGGAAGAACAGGTAGCGGTTCACCTGGTAGGTGGTCTTGCTCCGCGTGATCGCGTAGTCGTAGAGCCGGAGGCCGCCATCCGCAGGGTCGAAGTTGGCATAGGTGAGCGTGAGGCCCTCGTACCACTTCTCCGACGGCTGAAAGACGACCGACAGCGACCCGCGAGTCGTGCGACCAGACAAGGGCGACTCCGAGTAGTAGATGGCACGGCTTCGGCCGACCGAGGCCGAGATGCGCAGCCACCGCGTGAACTGGGCGGCAGCCTGCACGTCGAGGCCCGAGGTGGGAAACTCCTGCGCCCGGTAGACCTCGCTCGACCAGTGGTACTTGACCACCAGCTTCGCGCTGCGGGGAAACACCAGCCCGACGCCCGCCTCGTTCCAGCCTTCCCATAACCCGCTCTCGGTGTCGCGAAGGTGATCGATGACGATCCGGGGCTCCACGCGTTGGATGACGGACCCCGTGGGATAGAGCTTCGGGGTGACGAACGCTTTCGCGTTGAGCACGCCGCTGCGTGTCAGGAAGCCGCTTCTCGTCTCGAAGCGCGGCGAGATGTCGAACGCCGCGGTGTAGAGCGAGAGGTTGCGCGTGTTGCGCGTATAGTCGGCGCCGAGCGCGTAGCCCGACACGGCGTCCGCCTCGCCGGCGTCCCGGGTCGAGGAGCCGAACGCGTGGAACCCCAGGGCGCTCGACTGGTCCAGCCGGAGACTCGCGTCCCCACCGGCCACCCGGTTGAAGCCCGATCCCTCCTCGCGTCCGGTGTAGAACCCGCCGACGTAGGAGTCCTGGCTGAGCGTCCGCTTGTAACGAAGGATCGCGACGTGCGCGTACCGATCACCGGCGCCCCCGTCGGAGGGCGGGAGCTCGTCGGCTGCGTAGAGCGACGAGATGGTGTTCAGAGCGGAGAGCTTGCCCGACACCTTCACGCCCACGAGCGGGTTCCCGATGTTGCGCGTGTGAACCACCGCGTCGAGCAGTCCGTAGGTCGATGCGGCGAAGTTGAACACGTCCTGTCCTTCGAGAAAGAACGGACGCTTCTCGGGGAAGAACAGGGCGTAGCGGAGATTGACGTCGATCTGACCGGCATCGGCCTCCACCTGGCTGAAGTCGGGGTTCACCGCGGCGTCGACCACTAGCTGCGACGTCAGGCCGTACTTGGCCGTCACGCCGAAGTCGCCGCCGCTCGACGTCCGGGCGAGACGGCCCTCGCCAGCCGCGTCCTGCTGGCTGTAAGTCGCGTCGGGCAGCACCTCGAGCAGCGTGTAGTGTTTGATCTTGGCGAACTCGATCGGAATGGTCTGGATCAGGAAGTTCGTGCCGGCCGAGGGACTGAGCGGCGGGTAGGTGCCGCCCTCCGATCGGTACCCTACGTGACGCTCGAAGACGACGCCCATGCGGACCGGATCCCCGCTCGCATACCGCAGGCTCTTGAACGGGACGCGCACCTCCACGGTATAGCCCTGGTCGTCGAGCCGGCCGGCGCTGTACCAGACGGCGTCGAACCCGTAATCCTCGCGGCCGGCCGCATAGCGGCTGTCCCCCTGGATGCCGAGCGGGTTCACGTAGAGGGCGTAAAGGGCCTGCTGATCGTTGAACGAGTCCAGGTTGATGCAAATCCAGTCGTCCGTCACGATGTTGTCGCGGCTGGTCACCGACGCCTTGATCCGCCCGGGCTCGCGGTCGAACGCCCGGAAGGCGAAGTACATGTTCTCGCTGTCGTAGGTGTAGTAGACGATCGTCTGATCGGCCATCAGCAGGCCGAAGTCCGGGCGCCACGTCTTGAAGCCGGTGACGTGCGGCACCTGCTCCCAGGCGGCGTCGCTGAGATCGCCGTCGATGACGGGCGGCATCGTCACGCGTGCCGGCACCAGCGTCTCGGCCGCCGAGGCCGGTGAGGTGCCCGGACACGCCCAGACGGCCGCGACCAGGACGCCGACCACTGCCGGCGTCCGCCCCGTTTTCGCCGATCGATCACGCCGGTTGAACACCCTGAGCCGCCGCATGACGCGCGTATCATACGGCCTTCTTACGTTTCCGCCACCCGCGTCGACCTCTAACCTGCACCTAGCCGAAGTTCTGAAGAGAGTGAAGGCTGGGCCGCTCGATTGTGGCGTTTCTGCCTGGCCCGTGGCGAGGAGGGCACGGGAAACGAGGGCGGGCGACGGGCCGTTCCGAAGGGAAAACCCGCGCCCGCCTATGGAAACGGTCGCGACGCGCCCTCGAGCCGCCAGGGGTTCCGGGCTTGCTGCTGCCTGGCGGCTGCACGTCGGAGTGACGCGATCGCGACCGGTCGCGAGGCCGTGGTGACGCGTTTGTATGCGGCCGGCCCCTGGTCGGTGCGATGACCGACTGCTGGTAGCAAGTGGAGTGCCACCCTCTGGCCCGAGACGCTCATTCACCTGCTGCGGTTGATCCAGGAAGAGGGTCGGCCGTCGCCGCGAGGCGGCTGACGGTGTAACCGACGGCCATGCAGATCGAGGTGCCGACCAGCACGTACCACGTCCACGCGAGACCCGTGTAGCTCTTGATGAGAAGCATGCAGACGAGTGACATCGCGATGCCCGCCATCGCCCCCGCCTGGTTCGTGCGCCGCGTGAGCACGCCGAGGAGGAAAGCACCGAGCATCGGGCCATACACCAGCGAGGCGATCGAGAGCCCCGCCGTGAACACCGAGCCCCAGTCGCGGGCCACGATGGCGATGGCGATCAGCACGAGGCCCCACGCCGCCGTGCACCAGCGCGACAACCAGAGCAGCCGATCGTCGGTCGCGCGCCGGCCCGCGAGCGGCCGGTGGAAGTCGATGACGGTCGTCGATGCGAGCGCGTTCAGGGATCCGCTCAGGGTGGACATCGCGGCGGCGAAGATCGCCGCGATCATCAGGCCGGCGATGCCGTGTGGCAGGCTGCGCACGATGAAGCTGGGAAACACTTCGTCGGTCGTGGCGAGCCGCGGCAGCGGGAAGTGCCGGTAGTAGGCGTAGAGCATGACGCCGATGGTCAGGAAGAGCGCGAACTGGAACAGCACGATGAAGCCGCTCGTGATGAGCGCCTTCTGGCCGTCGCGCTGATTGCGGCACGTGAGCAGCCGCTGGACGAGGAGCTGGTCCGTGCCGTGCGACGCCATGGTCAGGAAGGTGCCGCCGATGAGGCCCGCCCAGAACGTGAAGGGCAGCGTCGGGTCCCACGAGAATGAGAGGACCTGCAGCTTGCCGGCCGCCGACGCCTGCTCGACGATGCCGTGCCAGCCGCCGGGCACGAGGCGGGCCAGCTGCCAGGCCGCCAGCACCGAGCCCGCGAGGTAGATGACCAGCTGGATCAGGTCGGTCCAGATGACCGCGGCGATGCCGCCCTCGAAGGTGTAGATGAGCGTGAGCACGCCCATGATCAGGATCGACCAGAGCCAGAGGTGCGGCCACTCCGGCAGGCTCGCTCCGAGGACAGCGGCCAGGACCAGCGAGGTGGCGAACAGGCGCACCCCGTCGGCCAGCGCCCGCATGACGAGGAACAGCGAGGCAGCGAAGTGCTTGGTCGCCGCCCCGAAGCGCCGGTTCAGCAGCTCGTACGCGGTGAGCAGGTCGCCCTGGAAGTACGCCGGGATGAGCAGGAAGCTGATGACGATCCGCGCGACGATGTAGCCGGCGACGACCTGGAGGTACGTGAAGGTGCCGCCCTGCTCCGGGTGGGCATAGGTGGCGAAGGCGATCGCCGGGACGCCGATGAGCGTGAGCGTGCTGGTCTCGGTGGCGACGATCGACAGGCTGATGATCAGCCAGTGTATCCGCTTTGCGCCGATGAAGTAGTCCTTGACGGTCCGCTGCGACCGCCGGAACGTCGTCCCGAAGACGGTGATGCCGACCAGGTACGCCGCGAGGACGACGTAGTCGATCGGGGAAAAGCCCATAGCTCGGCACTCGCATCCCGGTGGGTTTCATGACCAAGCTGCCGCAGTCCGGGTCCTGTCCGCGAACAGCCCACCCGTGCTCGGGGCCCTGTGCCCTGGCCCCTGATTCCTGGTCCCTGCCTGTTCACTTCCAGTGCGCCTTGATGAACTCCTCGGTCTCGGGCAGCCCGCCCTGCATGATCACGTACCCGTTGTGCGGCTCCCGCTCGGTGATCTCGTGGTTGATCGGCTGCCGCATCATCCGCATCACCTCGTCGTGGTCGTCGGTGTGGCCGAGCACCCACGACAGCTTCATCAGCGCGGTCTCGGGCAGCATGTTCTCGAGCGGCACGATCCCCAGGTCCATCAGGTCCCGCCCGGTGTCGTAGACGTACATCTGCACGTAGCCCCACAGCGTCTGCACCGTCATCACGACGTGCACGCCAGACTCGATGGCGCGGCTGAGCGCCGGGTAGAGCGGCTTGTTGACGTGCCCCAGGCCGGTCCCCGCGATCACGATCCCCCGGTAGCCCTTCTCGACCAGCGCGTCGACGAGGTCCGGGTGCATGCCCGGGTAGTAGTAGAGGATCGTGACGCGGTCGTCGTAGACGGCGTCGACCTTGACCTGCCGCGTGCGGTCGCGCGGCAGGTGGTCCTTGTTCAGGTACGTGAAGCTGTCGCGGCTCACCATCGCGAGCGGGATGTCGCCGATCGTCCGGAACGTGCTGCGGTAGGAGCTGTGCATCTTGCGGCAGCGGGTGCCGCGGTGCAGCAGGGCGTAGCGATCCGAGGTCGGCCCGAACATGCAGATCTGGACCTCGGCGATGTCGCCGTACGCCGCTGACCGCACGGCGTGAATCAGGTTGAGCGCGGCGTCGCTCGATGGCCGGTCGCTCGACCGCTGGCTGCCGACGATGACGATCGGCACTGGCGAGTCCTGGACCATGAAGGAGAGCACCGCGGCCGTGTGGCCCATCGTGTCGGTGCCGTGGCCGATCACGATGCCATCGGCGCCCTGCTCGATCTCCTCGCCGACGGCCCGGGCGAGCGCGAGATACTGCTCTCTCGCCATGTTCTCGGAGAAGACGCCGAACAGCTTCTTCGTGGTGAGGTTGCAGATGTCGGCCAGCTCGGGGACGGCGCCGTACAGCTCCCCGGGCGTGAACGCCGGAATGACGGCACCGGTGCGGTAGTCGAGGCGCGAGGCGATCGTGCCGCCGGTGCCGAGTAGCGTCACGTTGGGGAGACTCGCCCGGAACGGGAATGCCTTTTCCGGGATCTTGTAGATCGCCTCCTTGTAGCCGACCTCCGCCACGCTCTCGACGCGGTCCACGTGAACGCCCACGTTGTAGCCGTTCTTCATCTTGATGACGATGTGAAGGTCGTCCAGCGTCTCGCTGCGGGGCAGGATGACCCCCTCGAAGACGCTGCCCGAGTCGTTCACCACGCGCACGTCGCTCCAGACGCGCACGCCCCACGCCATCAGCCGCTCGCGCGCCAGGCCCTTGTACCCCTTCAGTTCATCCGCTGACGTGCTCATGCCTCGCCTCGGTTTCCGCCTTGAGTGCCGCCATCACCGTCGTCGCCTCCACCTTGCCTCGCAGTTCGCGCATCGCCAGCCGCACGGCCGACCGCAGCAGCCTGCCGCGGCCATCGTCGTAGGCCTCGCGGGCGGCCGCGTCGACGATCGCCGGGATCGTCCGGCGCCATCCGGCCGGCTCGTCGCCGAGACCGTCGGCGGCCAGGATCTCGGCCGCCGGTCTGTCTGATGATGCCGCCAAACGCCGCACGATCCGCTCCCATGCCTGCCAGAGAACCGGTCGCGCCTGGAGCTCGCGGAACAGCTCGCACCAGCGCGCCGCGCTGATCGTGTGCACGGCGACGCCCGCGCGCTTCAGCCCTTTCAGGCGCTCACCGAAGAAGAAGCAGGCCTGTCGCAGGTCCGCTCCGCACTCATCGACGACCCGATCGACAATCGCGGCGCCGCCGCGGCGGATCAGGTAGTGCACGGTCGGGGTCGGAACGCCGACCTTCCCGTAGCGCGCCTCACGCACCCACGTCCGCTCGGGCAGCGCCGCGTGCAGGCGCTCGACCCGTTCGCGGGTGACGCGCGTCGGCGGGCTGTCGGTGTCGGGATACATCCGGTCGGGACCGGGCAGGATCCGCTCGAAGTCGGTGCTGCCGTCGGGGAACGGTTGGCGGGTCTCGTTCGGCACCCCGGCCGTCGCGTCCGCGTACCGCAGCCGGACCTCGTTGACGGCGGTCATCGTATCCTCCGCCGGCCCCCAGACGACGACCAGCCCGTCGTCCGAGGTGCAGTGCAGCCGCGCGCACAGCCGCCGCAGCTCCTGCAGGGCGCCCTGGTAGTCGGGCCATTTCTCGCTGTGGAGCAGGATCGGCGTCTGGTCGAGGCCCGCGATGACGCGGATCCGGCCGGCGATCTCGCTGGCGAAGATGTGGTCCGGCTGCGTCGGCCACCCGAGCGTGCCTGCGAGCCCCTTCAGCCGGGCGGCCCTCACGGTGAACGAGCCGGCGCCGAGCTCGAAGCCTGGCTGCCTCCCCGTTTCCTTGACCCACGCGTCCCAGGCTTCGCGGCGCAGCGCCCTCATCTCGGAGGACACGAACAGGTCGGTGACGTCCGCGCTCTCGATGGCAATGGTGTCCGGCGAGGTGAAGCCGCGGCGATGAAGCTCGTCGCGCAGCTTGAGCAGGTTGACCTGGCGGACCGCTTCGCCGCGCACGAGGCGTGGTGCCCAGCCGGCCTGCGGGACGCCCTTGATCTCGACCCGCCGGCCACCGCGCACCGACACGTTGACGTCCTGGCGGCTCGCGCCGATGCCGACACGCACGTGGCCGGTGCTGCGGCACACGCGACCAATGAGGAGGATCGCTTCCTCGACCTCGTCCGGCGCCCGCAGGTCCGGCCCGGTCACCGTCTCGATGAGCGGCATACCGAGCCGGTCCGTGCGCCAGACGATCAGATGTCCCTCGTCGGACACCTCGCGGCAGGAGTCCTCTTCGACGCTCACCTGCGTGATCGAGATCTCGCGACCGCGGAACGGGAGGCGGCCGTTGACGCCGACGATCGCGGTGCGCTGAAAGCCGGTGGGAATCGAGCCGTCGAGATACTGCTTGCGGGCGATGTGCACCTCGTCCACGATGTCGCAGCCGAGCATCAGGCACTGCTCGATGGCGATGTCCACCGCCTGCTGGTTGACTAGGAACGGCGGCGTGTCGTCCATCTCGTAGGTGCAGACGTTGTCCTCGTGCAGCAGGTAGATGATGTTCTTCTTGGTCTTGAACTCCATCAGCGCGGTGCCGTCGTACTCGCCCAGCTCAGAGAGCGTCGGGCGCATGTGCCGCAGCACCTCGCCGTCGTGCGTCCTCGTGTAGAGCCCGGCCGGACAACGGCAGAACATCTTCCGATCGGTCAAGAGCTGCTGGTGTACCTCCAGTCCGGCGATCAGCCCGACCTGCGCGTAGTCGATCGTGTCTCCCAAAGGGCCTCCAAACAAGCGCACGACGAAGGTGCGCAACGTGGGCGAACGGACCGAGGTGCACGACGGACGTGCACGGACAGCAGCGGCGCACGAACTGCCGTGCACGACGAAACGTCACGAACGCGCAAACCTACGAATTCTATCATCCGGGAGGAGGGGAGAAGGGGGAACGCAGGACGCAGGACGCAGGACACAGGACACAGAACACAGAACACAGGACACAGGACACAGAACACAGAACACAGAATAACTGTTATGACTTGAAGGTGAAGGTGACCTCTCTGGTTTCCTTCGGCCCGATGGTGACGTCCGAAGACTGGGCGCCGTACTTCTCCTGCCACGCTTCGACCACATACGTGCCGGGC
>Ga0315282_10015231_pt1 | contig 11367 bp, 8 predicted proteins | sample YL17G07_20_MG_FD_203693 | JGI IMG/M metagenome (GOLD analysis project Ga0315282, IMG submission 203693) | Sediment microbial communities from Yellowstone Lake, YNP, Wyoming, USA - YL17G07_20 | ecosystem: Environmental > Aquatic > Freshwater > Lake > Sediment | place: USA: Wyoming | collected...
TTGTCTGGCATTTTTGATTCTCATAGGCTGTTCTCCTTTCTGGGCTAAGGTAAGTTGGCGCTTTCTTTAGCCTATTTTAGGATAACAGCCTTTTTTATGCACGCACTAAAAAGTGCAAGAGTTTAGTAGATTTAATTGTTTGCACCTACAAATCAACAGGTATTAGGAGACGAAACTATTAACTATTTCCGCGAGAAGAACTAAACCGCTGCGCGGTAGAAAAAAAGATTGGTGCGAAGCACCGTTTTTTTATTGAACCTCGTTCAATTTGGTGTTATAGTGCCTCCGTTGCTAAGTTTTGGCAACTTGCAAGGGAAGTTCCCCGATTGAAACCCCATAGATAATCTTTCTTGTTCGCGGCGCGGCTCTGTTCTTCATGCGTCAATCCAAAAGTGAATTAACGCCGTGAATTCAAATGGTTGCCAGCTTTAGCACAACTTCGGATTGACGCTTATTCGAAATGCGCAAATAACGATTGGACTAGCAGGCGGTTGAGGCGCGAAGCAGGCCGCCCTTACAGTTCAGCCCTTTGTTGGCGGATTTTCTATCCCGGCATTCCATTGCTCTTGCAGACTTTTTAATTCGGCCAACTCTGTCTTGTGTATTTCCGTGAACCACTTTGTGAACCATTCATAAAACTCTTTCACTTTCGTTGCCGGAAGCTTTCGGGCGTGGACTCAGAAGCGTACCGACACGGTTACCTCGCTCCCCCGACGCCAGATTATTATTGGCACCGTGGTTCCCGGCTCTGAACTTGCGACGGCAGCTTGTAAATCGGGGATGGCGTTCATCGCCTTGTCGCCATACTTGAGGATCACATCCCCTTGCTTAATCCCAGCGTGCTCTGCGGCGCTGCCTTGCGTCACAGCCACAACCATTACTCCGCGCGGTTCCCCCATGTTTAGCGTGCTTGCGAGAGAAGCGGTTACCTGAATATACTGGACGCCCAGCACCGGGCGACCTGTCGGCATAGCCAAACTAGCGCCTCCACTGTGCTGCAATGCAACTGCCGAATCAAACCTTTCAAGGAAACCAACAATATACGAACCGGGGACCTCGACTATCAAAGAACCTTTACTGCCAAGAACTCGGATATTTAGCCCTTGCGTCTTCCGGCTCTCCAGGAAATCACGGGGGAGGTCGATCGCAATGTGTTCTTCGACGGCAGCGTCATAATTAACTTCCCTGTCCAATCGGTGTACAATTAGGCGAGTGCCGGTGATATCGCTAGCTTCGCTCAAGAACTTCCATCCAGTCTGGCTCCAGTGATAGACGTACAATTGGATGTATTCATTCTTTCCAGATTTATCAAAGCCCCCTCGCATCCATGTCTTAGTGATATTCGGGAACCCTCCCAGATCAAGATTCATGCCCGAAACGGAATAAAAGTTCGTGTAAGGGTCAAATTTGACCTGGGTTGCCTTGGCAACTTCCTGGGGGTTTGTCACCACAGTGGCGCATCCCAAGAGGCTCACTAGCGCAAAGGAACTCGCGAATAAAGCGCTCTTTCGGAGCCGATCAAATATACCCATTCTGTTTCTCCTTTCCTTTTCTTCGCTTTTCTGTATACTTAACCCCCGGCCTTCTCTGGTAAGTTAATAGCGACCCTTCAGGCACTTCTGGGTGGCACCGGGGATACCCAAAAACCAGAAGGTGGGCTGGTGGGTCAATGCCTTTTATTGGCAGACTTCTTCGTAATATCGAATGATTGACTTGGTCCGACCCCAGCACGTCAGACACAGCTTGCAAAATTTAACCTACGTTTGCCGTAAAAACTACTGGTAGTTTAAGTGAGCGAGGTACTTTTGCGGTAGTGATTTGAAGATCCAGATCACTGGACAACGAGACTCTATGATGCCTTACGGGCAACTGAATCTCTCCTTCCAGAGGTGGCGTAATAAACAAAGAGCCGAGGGGGAAATTGTGTTTTTCCCCTTCATACGTTTTAAAGTTACGGGGACCAACGATGATGGAAACGTGAAAAAAACCAGTAGGAGATATTTTATCTGACTCAGGATGGGGTTCAAGGATTTGGTATTGAGACCCTTCTCTCGCTTCCATAAATACCTTTTCCCTCCGATGGACATCTGATTTCGGCGATTTTGCAACGACAGTTGTTTTCTGACTTACGGGCCAAAGAACCGAGTATGTCGATATACTCATTCCAAACCAAACCGTTCTTCCTTCTCCGATATCAATGGTAGGAAAGTTTAAGTTTCCCAAATGACTTCTAGAGTTCTGGCTTGTTATATGCCACGTTCGGCGATCTTTCTCTAAAGAAATGTGATCGACATCAAATTCTTCATCCCATTTCAGTTGATTTCCCATGTAGGCTTGAACGTGTTCTTTAGGTCTTATCAATCCTGGGAAATAGATGATTCTGTTACCTTGAGAAAGAAGAAATACACCAAACCAAAACAAATTGTAGTTCTGAATTTCTTCGCGAAATGGCGTACTAGCCCAGAAACCCAGGGTGAATCTCTTGAAAGGAAAACCGTGTTCTAGCAGGTAATTCAGAGAGCGGGAAAGTGGATTTGTAATCGCTTTATCTTCCCCCGGTCTACCAATGTCCATTTCCCACGTGAGTTCAAGTATAACCATCGACAATGATCGTTCTGAAATGAATTCAATTCAAGTCAGACTTAGCGTCTCTAGAGACCTCCAGGGGACCGTTGGGAGTCTACCCATACCCTCATTCAATATACAGTTATAATATACATTATTCTTAAGAATCATGGTAAAAAAGTTAGAGGAAGGAGTCCTCGTTTTCTCAAAACCCTGCCGGTCAAAGGGTCAATTTGAAACTTTGCACCTACAAAGTGAGAGAATTGGCATTCAATAACAGTCAAAGATTTCCATTTGAAAGTGAGTATAACATGAAAGCTAAGAGCTGCGGCGCCTTTTTGCCGCGTCCCTTTTGAGCGACATGTTAGGTTGTTACCTAAATCTCCGCTCGGTCATTGCGCACCCATTTGCAGACCGTCCAAGGTTTCAGTATCTCAGAGCCCACAAGTGGTATCAAAGAATGCCCCCACACCAGATCAAGGCCCGGATGCTCATTGTCGAATAGGCCAGCTGGAGTTTGTACTTCGTTACCGTCCATGAGCTGTGGTATGAATGGAGGAATAATTGATTGGACTCTTTTTAGTACGCACATCAACACACCAACTCTCGATGAAGCATCAAGAAGTCCTGAACGAACGCAATCTTTGAATTTTCTGTCGTACTTTTCGCGGGCCTTTGTTGCAAGCTCAGAAACAACGGCATCAAGGCCTCTTCGGCCTACGGAAGGCATTCCGGTTGTTTGACCTGGAGGGCCAAGCTTTTCGGCGCCAATACTGAACGCATCCAACCACCACCTCTTCCCATGAATGGTTACCATGAAGTCAGCTTTTTTTTCTGAGCCAGGGAGCGGAACTTCCAGCTGAACCATACAGTCCTTACCCTTGAAATAGATGGCCCATGCTGCTTCAACCACCGTATCGAGAAAAGTACTGTGACCACCTTTAACTAGCTTTCTCCATAGTTCTCTCGATTCAGTCTGACTGGAAATCTTCACACATTCGTCGAGTGTTGCCAAATAGTTGTAAGGATCTCCGGACCTACACCTTGGTCGTTTGTTCAGAATGAACCAACAACAGTCACCAAGGCCCAGATAGTTCTTGTGTGGGTTGTGGGCGCCCTTTCCGAACCTATTCAGGGTCTTATTTTGAGACTTGGCCAGTGCGGAAAGATGAGGATAAAGGTCGTCAATATCTATAGTCATTAAAGCATCCTACGTAAAGGGTGAAGGGTGAACAAAAGCCGCAATCTTTTGGATATCCCGCTTGACTACAATGTTATGTTGCAGAAGTGGCAAAGCACAAAAGCTTGATACCCTCTTGGAGTTTATGGGCGTTGGAATTCAGGAAACGAAGATCAGGTAAAAGTTCAGGCCTTATACGAGCAGTTCTTTCCCGGTCAGCAACCTGTGCAAGGAACTCGGGGGCATGAGAACTGAGTGCCCCTAACAACTGCCTTTTCCCCCACGATTTCCGATAAGGGATAGCCCTCTCGTCCAAAGCAGCCACAAGCTCATTCTTTGAGAAGACTTCTGCCAGAGCTTCATGATCGGATGCCGGTTGGCAGATGCCGGACTCCAATAAGATTTGCGCGGTCTCAAGTGGATTTACGCCAAGGCTACGCATCTTGTAGGTGGTCGATTGCATCAGCGACCCGGCACCCCTTTCGGCAAAAAAATGCACATGAATTCGGGATAGCAGAGGCAACGCCAACAATTTCGAGACGACGGGAGAATTATTGACCGGTTGAGGTGGGACTAACGACGGGCCAAACAGTGGATATGTTTCCCAGAAGGGCGTGTCCTTCCTCATCTTTCGGATGAAACGATTTGCCTTGTCGCGGAGTTGCTCCATCCCATCAAGCCACTGTATGTCATGGCAGCATAGTGCGAAAGCAAACAACAAAGGTTTCTCATCGGCGAGCCAGAATTCACGGTCTCCGCCCTCTTTTGCGCCAAGAATAAAGAGTGCCTTTAATTCAAGCGTGAAATCTGGGTTATCGCATCGGTAGTACCGAGTAAAATCAAGCCCTGCAATCTCATTAACCAACTCGTCGATCCATTCGGGGCCAATTCCCAGGCCAGGATTGCCTGCAATGATAGCTCTCATCAATTGCCGAATAGAACCCACATCATTCCTTTTAAGCCGCTCGATGATGAACGAGGTAAAATCAGCGCAAGGAACCCGAGAACTCGGTGAATACGTGGGGTGAAGAAATCGGTGTTCTGCGTTTGAAAGGTGCGAGACCTTCGACCATAGAAGATCGAGCGACGCCGTGCTCCCACTGTTGCGTTCCGCGTGTGGGTCAGGTGCAGGGGCTGTCTGACCTGCCTTGGCTTGCGACGAGCTGCTGCCTGAACTACGGAAAATATTTGAAAGGGACTTCCACATGAACTAACCCGCGTAGCAACCTAAGATTGATTATATGGCTTCCGTATAAAACCACTTCCCTTAATGGCTAAAAGACATTTGCCAGGCTCCGCACGTTTTAAATTTCTGAGGATTACGAGACCAAATCTACACCTTTTTGCAAAGTCCGTCAATTCTCACTTTCAGGAAGAAGTCACCACGGTACTTGACAACCTCTGCAAGGTAAAATCCTGACTTTCACAAAGAGAGGCAAAGAGAAATTCCAAAAGCCCTTCGTTTCATCCGAGTAAGAGCTGTTTGATCCTTCGAAGCCAAGACTTGTTAATCCGAACCTTCAAATAGAGATTTCCAGATTCACCTCCGCCTTTTCCTTCTTCACCCATGCCCTTCAACCGCAGATGCTGTCCGTCTCTGATCCCAGAGGGAATCGTAACGATCAATTCTTTAGGTTTTCGCCGACGAAAATACCGGATCTTTCCTCCTTACATGGCTTGCCAGGGGGTCAAGGTAAATATGATGACTTCCGACAAAAGTGGTGGATAACGAGTTAAGCTGGTGGGAGCTATCACCCGTCCGCCGCAACGATTTGCTGGGTTGTTCATAAGAGCTTATCGAGCTCTTCAACTGTTAATTTCGCTTGTTTCAAAATATGGGCAAGCGTGGAACGTTTGAGCGGGCGGTGAGCAGGAATGCTTAGTTTCAGAGTTTCTGCAGGAGTGTGCTTTTGAAGCCGAACATGGCTTCCTTTTTGTCTTACTACAACCCATCCATCCCGTTGAAGTGCTCTTATCACTTGATCATAATGCAGGCTGGGAACTTTTGTCATACTGCCAACTCGACCGTTTCAGCATTTGGTGCAAAAACCTGGTCATCTTCAACAGGCTCAAGGTAAAGTTCAATCGCTTCTCGAATGTTCTTCAATGCCTCCTCCTTTGTGTCTCCTTCGCTGATGCAACCAGGCAAGCAAGGAACGATGGCTGTGTAACCGCCTTCTTCGCTTGGTTCCAAGATAATTCTAAGTTTCATAGTCTCACCTCCACTTGTAAATATACATCTTTTCTTCAATTTTCGGAAGTGTAAGGTTCAGAAAGAGGTCACCACCGTACTTGACAACGTCTGTAAGGTCAAATCGTGATTTTCAAAGAAACACGTAAGAGGGAAATGGGAATCCCCATCTTTTTTCCTCTCACCTGAGAAAGAGTTCTTTGATTCTTCGAAGCCAAGGCTTCATAACCCGAACTTTCAAATAGAGATCTCCAGATTCACCTCCGCCTTTTCCTTCTTCACCCATGCCCTTCAACCGCAGATGCTGTCCATCTTTGATTCCAGGGGGGACGGTGACGATCAATTCTTTAGCTTTTCGCCGATGGACGTATCTGATCTTTCCCCCTTGCATGGCTTGCAAGGGTGTCAAGGTAATGGCCTCATGCCAATCCATGCCTTTCTGGTATGGTTCGATCCCCCAAACTCTTTTGAGAAAGTATCCAAGAAGCTTACCGAAGATCCCTGTTGAGAGGCCGGGGAGAGACGATCCTTGCGGTGGGGAGACTCGTCTCTGTGCACTTCGAGAGCCGGGACCGTAGAAGATGACCCGCCCGAAAACGCCTGGCCGTCGAAATTCGAAACTCTGGTGCCCCTGGCCATAGGATTCTCGAAAAATTTCTTCAAAACCTCTGAATCCGAAGGCGCGAGCCATCTCTTGAAAAACTTGATTGATATCTGATCCTCTGAAGATATCTTGATCCGAATAGGTCTGCCTAAACCGGTCATAAGCAGAAGATCCATACTCATGACTCATCGCATCATACCTTCGCCTTTTCTCTGGATCCGAAAGCACCGCATAGGCTTCGTTAATCTCTTTCATCTTTTCCAGGGCTGCTGGGTTGTTTTTGTTTCTGTCAGGATGATACTGAAAAGCCAGTTTGCGATAAGCCTCTTTAATCTTGTTAGGGCTCGCATCTCCATCTAGACCCAAGATGTCGTAATAATCTCTCTGTCCCATCGCGTTTTCTCTTTATGAATTTGATGAAATTGTGATATTAGAATATGTAGCATGATTGCAGCCAAATTCCAATGTGACTGGAGCGTGCCCCGTCCCGCCCTAGCGGGATGGGCGGGGAGCTTCACTGAATTGAACCGCCTTCAAGGAGGACAACATGAGGAGAAAACTACTACCGTTGTCTCTGGGCTTCTATTTTCTGATCTCGCCTTTGGCCTTTGCGGCCGGCGATCCCCAGGTTGAGTTCTTCTCCCCTCAGGGGACTGCGAAAACGGTTCGGCAGGTCAGCGTTCGGTTTTCAGAGGCCATGGTCCCTCTGGGCGATCCCCGAGGCTTCATCGAACCTTTTGAGGTGGTCTGTTCAGAGAAAGGAAACGGCCGATGGGCTGACGGCAGGAACTGGGTCTTTGATTTCGAACGAGATCTTCCAGCAGGAATTCGATGTGAATTCCGTTTGAAGCCAGATGTAAGAAGCCTATCGGGAAAGGAAATGGTTGGCCAGAAAATCTTTTCCTTTTCTACAGGAGGTCCCTCCATTCGGTTCTCTATCCCTCACGAAGGAGAGCAGTCCCTCGATGAGGAGCAGGTTTTCATCCTTGCCCTGGATGCGGAACCGGATGACTCCTCTGTCCTGCAGAATGTCACCTTCTCGGTTGAAGGGATTGAGAGCCATGCAGGGATCAGAATCATCGAGGGAAATGAGAGAAAGGAGATCCTTAAGACCCGATTCGGGAATCGCAAACCTCCAGAATTTCCGCTTCTTCTTATCCAGTGCACACAACGGTTTCCTTCCGATTCGAAGGTCAGTCTGATCTGGGGAAAGGGAGTAATGTCCAAGACCGAGGTCACCGGCGGCCAAGATCAGATCTTGCGGTTTCAGACAAGAAAACCTTTCTCTGCCGAGTTTCACTGTGAACGAGAGAATCCCAGGGCTGATTGTATTCCCCTCCTGCCCATGACCCTGAGCTTTTCTGCCCCCATCTCGAAAGACGAAGCGAACAAAATTGTCCTGAAGAGTGCTGACGGAAAAACGTGGAGGCAGAAGCCATTGGAGGACGACGAGGCGGGCTATGTCTCGTTCCCCGGGCCCTTCCCGGAGAAAACAAATTTTACCGTCGAACTTCCTCTGGGACTCAAAGATGACGCTGAGAGGCCTCTTACGAATGCGGACAAATTCCCTCTTTCGATCCGAACAGACAGTTATCCTCCCTTGGCCAAGTTCGCCGCACGATTTGGCATCTTGGAGCTAAAGGCAGATCCTCAACTCCCGGTGACCTTAAGGAATTTGGAGCCCGAAGTGAAAGCAAGGGTAGTCAGGATTGACAAGGGAGAGGGACTCACAGGAAAAATCATGGGGAAGATTCTGAATATCCCTGTAGGAAGAGGAGAGCAGGTTCAAGCTTGGCTGAGGCGGGTCGCCTCGGCGTCTCGAGATCGATCGATTCTGGCTGAGGAGAAACAAGCGAAGGAATTTAAGGTTCCGAAACCCATGGGTTCTCGGGCCTTTGAGGTGGTTGGAATGCCCCTGAAAAACCCGGGGCTCTATGTGGTCGAGCTTGAGAGTGCCTTCCTCGGAACCGCACTCCTCAGTCCCCCCCAGTCCATGTACGTGCCGACAGCGGTCCTGGTCACCAATCTTTCAGTCCACTTCAAATGGGGCCGGGAATCCTCTCTCGTGTGGGTGACTACGCTCGACAAAGGGGAGCCTGTCAAGGACGCCACGGTGACCATCAGAGACTGCCAAGAAAACACGTTGTGGATTGGAAAGACGGACGCCCAAGGGCTGACTCGGGTTGAGATTTCTCTGCCTTCTCTCGATCGGCTTCCCAGATGTGATTACAACACCGATCACTACGATGGACCTCAGATGGGAGCGCTCAATTCCCTTTGGAGCGGACTCTTTATCATGGCTTCGACTCCGGACGATATGTCTTTTGTCCATTCCAGCTGGGACGAGGGGATCGAACCTTGGAGGTTTCAACTTCCTTTTGAATATGACTCCGAGGCTGTCGTGGCTCATACCATCTTTGATCGAGCCCTTTTTCGAGCCGGGGAAACAGTGCACATGAAGCACCTACTGCGCAGGCATACCACGAAAGGCTTCTCCGTGGCTCCGAGCTCAAGGGTGCCTAACCGAGTTCTCGTCAAGCATTACGGAAGCGAAGAGAAGTTCGAGTTTCCCATCACGTGGGATCGGAGTGGAGTGGCGGAAACGGTGTGGAATATTCCTAAGGAGGCGAAACTTGGAAGCTACGAGGTGATTCTTATCAAGGCATCGGACCGGAAGAGAGGGGCAGGTCCTGTAGATGCGGCTGAAGGACAGGAACGCCAACCCTCATGGACTTCGGGCCGATTCAGGGTGGAAGAGTTCCGTATTCCTCTGACCAAAGGAACCCTCCAGCCCCCTGCGGATCCACTGGTTAAACCGCAAGAGATTCCTTTTGACCTCAGTGTTCAATATTTGGCGGGTGGAGGTGCAGCTTTCCTTCCGGTCAAGTTTCGTCATGAGATCAAGAGCCGATCTGTTGCGCCCTTCGAAGGATTCGATGAGTTCATCTTTGGGAATGGTTCTGTCAAAGAAGGACTTGTTCGAAGGGGAGAACCTTTGGAATCGGAGGAAGAAGAGGGGGAATCGGAAAGAAGGGGGACTCCACCGCCAGCGACCGATCTTACTCTGGATCGCTATGGAACGGTTCGCACTACCCTCTCGAATCTACCCGAGATTGAGGAGCCTAAGGAACTTCTTGCAGAACTGGAGTTCAGGGATCCAAACGGTGAGGTTCAGACCGTCTCGTCCAAGATTCCCTTGTGGCATGCAAGGACTCTGGTGGGAATCAAACCGGACTCGTGGGCCATGTCAAAGGAGAGCTTCAAATTCCACACGGCAGTTGTGGACTTGACAGGGAAACCCGTGGAAGGCGTGAGGGTCAACGTTGATCTTCTTGAAAGAAAAACGTACACCCACCGGAAACGGCTCGTGGGAGGATTCTATGCCTACGAGCATTCCACAGAGATTAAGAAGGTGGGTAGCCTCTGCGAGGGAACGACAGACTCAAAAGGGTTGCTGATCTGCGAAGTCCGGTCTCCGGTTTCTGGAAATGTGATCCTTCAAGCGGACATTCGTGATGACCGCGGGAACCGAAGTGCGGCCCATCGGGACGTATGGATCGCCGGGAAAGAGGAATGGTGGTTCGAGGTTGGCGATCATGACCGGATAGATTTGCTCCCGGAGAGAAAGCGGTATGAACCTGGAGAAAAGGCAACGTTTCAAGTCCGCATGCCCTTCCGGGAGGCGACCGCACTGGTCACCGTGGAGAGAGAAGGGGTGATGGAGGCGTGGGTACAAAAGCTCTCCGGAAAGAACCCGGTCCTCGAAGTCCCCATCAAGGGGAACTATGCACCGAACGTTTATGTGTCCGCTCTCGTGGTGAGAGGTCGCGTCGCAGGGGTTCAACCTACGGCGCTGGTGGACCTTGGAAAACCTGCTTACAAACTCGGCATCGCCGAGATCCAGGTGGGTTGGAAAGCTCATGAGCTGAAAGTGAGCGTTTCATCGGCTCGGAAGGTCTACAGAGTTCGTGAGAAGGCGAAGGTTAGGATCCGGGTGAGAACAGCGGATGGAAGAATTCCTCCGCCTGGAAGCGAGGTGGCTGTCGCTGCAGTGGATGAGGGTCTTCTTGAATTGATGCCCAACCGCAGTTGGGAATTGCTGTCTGCCATGATGGGACGAAGGGCCTATGACGTCCGCACTGCCACGGCGCAGATGCAAGTCATCGGCAAGCGTCACTTCGGATTGAAGTCGTTACCCCAAGGAGGGGGAGGAGGGAGACAGCCCACCCGAGAAATGTTCGACACCCTTCTTTTGTGGAAAGCTCGCGTACCGTTGGATCTTGAAGGAGAGGCTTCGGTGGATATTCCCCTCAATGACTCCGTCACAAGTTTCAAGGTCGTGGCAGTTGCCACTGGAGGGACGGGACTCTTTGGAACAGGGGCCACATCGATTCAGTCAACTCAGAACTTAATGATTCTTTCAGGGTTGCCGCCTCTCGTGAGGGAAGGGGATCAGTTCAAGGCAGGATTTACGCTTCGGAACACGACGGCGGGCAGCATGGAGGTGGAGTTTTCAGCGAAGGTCGAGGGCCTTCGAAATCAACCCAAACCCATGGTCGTTTTTCTGGCGTCAGGAGAGGCCAAAGAAATCGGATGGGATGTGATGGCTCCGATCGGTGTCAACAAGCTCCAATGGGAACTGGAAGCGTCTGAGCATGGTTCCCCTGAGAAGGATCGTATCAAGATCAGCCAGAGGGTTACCCCGGTCGTACCGGTAAGTGTGTTTCAGGGGACATCCTATATTGTTTCTGTCAAGAGGGAAAACGAACAAATTTCATCTTTTGTAAAAACAGCAAGTTAGAAAACCGTTCTGATTTTGGGAACACT
>Ga0315282_10015232_pt1 | contig 11367 bp, 13 predicted proteins | sample YL17G07_20_MG_FD_203693 | JGI IMG/M metagenome (GOLD analysis project Ga0315282, IMG submission 203693) | Sediment microbial communities from Yellowstone Lake, YNP, Wyoming, USA - YL17G07_20 | ecosystem: Environmental > Aquatic > Freshwater > Lake > Sediment | place: USA: Wyoming | collected...
ATCGATTACATAAATGAAAGGGAATACCTGAATTATGGGTTGTATGTGAAGCACATGAGAAAGCTTAAGGGCCTGTGATTTGTATGAGAAAAGTTTACATACCGAAATGGGTTGCATGGTTTACGTTGGTTGTATTGCTTCCACTTGTTGTCTTGCTTGCTTACAACCCGCCAAAGCCTGAGGAGGGAGGGGTCGTTATGCAGGCAGTTATACTTTTCATCCTTATCGCTTCCGCTGTTGTTACATTTCTAATGGCTTACCGGAAGCTCCCTGCGTATGAAATTGAGGAGGAGAAAAAATGAGAAGAGTTGCGATAGTCGGGGTCGGGGAGACGAAGTTTGGGGAGGAATGGGAAAGGGGTTTCAGGGATTTGATAATAGAGGCAGGGACAAGGGCGCTTGAAGACGCGGATATGAAAGGGAACGAGCTTGAGGCGCTTTACTGCGGAAGCATGACGCCAGGCATGTTCGTCTCGCAGGAGCATGTCGGCGCGCTTATAGCTGATTACATGGGGCTTAACCCGATCCCCGCCGTAAGGGTTGAGGGAGCGTGCGCGAGTGGCGGCATTGCCCTGAGGGAGGGATACATCGCGGTTGGGAGCGGCGCTTACGACATAGTTGCAGTCGGCGGTGTCGAAAAGATGACGGATGTCCCGACATCCTTTGCAACAAACGCACTTGGTGGTGCCGGGGACCAGGAGTGGGAGCTTTTCATGGGAATGACGTTCCCAGGGCTTTACGCGCTGATGGCAAGAAGGCACATGATGGAATACGGAACGACCGAAGAACAGATTGCATCTGTAGCAGTGAAGAATCACCTGAACGGGAGCAAGAACAAATACGCCCAGTTCCAGAATAAGATAACACTTGAGGATGTCATGAAATCGAAGCCCATTGCATCCCCGCTTAAGCTCCTTGACTGCTCGCCCATAACGGACGGGGCCGCGGTCGTCGTACTGGCATCGCTTGACAAGGCAAAGATGTACACGGACACGCCGATTGAGATAGTTGGAAGCGCACAGGCAAGCGACAGCATAGCGCTTCATGACAGGGAAAACCTCACAACGCTTAAGGCAACCGAGATAGCCTCAAGGAATGCGTATAAGATGGCGAGGGTAACGCCGGCCGACATAAAGGTTGCCGAGGTTCACGACTGCTTCACGATAGCGGAGATACTCGCGATAGAAGACCTCGGGTTTTTCAAGAAGGGCGAGGGTGGCAAGGCAACAATGGAGGGAAGGACGGAGCTGAATGCAGAAGTATCAATCAATCCGAGCGGGGGGTTGAAGGCGTGCGGCCACCCTGTTGGCGCGACTGGCGTGAAGCAGGCAGTTGAGATAGCGTGGCAGCTGAGAGGGGAGGCAGGTGAGAGGCAGGTAAAAGGCGCTGAAGTCGGCCTCACCCACAATATAGGGGGAAGCGGGGCAACGTGCGTTGTCCACGTGCTAAGGAGGGTCGATTAGATGGAAGAGAGCAGCGCGATGGTGTGGAGGAGGATACCTGAAAGATACGGGCTTCTTGGCTCCTTTTGCGAGGCGTGCTCAACGCATTATTTCCCTCCAAGGGAGATATGCCCGAAATGCAGGAGGAAGGGCAAGATAAAGGGGAAGAAGCTTGGTGGGAAGGGAAAGGTTTACTCGTTCACGGAGATAAGGGTTGCCCCAAGGGGAATGGAGTTGCAGGTTCCTTACGTGATGGCGATAATCGAGCTTGAGGAAGGGGTGAGGGTGACTGGCCAGATAGTGAATCCCGCAGCAGAGGTTAGCATAGGCACACCTGTTGAGGCGGTTTTCAGAAAAATACAGGAGAATGGAAAGGAAGGACTCATCCACTACGGTTTTAAGTTCAAGGTCGTAAAGTGAAGAACCCTTATTTAGCTCCTTGCCAAGCTGACCTTGCTAAGCTTCGCGGGGAATCTGTTTGGCAGTATTTTACTTCGGAATGAGCGTAAGCCTCTTGAAAGAGCATAAAGTGTCGTTTTTTTGGCTACGACGTCCATAGCCATCATCCTTTGCTCGACCGCGTTTTCCATCGTTTCCTTGAGCAGAGGGGTAAGGGGCCTGTTTGATGAGAGCCATTTTTGGGTTGCTATCTCAAGAACCATTGCCTCCGCGCCGGCTTCGTACAACTCCCTATGTGATACCGCCGACAGACCGAACCACTTTGCACGGCATGCGTATTTTTTTGCAATCCTCTCGGCAAGTGACATGTGGAGGGACATGAGCGCCGTTAACACCATATCCTTTTCATGCACCGATTCCTTCAGACGATAGGACATTGTCTTTGATTTTCCTTGATTGAACAATGCCTCGAAGGTCTTCTCAAGCCCCCACAACTCCCTTATCTGGCCGACCAGTTCATTGACCTTTTCTTCGTTTACCGCGTTTTTGTTGGATACTCCTAGTCTAAACATTTTGAATCACCCGGTCGCCTAATTAGCTAACACAGACTTCTCTACCTGAAAGAACCTTGGTTATCATGTCGCGCTTCGCATCTTTAACATTTTTTGGAGTATTGGAGCGCCTTACTGCTATGATTTGTTCGATGAGTGGATTCCTTCGCAACGTAAACCACTTAGGTCTTAATGCTCCGTTCCCTTCACGCTTTTTGCGCATATGAGGAGGAAGTTCCGCTTTATGAGTTCTAACTACCATTCAATCACTTTCCTGTGTAAAAATCCCTCCCCAGCGTTTATATATCTTTCGAAAATAGTATATATACAAAATGTAAGAGTATATACTAAGGGGGGATAAACATGGATGAACAGCGGAAAGTACAGCTCACAGGGCACAGCACATTCATAGTATCGCTTCCGCGCGCATGGGCCGAGAGGCACGGCATAGGGCGCGGTTCGGCGCTTTATGTAGGCGAGGACGAAGGGGGCAACCTGCTCCTTAGCCCGAGAAAGGCCGAGAGGAAAGAGACTGAGTACACGCTTGAGGCAACAAAGGGCGGCGACCTCACACTCCAAAGGATAATCTCCTGCTACGTAGCCGGGGCAAGCACAATAGTGATTAAGGGAGAAGGGGCCGGCGCCTCAGCAGAGGAAGCGAGGAGAAGGCTGTCAGGACTTGAGATAGTTGAGGAGGAAAAGGATCAGATAAAACTCAGGATTATAGATTTCGGGGATGAGCTGGACGTTGACAAGCTAATTGAAAGGGAGTTCAAGGTAACGCACAAGATGCTCAAGCTGACGGCAAGCGTTTTTGACGGGAACCTGAGCGCGGCTGATGAGGTAAAGGAAAGGGAGAAGGATGTTGACAGGCTATACCTCCTTTTGCTCAGGAGGTTTGTTGTGAGGCCAAGCATGAAACCAGGCGGGATGTTCAAGGTCCTTGCGGCTAAGGTAATTGAGAGGATTGGGGACCACACCGAACACATGTGCAGGATGGGCCGCAAGGTGGTGCCAAACAAGCATGCGGCAAACGCAATAGAAAAGGCCGCGGAGGCTTATTCTTTGATAGTGAGGGGATTTCTTGAGAAAACGGGCGCCGGGAAGGAGCCGCAAAAGATGGCTGTTGAAATTGAGAACGAGAGGGCCCAGTGGATGAGCAAGGCGTCCAAGAACAAGAGAGACAGTGACACGATACAGTCGGTGTTTGACGAGTGCACAAGGATAATAAAATACTCGAGGGATTTGTCCGAACTTGGGATGAATCTCATGGCAATGGAGGGGGGGCTGGAAGGCCTTCAGAAAAGCAAGTGAGCGGAAGAGAAAACGCGGGGATGAGAAAGGAATGGGGGGAGAAACGGAGGCGCACAACGCGACACTTCCGCGCAGGGGAAAAATAAAGCGGGTGTATAGCTAACCAAACCTCGTCCCGCAGGCCGGGCAGCTTGTCATGTAGTAATCCGCCTCGTAACCGCATATCGGGCATTTGTACGTGGTCTTTCTGCTGTAAACCTCTTTTATCTCGAAGTCGTATCCGCACTTTGCGCACCTTTTCGCGTCAGGCTCGTTCCCCTCGCCGCACTCGGGGCATTGCTTTTTGAACATGACTGAGAGGGATGTCCCGCATTTCGGGCACCTCTCCATGTCAAGCGTAAGCGGAGTTTTGCACTTCGGGCATGTGAGCGCCTGTTCCTTTCCTTCAATTACCGCTTTTGACGGCCCTCTTTTTTTCCCTTTCAGCGCGGATTTAAAAAGGTCAAGCAAACCCATGCAATCATTATCCGGAGGATGATATAAAATAGTTTAGGTGGAGCCCTGGGGAAATTAGTTACTGCTAAACGAGGAAAAGAAGGATGACCGATATGCTCAGGACAGAGAGGAGCGTTGAAAAGAACACGACGGATGCGTAAGTGTTGGGGTTGTTTTTGTATTTAAGGGAGAGCACGGAATTGAGGACTGCGGAGGGCATTGAGGACTGTATTATTATTGCCCCTGCCATCGCACCCGTGATTCCCAGGATAAGGCAGAGAAGAAGCGCGAGGAGAGGGGCGATCAGGATTTTTATTGCGCCGTTCAGGGCGGGAAGCAGGAGCAGGCGCCGGTTTATTTTCATCGTGGTCAGCTGGGCCCCGACAAGAAAAAGCCCGAGCGGCACCCCGCCTTTCCCGACAAGTTCAAGCACCCACACAAGCGGGCCCGGGACCTGGATTGAGAAGAATGAGATTGCAAGGCCTATGACTGCGGCGTAGAAAAGGGGGAGCTCAAGGAACGCAGTAGTGCTTTTCCTTCCGCTTATGATGTAGGCGCCAAATGACGAGATGAGGATTGTCCCAACCATCGCGTATATTGCGGCATAGCCAAGCCCCTCGTTGCCAAAAGCAAGTAGGCATATCGGAAGGCCTATGTAAGCTGTGTTCATGAACATGCTCGTTGAGATGAGGCAGTCGCCATCCTTCCTCTTAAGCCCTGCGAAATGCGAGAAAAGCACTGCGATTGCCCCAAGGGCGGCGGTAACAACGAAGGCGGAAAGCGCCACGGTAATAAAGCCCTCGTCAAATCTTGTCGCTGAGAGGGAGTATATCACAAGGGAAGGAAGTAGGACGTAGACCGCGAGATTTGAGAGAAGGCCGAGATCTATCTTGACTGTCCTCTGGACTACGTAGCCGAACAGTATTATCCCGAAGATTGGAAGGATTACCGGCAGTATCGACACGCTCCTCTCTACTTCCCCAATATATATAAAGATGCAAGTGCCCTTTACCCCCATGGATCCGGTAACGACGTTTATATCATCAATCAACGACCCGTTCATAACTGCCCTTTCATTGCTTTTCCACGATGAGTTCCGCATGATTGCGATAATGGCGGTTATGCTTGTTGCAACCACGCTTGTGTTCAAGGAGAGAAAAAAGATTCCGCTTCTCCTCCTTACGCTCCTTATCGGGTTCGTTGTTGCCTGGTTCGTAAAAGGGGCGGACGCATCAGTCAGACCATGCACGTTTCTTCCGGCAAAGGTCGAATGCCCTAGCGGCTACTCCTTCCCAAGCGGGCACGCCCTTGGGGCCTTTTCCTTCGCAGCAGTCATGATTGGAAGCGCGTCTTTTCCGCTATACTTCCTCCTCTCCCTTTTCGTATCGTTCAGCAGGATTTACCTCGGGGTGCACGCGTTTGTTGACATAGCCGCCTCCCTTTCAATTGCAATTGCGAGCAGGTGTCTTGCTGAAAGACTGCTGAAAAACGTGGTGTTATGAAGGAGATAGACAGACAACTCGTTCACCTGAATATCGGGCTATTCTTCATTTTGCTTATGGCAGTTTTCGGGATGGAATTCTGCATGGCCTTCATTTTTGCCTGCGTGGTTGCTGCGCTGCTCATAGTGCACCTGAAGATGGAGAAAAAAAGGGTGCCAGTTGTTGACTGGTTTTTGGGCATGTTTGAGAGGGAGGGGGTTGTCCCCGGCTACGGCTCATTTTTGTACATGGCAGGCACGCTTATACTTTTCGCCTTTCTTAGGGATCCCGCAAGAATCGCCGCATCCATTCTTATACTTGGGATTGGGGATGGGATGGCAACAATTGTTGGGATGGAGGGGGAAACAAGAATTCCCTATAACAAAAAGAAGACTGTTGAGGGAAGCATTGCCTTCTTCGCGTTTTGCCTTCCTGTTTTCTTCCTAAGCGGGATTGGAGGGGTGTTCGCGGCCCTTGTGAGCGCCATTGTTGAAAGCCTTCCGCTGGGCGTGGATGACAACATAACGATACCGATAGCGTGCGTTGCTGTTTTCAGGCTGATTGGGTGATTTGCAACAGCTCGTTGTTGCAAAACTTTTGCAAAGCATTCCCTAGCTGTGCTTCGCAAATGGTTACTTTTTCTTTCCCTTGCCTTTCTTTCTTTCCTTTTTCTCTGGCTCTTCTACTGGTTTCTCCTCTCCCTTTTCCTCTTTTTTCTCTTGCTTTCCCTCTTTAATCTCTTTTTCTTCCGGCTTTGCCATCTCTCCCTTCGCTTCCGCCGGTTTTTCCTCTTTCTTTGGCCTTAGCAGGAACAAAAGCAGCAGGAATACGATTACTCCTATCAGAATGGAAAGTGCATAAAGGCCCCATGCCGGCTCCTTCTTTTCGGCCTCGGGTTTGGGAGTTATCTCCCCGGTCGCGTTCTCTTCCTTAATCCCCTTCGTTTCAGCCTTCGTTGTCTTCGTTATGTTTTCGAATGCGAATGAGTAATCCCCCGCGTCTGCGGCGTAAACGCCCGCCATCCCGTTCTCATCTGTGACAACGGTGAGTTCGCCTTTCGGGGTATTGACAGTTATCGTCATGTTTTGGGCCGGCAGCCCGTTCTCAAGCAGGGAAATCGTTATTCTCTCCCCGACTGACACGTTCTCCGGCGCGACAAGCTCAAACTTCGTTGCATTCTCCTTCTTCTCTTCCTTTTTCTTCAGTTCTATGCCAACCATTGCACATTGGGATTTTTGAAGTGAAACCGTCTCCAAGACGGCGTCGTAATCCCCTTGGGTGACCGTCACGTTGTATGCCCCATCATCCAAACCGCTCAGAAGGTACATGCCGTTCTGCTGGATTTGCGCGTATGAGGACATCCTGCCATTCCTCAGCGCGTATGCTTTCATGCCTGAAAGGGATTCGTTGTAAGCCACAATGCCGTATATGCATGACGGGGGGTTCTTTGCCATTATTACGTCGACGCTTGTTTGCCCCGTTACGCTTACGAGAAGAATGACCGTAGGGTAAGAAGATTCCGAAACGTTCAGGAAATACACGCCGTCCCCTACATCAACGCCATAGCCTCCGCCGGAAATCACCCTCGTTGTCCCTACCATTCCCTCGCCGCCGATAACCTCAACTGTCGCCCCTACAAGGGCAACCCCCTGGTCGTTCCTCACAGTTCCGTAGAGGGACGCGGATATGACTGGCAGCAAAAGAAGGACGAAGAGCAAAATTGTTTTTTTCATGTCAATCCCATCCAAGAGACGTTACAACCGGTATTTTTTCCCCGCATGAGGGGCATTTTCCATCCCTCACCTTGTTCTCTAATACAGAAAACCCGTACCTTTTTATAAGCATTCCCCTGCAGTTCGGGCAGTAGGTGTTCTCCCCCTCCCCTCCGGGTATGTTTCCAGTATAGACGTATCTGACGCCTTCATCAATTGCTATCCTCCTTGCCCTTTCAAGCGTACTTAGCGGGGTTGGGGGTATGCTCATCTTGTAGGCGGGATAATATGCAGTAAAATGGAGCGGGATGTTCTTGTCAAGGTCTGCGACCCATTTGCCCAGCGCCCTAAGCTCATCATCGGAATCGTTCAGTGTTGGTATAAGGAGCGTTATTATCTCGATGTGCTGTCTCTTGTGTAGCAGTTTTATTGATTCAAGCACGTGCTCAAGGGAAGCCCCGCCGCATATCTCCTTGTAGAACTTGTCCGTGAATGCCTTCAAATCTATCCTGCTCGCGTCTATTTTCCCCATGAGCTCGATTGCTTCCTTCGTCATGTAGCCGTTTGTCACAAAAACGCTGTAGAGCTTTTGCTTCCTCGCAATCTCCGCAGTGTCATATGCGTACTCAAAGAACACTGTCGGCTCGGTGTATGTGTACGCAATCCCGTCCGCGTTGTCGCGGAGTGCGAGCTTCACAATTCCCTCCGGGGAAATGTCGTATCCGGATATCGCCTCGGCCTGGCTTATCTCCCAGTTCTGGCAATGCTGGCAGCGGAAGTTGCACCCGACAGTTGCAAACGAAAAGGCGTTCGTCCCGGGCATGAAATGGTAGAACGGCTTTTTCTCGATGGGGTCCGTCGTGTATGAGCAGGCCTTCCCATAAACAAGCGAATAAAGGACTCCTCCCTTGTTTTCCCTCACCCTGCAAAAGCCCCTTCCTCCGTCCGGTATCGCGCACCTCCTGTTGCACAGCTTGCACTGGACGATTTTCCCCTTCTTCTTGTCGTAGAGCGTCGCCTCCTTCATGAGGCCATTTCGCGCCCATCATTTAAAAACCTAGCAACTTCCCCGGAGGTCACACAAGCCGCCAGCCCCCTTCGCTGAACTTCACCTTTAGTAAACCTCGTTAGGAGGTATGCGCAGATTTGGGTGAAAAATGGGGAAATGTTTATAAATCGCGGTATCATATGGCATACGCAAATGCGGAGGGTTTCTATGGAAGAAAAAAAAGAGGTTAATTACAAGAATTTGACTATGGGATTGGGGGCCATATGTGTTATATTAGTGGCTGCATTGGTGGCAAGCATTGCCACCGGCGGCTTTTCGCCAAAGAATATCGCCACCGCGTGCATCTCTCCCGGAGAAGGGAACTCCACGGCAACTGACCATGTGGATACGAGCGCGCTGGAGAACAAGGTTCAGGATTACATAAACTCGAACATGCTTCCATCCGGCATTGAATTTTATGCTTCTGGAATCGAAAAGGCAGGGAGCTTTTACACGGTAACGGGAGGGATAAAGCAGAATGGGACGACAGTGCAGACTATAGAGGACGGCGTTCTGATAAGCTCTGACGGGGAGATGCTAATTATTGGAAGCGCGCACAACACAAGCGTGAAAATAGAGCAGCCAGCTGCAAATACGACACAGAATACGACGCCGAAGGCATTTGATGCCCCGGACGCGGACAAACCGGTTGTGAAGTTCTTTGTAATGAGCTTTTGCCCATATGGACAACAGGCCGAGGCAGGGATTGGACCTGTCGCCAGTCTGCTTGGAAACAAAGCAGATTTTGAGCCCCACTTCGTAATTTACTCCGGGTATAAAAATGGAAGTGCAAGCTACTGCATGGAAAATGGAACACTCTGCTCAATGCACGGCATACAGGAAGTCCACGAGGATGCAAGGCAGATCTGCGTTTACAAGTACCAGAAAGACAAGTTCTGGGATTATGTGAATGGAATAGATGGAACGTGCAAGTACAGCGACGTTGATGAATGCTGGAAAGGCGTTGCGAACGAAACAGGCGTTGACGCGGCGGCAGTTGAGAAGTGCTTCAATGACGAGGGCGTCGGGCTTCTGCAGGCGGAGTCTACGCTCAATCAGCAGTACGGGGTAAGCGGCTCTCCAACAGTTTTTGTGAATGAGATGGAATACAGCGGCGGAAGGAGCCCGGATGCCTACAAGGCAGCAGTGTGCTCGGGTTTCTCAAGCCCCCCTGGCGAGTGCAACCAGACAGTGAACGGGACGACGACAACATCCACTGCTGGGACTGGGGGATGCGGCTGATTTCCAAGTAAGAACGAGAAATTCTAAAAAATAAAGGGAGGAAGAGATTTTTTTCTCTTCCTCAGCGCAGTTCAATTGCCTCAGCGTGAACAGCAGCATGATTTGCGCGATTTAGACTTTGATTTTGACTTCTTCTTTGCCACTTTTGACTTCTTCTTTGCCATTTACTTCACCTCCGTTACAAATAACAGTTACATGAAGGAATTGTAAAACTTATAAAGCATACCAGCCGGTAAGCGGGCACGAAAGATAGGTATAGTCCAGCCAACGGCGGAAAAGGTCATAATGAGAGATTAGGCAGCTCCGCCCCCCATAAACCTCTATATCACTTATTTCAATTACGTTCCCTTGCGGGTTTTTTAGCGGGATGTTCCTCCATGCTGTTGTGAATGAACCGGAGAAGTCATACGTCAAGTTCTCCGTCACGTTGAACGAGCCGTCGCTGTTGATGGCAACCACAACATCTATCGCGTCTAAGCTGTATGACTTTGAACACGCGGAAGAAGCAAGGAGAAGCAACGCAAAAATGGCCAGGATTCTTTTCATATTTCCCTTTTCAAAAAGAGGGGGTATAAATGCCTTCCCTTATTCTCATGCCATAGCCGTTAAAGAAGAGTGCCAAGGGTGGGTTTCTCAAGCCCCGGGGGCGAGTGCAACCAGACAGTGAACGGAACGACAACATCCACTGGAACTGGGAGATGCGGCTGATTTCCAAGTAAGAACGAGAAATTCTAAAAAATAAAATGAGGAAGAGATTTTTTTTCTCTTCCTCAGGGCAGTCCAATTGCCTTAGCATGAACTGCAGCATGATTTGCGCGATTTCGACTTTGATTTTGACTTCTTCTTTGCTACTTTTTCTTCTTCTTTGCCACTTTTGACTTCTTCTTTGCCATTTACTTCACCTCCGTTACAAATAACAGTTACATGAAGGAATTGTAAAACTTATAAAGCCCTTAGTCGGCGCAGGCTGGCGCGGCATCACTTTCCAGTAAGCATGGTATACCGCCCAGCTTAATTTTAGGCTTTTTTCGCGGCAGCTCAGCCCTTCCTGCGGATTGCTCCTGCGAGTTTCTTCAGGATAACAATAATGACAATGACGCCCGCGATTGCGCCCACGTACCAGTAGTCCCCTATGCTCTCCTCAAAGCTCCTCGTCTTCACCATCATTGAAAAATCGATTGAGTCGCTGAACTTTTTCCCCTCCTTGTCCTCGAACTCGATGAGAAGGCCTGCTATCTGCTCGCCGGGGGTGCCGTCCTTGTCAATGTGTATGAGATAAGTGAGGTTCTCGGCCTTGCCTGGCGCGAGCGAGTCGATGTACCTGACAGTGCCGTCCGTGCTGAACGGGAAGACGGGTCTTATCATGACTTTCAGCTTCCTTGCCTCGGTGCTGCCCATGTTCCTCAGCGAAATCGAGAGGCCGGCATCCCGCCCCGCAATTAGCTGCGCGGACTTGTCTGCGCTTGCTTCGAACTCGGCCTTCTTGCTTATTGGTATTTCAAAGGCGAATGACTGCGCACTCACCCCATTGCCCTCGGAAGAGACGTAGCTGAGGTTCGCGTATAGGGAATAATTTCCCGGCGCGGTGTCCTTTGGCACCTCGATTGTAAAGGTTGACGACGCGCTTCCGTGCGAAGCGACCTGCCCGAGTTCCTGGGAACTCCCCGCCCACTTTACTTCTATGCCGTCGGACGCGGAGAACGCGGCGCGCACCGCTTCCGCCCTTCCAGTCCCTCCGTTCTGG
>Ga0315282_10015233_pt1 | contig 11366 bp, 11 predicted proteins | sample YL17G07_20_MG_FD_203693 | JGI IMG/M metagenome (GOLD analysis project Ga0315282, IMG submission 203693) | Sediment microbial communities from Yellowstone Lake, YNP, Wyoming, USA - YL17G07_20 | ecosystem: Environmental > Aquatic > Freshwater > Lake > Sediment | place: USA: Wyoming | collected...
AACAGATATGGGTTCAACCCCTTCTTCTTGGAAAAATACCCCTAGAAGAATTTCTATCGGCAATTTTGGGTATTATGTGCTCGTTTTTATGTGTCCCCGTTTTTATGTTATTATTTTGAAATGAAAAAAAACATTATTTTCATAGGGTCTGCTTCTTTTTTTCTGGCAGCCTTCCTCTTGATCTCCTCGCTGACCGTCCCAGCTTGCACAAATAAAAAGGAGGGCCCGGCCAAGGCGACATCCGCCGGCGACGTTCGCCTGGGGACTTCATTCCGCCAGGACCGAAACGGCTGGATCTTTGTCCATCTGGCCGGCTCTCCCGGCCAGATAGGCTTCCAGCACGGTTGGCACCTGGCCGCCGAAATCGACGACTTGCTGCGGACCATGGCCTTCTACTTCGAGCACACCACCAAACGCAAATGGTCCTTCCTCCGCGAAGCGGCGGAGCGGATGTTCTGGCCCCGGCTCGACCAGGCCCTGCGCCAGGAGATGGAGGGCATCGCCGACGGAGTTCGGGCCCGGAAACCCGAGCTCACTACCGACAAGATCGATATCACCGCCCTCAACGGCTGGATCGAGCTCGTCTCCTACTACCTGCCCTGGCTCGAGGCTCAAACCAAGCCGGGCGCCGGGGCGAACCGAGCCCCCGGCCGCTGCAGCGCCTTCATTGCCACGGGCAGCTACACCAAGAACGGCCGCATCGTCATGGCCCACAACAACTGGTCGGAATACATCATGGGCCAGCGCTGGAACATCATCCTGGACATCAGCCCGTCCTCCGGCAACCGAATTCTCATGGACGCCATGCCCGGCTACGTCCATAGCGGGGACGACTTCGTCATCAACGGGGCCGGGCTGATATACACCGAGACGACCATGGCCCAGTTCAAATCGTTCCGGGAGGACGGCATCCCCGAGTTCGCCCGGGCGCGCCGGGCGGCCCAGTTCGGCTCGACCATCGATGATTTCGTCCGCATCATGACCGCCGACGGCAACGGCGCTTACGCCAACGATTGGCTGGTCGGCGACCTGCGGGCCAATGAGATCGCCCGGCTCGAGCTGGGGCTCAAGAACCACCGCCTGTGGCGGACCAAGGACGGCTATTTTGTGGGCGCCAACTTTCCCCTTGACGAAAAGCTGATCGCCGAGGAGACGACCTTTAATCCCAGCCTTACCGGACAGTCCGTCTATGTCCGCAGGGCCCGCTGGGAGAAACTGATGGAGGAGAACAAGGGCGCCATCGACGTTGAAAAAGCGATGGCCTTCCTGGGCGACCACCTCGACCAAAGCACCGGGCAGCGGGGCTCGAACGGCAACGTCCTGTGCGGACACATCGACAGCGACGCCAAGGGTCTTCCCGAATTCTCCTGGGTGCCTTTCTATCCCGGCGGGGCTGTCCAGGGCAAGGCCACCGATGCTTCTCTGGCTTCCAGGCTCGCCCTGTGGGCCCGGATGGGCCATCCCTGCGGCGAAGATTTCACCGCCGCAGCCTATACGGCCCGGCACCCCGAATGGGCCTGGCAGGTTCCCTATCTGCGGGACATGAAGGCAAATCCCTGGACCCTTTTTCAAGCGACTAAGGTGATCCGGGAAAGCCCCTATTGACATCGAACTAATAGAGAACAATCATGGCCCCGGGCCAAGATTTGATTCGGCGCCGCCAAAGAATCAGGGAGCAAACCTATGAACGACACGGTCAAGGGCATCGAGGACAGGCTGAAAAAAGGCGAGCGGGTGGAACGCTTCCACTTGGACCTGGACAGCCTGGGTCCCGGCGAGAAGCGACATCTCCATGAGTTGATGGTAGCCCACGGCCCGGGTCATGGCAAGATCATGCTCCTGCCCATCGACCAGGGCCTGGAGCACGGCCCGCGCGACTTTTTCGTCAACCCGCCGGCAGCCGACCTCGAGTTCCAGCTCAGCCTGGCCCTGGAGGCCGGGTTTTCAGGCATCGCCTGTCACATCGGCTTGGCCGAGAGGTATTTCCGGAAATATGCCGGCCGCATCCCCCTGGTCGCCAAGCTCAACGGCAAGACGATCATCGCACCCGAGGACAAGCCTTTCGCCCCGCTCGACGCCGGCGTGGAAGAGGCGGTCCGCCTGGGCGCCGAGGCCGTCGGCTACACTCTGTATGTCGGCTCGCCGCTCGAGGCCGAGGACATCGCCCAGTTCGCCCGCCTGCGACAGGAGGCCAGGCGCTTCGGCCTGCCCGTCATCATGTGGGCCTATCCGCGCGGCCCGTTCGTCGAAACCAGGGGCGGAGGCCGGGAATCGCTGGCCATGGTGGACTACGCCGCCCGCCTGGCCAACGAGCTGGGAGCCACGCTCTGTAAGATCAACCTGCCCGGCCCGCCCAAAGGCGGAAGTTACGACCCCCAGGGTCCTTTCAAAGACTACAACGCTTACATCGGCATCTCGGAAGCGGACGCCCTGCGCCTGGTCATTCGGTCGGCGGGACGCACCGGGGTGCTCGTCTCGGGCGGAAGCAGGCTCAGCGATCAGGAGCTGCTGGACAAGGCCCGCCTCTGCCTGGAAGCCGGTGTCGACGGCCTGATCTTCGGCCGCAACATCTGGCAGCGGAAATACGACGACGCCCTTCGGCTGAGCCGCGAGATAAGGGCGATGATGGAAAAGGCTTAGGGCTGTTCGGGCTTAGCCAGCTTGACATCCAGCCAGAAGAAATATTTCTTGGGAGAAGTTTTGCTCATCTCAATGTCTGTCTGCGTCCGTAGCCCCCTGTCGACGTATTCATCCGATTGGGGGGGATTGGGCCGCAGTTCTGATTCCGCCATCATCCCCTTCAACCTGCGGGCTTTCATCTCCTCGGTCAGACCGCCCCATTCAAAGCCGACCTTTATATTTCCGCCGGGGGTCGCGCCGATGCCCGCGGCCTGCTTTTCCCGGTCAAGGGGGATGCGGAATTCAAAAAAAGCCTTCTCCGCGCCCGTATGCGCCTTGAACATAGGCGGCAGGAGCTCGGCGCCCGGCAGAGCCTCGACCGGGGAAACCTTCTTGCCCTCGATCAATTCGCACTGGTAAAGAATATAGTTCTTCTTGGAGAGCAGCTCCGCCTTTCTCTCATCGGACAGTGTCTGCCCGCTTTTTTCAAGGGTTTGGATGAGCTCCTCGGCCTTGACTATTTTCCTGAAAAAGCGGAGTTGCCGGTCTTTGTTCTTTTTCCCCTCGGTGTTGAAGTACACCGACATCCCCGTGAAATCGAACGTGCTCAGGTGCTCTTTATCCTTGACCGTGAGGAGGAGATAGAGGTAGTCGGCGTCGTTCCGAAAGGCCAGTTCCGTTCCCGTGCCCTCATCAGCCAATAAAGGTTGACCGCTCCAATCCTCGGCCGAAGCATCAATGGTCAGGGGCGTCTTTGTCCATAGGCTTTCCGCAGTTTTGTCCTTGGAGAAACCCGGCAAGGCCAGAATCAAGAAAGCCAGCCAGGCCGCAATTCCATAGAGGCATTTTCGATCCATCATGGTTTGACCTCCCGTCAAGGGTCTATCGTGAACCGAGGCAATAATTTTCTTTACAGCCAGGTTCAATCTAAAGATAGTAGGCCGGGAACTTAAAGTCAAGTGCGGGGGTCCGGCGGGGTCCGGTCGATGACACGGTCGATGATCCCCCCGCCGACGACGATGTCGTTGTCGTAAATCACGACGGATTGCCCGGGGGTGATGGCCCGTTGAGCCCTCTCGAAATCCACTCGGAGGCGCCCCCTGGACAGGGGGCTGATCCTGGCCGTCGCTTCAGCATGCTTATAGCGGATCCTGGCTTTGAAAAGCGCCGGCTGCCCGAGCTTGGCCACGGATATCCAGTTGACCTTGGACGCTTCGAGCGAAGTCCGGTAGAGCGCCTCGTTGGGGCCGACCGTCACGGCATTATGCTCCCGGTCTATAGCCAGGACATAGAGGGGATTCGGCGCGGCCAGCCCCATCCCCTTGCGCTGGCCCAGGGTGAAATGCATGATTCCCCTGTGCCGGCCGATGACTTTCCCTTTTAGATCCAGAATGGGACCCGGCCGCAGGGAATCCGGAAGCCTCTCCCCGAGGAAACGGGCATAATCCTTGTCGGGGATGAAACAGATCTCCTGGCTTTCGGGCTTGTGGGCCACATGGAGTCCCAGCCGCCGGGCTGTGCGCCGGACCTCCGGCTTGGTCATCTCCCCCACCGGAAAGATTGTGGACCGCAGCTGTCCCTGGGTCAGGCTGTAGAGGAAGTAGGATTGGTCCTTGACAGGGTCGGCGCCCTTCTTGAGCAGATACCGGCCGGAGGCGCTGTCGCGGACGATCCGGGCATGATGGCCGGTGGCCAGCAGCGCCGCCCCCAGCGCTTTTGCCTTTTCGGCCAGGACGGTGAACTTGATATGCTCGTTGCAGCGGAGACAGGGGTTGGGCGTCCGGCCGCGGGCATATTCCCGGCAGAAATCATCGATGACGCATTTCTCGAACTCTTTCCTCAGGTTGATGACGTAGTGCGGGATCCCCAGCCTGGCGGCCACCCGGCAGGCGTCCTCCATGGCCCGCCAGCCGCAGCAGCTCCGCACGCCCTCCTCGGAGCATTTCTTCAGGTTGGCCGGAAAAAGGTCCATGGTTACGCCGATGACCTTGTACCCTTTTTCCAGGAGAAGGCCGGCCGCCACCGAAGAGTCCACCCCCCCGCTCATGGCCACCATCACGGTCTGGGAAGAAACGCTCATAAGAGACACACCTCGTTTTATTATCAGAAAAAAGGCATGAAATTGATAGTGTGTCCCGCCTTGCGGGCCTAAGGGGCGGAGCGGGTCGAGCGGCCCAAGGGATAAACCTTTGGCCGCATTTTTCGTATAACGATAAAAAATGATTGATGAAAGGAGCCCGTCATGGAAAAAGAAAATATGGACAAACACGCCCAACTGATCGGCATCCTGTGGATTGTCTACGGAGTGCTGAGCTTGTTCGGCGGGATTATCGTGCTGGTGGTCCTTTTGAGCCTGTCCACTATTCCGGACATCAGCTACAGCGAGCTGGGCCGGTCTGGGCCCTATGTCTTGCGTATCATCGCGATTTGCGTCAGTTCGTTTCTATTCATCCTGGGCATCCCCAAGATTATCGGAGGCCTGGGCCTCCAGAAGCACCGCGAATGGGGCAGAATTCTGGTGATGATTCTGTCGTTCTTGAGCCTGCTCAATATTCCGCTGGGCACCGCCCTGGGCATCTACTCGATTGTGTACCTGATGAAGCCGGAGATGATCGAGCTGTTCAAGCATCCTAAGGCCGCCTGAGGCCGCCTGAGCGAGGCAGGGCCGGGCTCCGGTTTATTCTTTTTGCCTTGAGCCCGGCCCCCTCCCCAGGACTTCCCCCATTTTTTTCTTCTCTCTGTATCTATTTTCCCTGCACTCTTGGCTATAGACAATTATTCATCCGGAATGCTGAAAATCCAGGGACACGTTGCCGAATGCATATTTTCTGGCCGGCCCGCATTCAGGTCAGGGCCCGCCTTCGGTACCTGTCCCGGATTTTCCTCCACGCCTCAAAAAAAGGGAGACATGTACTTAATCTCTTGATTTAGTGACGTGTCCCCCTTTTTTCCCTTTTTTCTTCCTCCACGCCTAAAAAATTGGGGAACTCCTGGCCCCCCCCCGCATTGCGCGGCCTTTCTCTTTGTGCTAAGATTTTCAAGCTCAATCGGTTAGGAGAATAAAATCATGTCCGGTCATTCGAAATGGCATTCCATCAAGCATAAGAAGGCCGCCGCCGATTCCAAGCGGGGCAAAATGTTCACCAAGATCATCAAGGAGATCAGTATGGCTGCCCGTATCGGCGGGGGCGACCCGGAGGCCAACGCCCGCTTGCGCAAGGCCGTTCAGGACGCCCGGGCGGAGAACATGCCCGCCGATAACATCAAGCGGGCCATCTTGAAGGGCACCGGCCAGTTGGGGGGATCAACCCTGGAGGAGGTTATCTACGAAGGCTACGGGCCCGGCGGGGCGGCCCTCTTCGTCGAGGGCCTGACCGACAATCGGAACCGAACCGTGTCCGAGCTGCGGCACATCTTCTCCAAGAACGGCGGCAACATCGGCCAGGAGGGCTGCGTGGCCTGGATGTTCAAACGCAAGGGCTACATCGTGGTGGAGAAAGAGAAGGCCCAGGAGGACAAGCTCCTGGAGATCGCCATGAATGCCGCGGCCGAAGATATACGCGAGGATGGGTCGAACTTCGAGATCATCACCGCCCCGGAAAAATACGAGGGCGTGGTGGAGGCCCTCAAGTCGGCGAACATCGAGACGGCCGCCTCCAACATAGGCTACCTCCCTCAGTCCTACATCAAACTGGAAGGCAAACAAGCCCAGCAAATGCTGAGACTGATGGAGGAGCTGGAAGACCACGACGATGTCCAGCACGTGTGGGCCAATTTCGACGTGGAGGAATCCGAGCTGGCCAGCTTTTCCGCCTGACCAGGGCCGGCTTGACGACCTGATGCGCGTGCTCGGCCTCGACCCAAGCTCCCAGTCCACGGGGTTCGGCCTGATCGAAAGCCGCAGCGGCCAATACGCCGTCCTGGGCTACGGCACGATCAAGCCGGGACGCTCCCTGGCCCTGGCCCGCCGGGTCAATGCCATCCGGGAGAGGGTGGACAGCCTGATCGCCGAGCACAAGCCTGAGGAAGCGGCCATTGAGAACCCTTTCTACGCCCAGAATATTAAAACGGCCATCACCCTGGGCCAGGTCCGCGGCGCCATCCTGGTGGCTGTCGCCTCCCACGACCTGCCCTTGTTCGAGTATTCCGCCCTGGAAATCAAGAAGGCCGTGACCGGGTTCGGCCAAGCGGACAAGCATCAGGTCAACGACATGGTCCGGGCCCTTCTCCATCTAAGCGATGAGCCCCTGGAGGAGGATGCCTCGGACGCCCTGGCCACGGCCATCTGCCACATCAACAGCCGGGAGTTTCATAAGACGGTCGAGGAATCCAGCCTGTGAGGAAGCGCCGGCCATGATCGCCTATCTCCAGGGAACGCTCATCCGGAAGTCGCCCAACCAGGTGGTCATCGACACGGGGGGGGTCGGCTACTGTGCCTCGATCCCTCTCTCCACCTTCGTCAAGCTGGGCGAGGTCAACGAGCCGGCCAGCCTCCACATCTACACCCACCTGACCGACTCGGCCCTGAGCCTTTTCGGATTTGCCACCGAGGAGGAGAAAAACCTCTTCCTCAAGCTCATCTCCATCTCCGGCATCGGGCCCAAGCTCAGCCTGAACATCCTGAGCGGTATCGGGCCTCGAGATCTGGAGGAGGCGGTCGAAAAGAACGACATCGCCCGTCTGACCCTCGTGCCCGGCATCGGAAAAAAGACAGCCCTGCGCATCGCCCTGGAGCTGCAGAGCAAGCTTGAAAAAAAGGAAAAAATACTGACCATGACAGGCTCGCCCGAGACCGACGACCTGATGTCGGCCCTGACCAACCTGGGCTTTCGCCGGAAAGAAGTTGAGTCGGTGGTTGAGGCGGTCATGAAGCAGCGGCCGGCCGGGGCCGACTTCGAGAAGCTGCTCCGCGAATGCCTGAAGCGGCTGGCCAAGCTGTGAGGGAGACAGGCCGAGGAGGCTGACCATGCCCGCCATCGTGAACCCGGTCCGGACCAAGGAGGACCTCCTCTTCGAGGACAGCCTGCGTCCCCGCAATTTCCAGGAGTTCATCGGCCAGGACAGCGTCAAGCAGAACCTCAAGGTCTTCATCCAGGCCGCCCGCAAGCGCGATGAGCAACTCGACCATGTCCTGCTCTACGGCCCTCCCGGTCTGGGCAAGACCAGCCTGGCCTACTTGATCGCCCAGGAGATGGGAGTGGGCCTCAAGCCCACGGCCGGCCCGGTTATCGAGCGAACGGGCGACCTGTCGGCCATCCTGACCAACCTCCAGCACAAAGAGATCCTGTTCATCGACGAAATCCACCGGCTCCATCCCTCGATCGAGGAGCTGCTCTACTCGGCCATGGAAGACTTCAACCTGGACATCGTCATCGGCCAGGGGCCCAGCGCCCGCAGCCACAAGCTGCGGCTGAAAAAGTTCACCCTGATCGGGGCCACCACCCGGGCCGGCCGCATCACCGCTCCCCTGCGCGGCCGGTTCGGCATCATCCACCGCCTGGATTACTACCGCGACGAGGACCTCCAGGCCATCATCCGGCGTTCGGCCGGCCTGCTCAAAGTATCCATTGACGAGCGGGGAGCCGGCGAGATCTCCCTGCGCAGCCGGGGAACGCCCCGGGTGGCCAACCGGCTGCTGCGCCGGGTGCGGGACTACGCCGACGTCAAGGCCGACGGCGTCATCACCGCCCGGGAAGCGCGCCAGGCCCTGGATATGATGGAAGTGGACACCGTGGGGCTGGACGACGTGGACCGCAAAGTCCTGCAGACCATCATCGAGAACTTCAACGGCGGGCCGGTGGGCATCGGCACCATCGCCGCGGCCATCGACGAGGAAAAAGACACCATCGAGTCCATCTACGAACCCTTCCTGATGCGCATCGGCTTCCTGGAGCGGACCCAGCGCGGCCGCAAGGTCACGGCCAAGGCCTACCAGCATCTGGGTTACCAGCGCCGTGGTGCCGCGGCAGCCTCGCAGAAAAAGTTGTTTAAGGAATAGGCCAAGCTTTCAGCCCTCCGGTGATGAACCCTCCCCCCGCCCGCCCAAAGGCCCGGCGGACAGCCTGGCCAGGCAGGCGAACGTGCTGACCTCAGAGTTTGATTTTTTCCTTCCGCCGGAGCTCATTGCCCAGCACCCCCTCCCCCAACGGGACGCCTCACGGATGATGGTCGTGGAGCGGGAAAAGGGCCGTATCAGCCATGGGAGGTTCAAGAATATTCCGGCGTATTTCCAGCCGGGCCATGTCCTGGTTCTCAACGATTCACGCGTCATTCCGGCCAGGGTCTGGGGTCAAGCCGGCCGCCGCGAGGTCGAGTTTCTATTCCTGAAAAACATTCCGGCGGGCCGCTGGGAGGCCTTGTGCCGTCCGGCCAAGCATGTCACCAAAAACTCGGTCTTCTCTTTCGGCCGGGACCTGCGGGGCAAGGTCATCGAAGTCGAAGCGGAAGGAAAACGAGTCCTGGATTTCGGGAAGCAGGATGTCCTGGGCTTTCTTGAGGAAAGCGGCTATGCTCCCCTCCCCCCCTACATAAAAAGGAAAAAACATTCAGAGCCGGAACGGGCCGGCGACCTGGCCAGATACCAGACGGTCTATGCCCGGCAAGGAAGCTCGATCGCCGCGCCTACGGCCGGGCTCCATTTTACGCCGGAGATATTGAAAACCCTAAAGGCGGGAGGGGTCGAGGTGCTGAGCGTCGACCTGGAGGTCGGCCTGGCCACTTTCCAGCCTGTCCGCGCCGAGCGCGTAGAGGACCACCTCATGCTGGAGGAAACATATACGATTAGCCCGCAGGCGGCCGAAGCAGTCAATACTGCGAAAAAAAAAGACCTGCCCGTGACGGCTGTCGGAACAACCGTGGTCCGGACGCTGGAGAGCGCGGCGGGAGAAACCGGCCAAGATTCTCCGCGGGCCATCAAGCCGGGGACTTTCTCGACAGGCCTGTTCATCTATCCCGGCTACAACTTCAACATCGTGGACCGGCTCTTGACCAATTTCCATCTGCCCCGCTCCACCCTCCTCCTGCTCGTCTCCGCCTTTGCCGGACGGGAACTCATCCGGGAGGCCTACCGACAGGCGGTCGGCCAGCGCTACCGTTTCTTCAGCTACGGCGACTGCATGCTGATTCTGTAAAGTCTTGTGGGCCAAATTGTTTTTTTGCAGCCAGGCCAGCTATTCGGGGCCCAGCTGCTTTCTGACTTTTTGGAGACGTGCCAGCTGCGAGGGAGTCATCTCAGCTTGCCTTGACTCCAAAACAGCTAGAAACTCAACTAGGCTGCTTCTTGGCTAGCGACCCCGGGAGTTACCTCGGCTCAGTTCGGCGGGATTCCCAGGCCAGGTAGCGGGAAAAGGCCTCGAGCCGGCCCGGCGGTGCGATCTCGAATTCGCCCCGGAGAAGGCCATCCGGTTCGAGCTTGTAAGTCAGCCTAAACCTGGGAGCGCCGCTCACTGCGTCGCTGAGGAACACGGCCCGGCCGGGCTCCGGGACGCTGACGGCGTAACGGATAATATGTCCTTCATTATCATAATAGTCCGCCCGAAAGGTCCCCTCAGCCGGGCTATAAATGACCATAAGGTCCTCATGCCGCGAGGCAGGCGCCGTGGCCGTGGCGGGATAATCCACGTAACTCGTACGTAGGATCACTCGTCCTTGGAGGCTGGGTCTGAGCCCGAGGTGGTGAAAGTCTTATTCACTTGTTGCGGTAAACTCTTGCCGGAAAGGTCCTTTACTCCTGTTTTAGCCTTGACCGTATATTCAATTCCCGGCGTAATCGTGCCCGTAGGCGTAAACTTCACCGTCCTCTCATCCACTAAGGCTATTGCTCCAGCAACCGGCCCCACAGGGCTTGAAAGCTCAACTGCGCCTGCTATCGTGGAAGCATCGATCTCTTCGCCGAACTCCACATAGATAACACCCGTGACCAGACGAATGCTCTTCACCCCAGGCGCCGACCGGTCATAAACAATTTGATCCGTCCCGCCAAAGGTGAATGTTTCATTAAACGCCTGGACGAGCTTGTTCTGGGCAAGATCCTCAAGGTCGGTAGAGATGCTAACAATGAGCGCCTCGTTTTGCGGCAGCGGGCTTGACGGCGTGAACTTGGCCACGCGGTCCTCGTCTTCGAAAGAAAGACTCCTGGCGAGTACCTCCTCGCCCTTCTTGATCTTTATCGCCTGCTGGGCCTTGTCTTTTTTCACCGGCTCAGAGAACCGGATGAGGATCGCTCCCTCCTTGACCCGCACCATATCAACTTCAGGAGCTGTGTGATCATAAACAAAGGTCGGAGCGCCGTAGGGCGCATAATCCACCTTCTCCACGAGCTTCCCCGTAGAATCCGCGATCCCCACCACAGAGCCAATGTTGTTCAGCACCGGGAAGTAGCTCTCGAGCGCGCCGTCGTGGTCGCGGTCTTTTTCGACCTCCACCGCCTCATCGATCCCGTTGCCGTAGGTGTAGCGCGTCTTTAAAGCATCTGTGCTGTCTCTCTGCTCTATCACGCGCCATCCGTCATATATGTATTTTGTTGCAGACTCCTGGCTCCCTGCGATATACTCCTTCCCCATTCTCCGGCCCAGGGCGTCATAGGTGAAATTAACAACACTCCCGTCCGCCTTCTCCACTCGCACAAGCTGGTTCTTCCAGTCATAGATGTAGTTATGGACATAGTGGATGAGATTCCCGTTGGCATCATAGGTCAGAGGAATATCGTTCCGGCTTACAATCTGGTTGCGGGAATTAACCTGGAACTC
>Ga0315282_10015234_pt1 | contig 11366 bp, 8 predicted proteins | sample YL17G07_20_MG_FD_203693 | JGI IMG/M metagenome (GOLD analysis project Ga0315282, IMG submission 203693) | Sediment microbial communities from Yellowstone Lake, YNP, Wyoming, USA - YL17G07_20 | ecosystem: Environmental > Aquatic > Freshwater > Lake > Sediment | place: USA: Wyoming | collected...
ATGTGGAAACGCCATACGGTCCGTGTTTTATTTCCACGATCTCGATGGATCTTGGAGAATTTCATGGTTATAGGCGGTTGCGTGAATTCTTATCAGTAGATGGTGAATCGATTGCCTGCATTACAGGCGATCAAAAATTGATCAATTTAAAGCCTGAAAAATGCCTGTTGTTGGATACGGAAACAACCGGCCTTGCAGGAGGGACCGGCTCATATGCGTTTTTGATAGGGCTTGGTTATATAGAAGAGCGCCGATTTGTAACATCTCAAATTTTCATGCGTGATTATTCCGAAGAAGGCGCTGCTTTGCATGTGTTGGCGACATTGGCGTCGCGATTTGAGAACCTCATTACGTTCAATGGCAAAACTTTTGATGTTGGGCTCCTCGCCACCAGATTTACAATAAACCGGATGAGGGATCCGATCAGCAGCTTTCCCCACTTGGATTTGTTGCATCCATGTCGAGGCATTTATCGTCATCGATTGCCCGATTGCAGACTCAGTACGCTGGAATCGCAAATCTTAGGTATAAAACGCTTAAATGATATATCAGGCGAAGAAATCCCCCCATTATATTTCAGATACGTTCGCGAACGTGATGCAAATCTGGTGAAGAGAATCTTTGAACATAACAGGTTCGATGTAATTTCACTGGTTTCATTGGCCGCACAATTGTATGCATTGTTAAAGATATCGCCGGATTGTGATGCGGCCCCTGCCGATTTGCTGGGCTTAGGTCTGCTTATATCCAATCATGGGAATATAGAACGAGCGATTAATATTTTGGAGCTTGCTCTTCGAACATCTGATGATGTTTTAATCAGAAATTCTGCAAGGCATAATTTGATCATCGCTCATAAAAGGCGAGAAAGATATGAGGATGCAGCCGGATTATGCCAAAATTGGCTAAAAGAAGATCCTGAGCCTTTTGATGCGGTTCCTTATGAAGAACTCGCAAAACATATGGAGCATAGGTTGCATGATTTCAGAGAAGCTCTGTTGTTTACGGAAGAAGCGTTAAAGCATTGTTCTGACTTAATAACGCGCGAAGCATTGGAACATCGTAGGTTCAGGTTAATTCGCCGTCTAGAAAATAATTCCGATCTGCATGTTGAATGAACACAGGCTTTTACAGCCGGTCTCCGTGATCACATAAGTATTTTCCACTCCTGTCGGGCCGATATCAGGCAAAAATACTTTAGGCTCGACCGCAATAATCATCCCCGGCTTCAACTCTGTCTCGTTTTTATTGGCGATGACAGGCAACTCATCAAGTTCCAATCCGACACCGTGACCGAAAAATTTTACGCGATTTTCGCCATAGCCCATAAAACCGACCGGCTCACCATGTTGTTTAGCCCATTGATCCGAGCTTTGAAAAACATCTGAACATGTCCGACCAGGTTTAAGATTTTCAACAATCATTTGGAGGAAATCTAGGCAAAACGCATGAGCCGATGCCGCTTCTTTTGGAATATTCGAGCCCATGTAAAAAGTCCTGGCATTGTCCGAATGGTAACCATTATAGAGAGTGACCATATCCGTCATTACCGTTTCACCCGGTTGAATAATTTTTTGGCCGGCACCCATCGCCACAAAGGGGTAAGGTCCTTCTCCACCGACCGGACCATCGAATCGGGTAGGGTAGGATGCGGATTCTCCGGATACCGCCATAATTATTGCAAGTTCCTGCCCCATTCCTCTGATGCGCAAAGGGCCTCCGTGTCCCAAACGGCGCAAGCGAGATTCGACAGCAGCCGAAAACTCCAATTCTGTAATTCCAGACCTTAAAAAATTAGGCATTTCCGCAAAAACTATTGTGGCTTGATCCGTTGCGGCGGCGATTTGAGCAATTTCCCAAAGAGATTTAATAGCTCTTTGATTTCGAAGCACGGAAGATATGTCGACGATCTCAACGTTTGACGAATGACTCGCAAGCCGTAAATAATTGTTAGCCGGTGTAACGTCCAGAGCCATGCCTAGTTTTTTCGGAAAATATTTTGAGGTTAAATGATAGGCCTCCTCAATAAGCTTGGTTCTGCCTGGGAATGGAAAAGCAGCCCACGGGGACTCTTTAACCGCACGCGAAAGGCTTTTCCTAACCAAGTACAGAGGTTCGCCGGATTGAGGAACCAGGAACACCGCATCTTGGACAGATCCGGTGTAATAAAAAAGATCTGTTATGTGCTCAATCCAAGCAGCGGAGATTTCAAGTTGAAGCAATTGATTTTGCAAAAGCGAGACTCGTTCTCTGATTTCACCTTTAGGCGGAAAATATTTGATATGTCTTTCAGTCGGTATCACGAATGCTATCCTCGAGTCTAAAAACAAAAAGATAAGGCATTTTATCCTGATCTTCCACGGTAAATAACAGATAAGGAACCAATAAGGCTGATTCAAGCACTGTTTTGATGTCATCAGATGAATTTATAATAATATTTTCAGGGCCTGAATGGGTTATCAGATAGTCGCCGGATTTGATCTTACGTATTTTTTCGATTTGCAGAGTCGCCGAAAATTTATTGTCGGGGTTCCCGAATAATTCTTGAATATAATCTGCGCAGTCAGGCATAAGAAATTGCAGTTGGTTGCTGATTCCCCAGTCGGCAACCCAAATGGGTTTTGCAGGCAAATCGCGAAGGTTATGCGCAAGAGCATACATGGAGGTCGAAAACAATGTTCTGCCGTGCATTCTAAGAATAGTGGATCGGTAATTTACTAAAGAATATATTCCGCCAAGAAATAGGGGAATGATGATCATAGACACTGCGGTTTTTTGAATATTGGCACGATGCGAGATTGCCGAACAAATCGGCCAGATCATTAGAGCTACAAGAATTTGAGGAAGGGGCGCCAATCCAATTGCATGACGTGATTCAAGATTCGGAATGAATACGATCAACAATGCCAAATGAGTTAAAAACAATGTCAACAATGCCGGGATAAGCGGATCGGTAAAGAGCTTTTTTGGGCGTTTCCAGATCTTTATGCCAATGGCGATAACCGCCAGAACAAAAAATATCTCGAACAGCATATTCGCTTTGCAGTTATATCCGAAATGGCCGATTTTATCCGGGAAATAAATTGGAGATGGATAAAAGGATCGCCATGTCTGGACAGCCATTAAAAAATTTTTCCAAATAAATGAGGGGAGAAAATATTTCAAGGAAAAATTTATTGACTTTATGGATAAGAATTTCCATTGAACATTCCACAATATCCAGGGAAAAAGTCCCAACAAAAAAGAGGCTAATGAATAGGCTATCTTTTTGGGGGTCGCCATAAGCAGATATGGTCTTATGTACAAAACGGCTGCAAGAAGAGCGATACCGAAGAAAACAAAATAACAGTTGTCCCAAATGCCCAGCCCTAATAAAAAAAATATTGCGTAGAAATGAAGCTGCCGTCCCGTAGTAACATATGAAATAAAAAAGTACAGAGTTATGCATCGAAAAAGAAAAGAAATTGCGGTCGGGCCGAAATCGGTTCTCGCATGATGGATCAAGCCTGTATCTATGCACAATAAAAATATGCTTAAGATTGCAGGCCAAAGACCGAATCTTTTTCTAACCGCGAAAGTTACAATTATGATTCCGAGAAATGCGATAAAAAGAGAAGAAATTCTGACTACCGCCGGATGGAGTCCGAATTGATGCAATACCGGGCTCATCAACCAGAGTTTTAATGCTCCATTATGGGCATCGATCATCAACGGAATAGAAAAGATTTCAACCGGCGTTAAATTGGAAGGCCAATGAAAAATTAACGGAACATAATTCACTTCGTCATAGTGAAGGCTAGGAAGATTAAATGGTGTGGATGCCCCGATAAAAAGAAAAAGACCAATCGCGATAAGATATAGCGATGTCTCTTTCATGTGGTTCACGGTATCGGATTTGTGCCGTCATCCCTATGCTGTAGGTTTATATATTCAGGAAATTGATTATCCAAGAGATATTGATCCAGATAACGATGATCCCAATAAAGCGTATAGTGGAAAAAAGCGGTTAAATAGCTTGAAGCGATTTGAATAGCCAAATCATTGTTGATGAATTTATCCGATTTACATCCCTCGTCGACCGGATACCAATCCGGAAACAGATCGCACACATCAGTCACGGAATAATGGCCGGCTTTTCGGATCTCAATATACCAGCGAGTGCCTTTTTGAGAAGCATAGAGGCGTCGGACGGGTTCATTAGATCCGATGAAAAAAGCGACCATTCCATCACTTCCGCCCATTATGTAGAAAGTGGGAACGTTATACCAATCCGGGAGTTGACTGAAATACGGTGCATTCATGGCGCCGACGGAATGGATTCTGTGATCCATTTGAGCCGAATACAAGGATGTCATTCCGCCATAGCTGTGACCTGAAATTCCGATGCGGCCAAAGTCAATTCTTGAAGCGATCGGATCGTCATCTTTCGCTTCGTCTATTAAGCTGTCGATAAGAAATGTTACATCACGCGGATGTTGAGTGATGCCTGTGACAATTGTAATGGGGTCGAAAATAACTACCTTTCCATTCCCGATATCTGAGAAGATGGCATTCCCATAATGGTCTGGAGCAACCACGATAAAACCATGTGAAGCAAGCCTCTCGCAAAATGAATAATTTTGAAAACGAATTCCGGACAAACCATGCGAAAAGATGACCATTGGAAACGAGCCTTCTTCAATGGGTTTCGCATCTCTGAAGCTATCGGTAGGCGTGTCAAACATATCCATTTTATCGCCATATAGAATTTGAACCAATCCCCACAACCATTCGGGGTTATCGGTGCCTGCATAATCGCGAATCGTATTTAATGGACCTTCAGTATCCTGCGTCGGGTACCATATTTCAGTGCGAAGTGTTCTAAAAGAATCGCCCCACCATTCGTAAATATCATAATCAATATATAATTTGGTCGTTACGCCGACTTGGTATCTGCCCATTGTTTCCGGGTTCTGATATTCGCCTGTTTCCGGGAGATGGAAATATTTTTTAGAAATCAGTTTGCTGGGAATCCTCTCGCCTTCGCCGCAAGCAACCAAAGAGGTGAATACAACGAGCAGTGTGACTACAAATAGTCCCTTTAATTGTGCAGATAGTTTCACAACAGTCGCTCCTTTATTTGATGATGGCATGAAACCAATCAGCAAATATTGAGTAAAGTTGTTTGTGTAGGTGTACGATACATGACTATTCAAGTCAAGAAAGTGTATAAGTCAAAGACTCTTGCGCCCAATCAGTCTTCTTTGAGCGCCAAGTCGATTTTGCTGGTGTCCAAGCCAAAACCGTCATGAAGGGCGCGAACAGCTTCTCGAGCCAGATTACGCTCGACAATCACGCTGATTTTTATTTCGCTGGTCGAAACCGCCTGAATATTGATTTTGTGATCCCGCAATATTTCAAACATCTTTGCGGCGACACCAGAATGGTTTTTCATCCCAACGCCGATAATTGAAACCTTGGCAATATTGCGATCATGCTCGACCCCTACGCAACCGATTCTTTCGGCAACGGAATTTACTAAATTTAAAGATGTTTCAAAATCGCCATCCGGAACGGTAAAGGAGATATCTGCATATCCCTCGGTAGATGTATTTTGGATGATCATATCCACATTGATATTTGCGTTTGCAATCGGAGCAAATAATTCATAAGCGATGCCAGGGCTATCCGGAATTCCCAAAACAGAAATTTTGGTATCGCTTGTGGATGATGTCACCGCGGTTACGAGCAGTTTTTCCATGGATCTCTCCTCATTGATAACCCAGGTTCCATTGCTTTGATTGAAGCTGGAGCGCACATGAACCGGGACACTGTATTTCATTGCAAAGGCCACCGATCGGATATGAAGCACTTTCGCTCCCAAGGAAGCCAGTTCAAGCATTTCTTCATAGCTGATGCGGTCGAGTTTTTGTGCTGTCGGACAGATATTAGGGTCTGCGGTATAGACGCCATCGACATCTGTATATATCTCGCACACGTCCGCTCCAAGGGCTGCCGCAACAGCTACGGCTGTAGTGTCCGAGCCGCCGCGGCCCAATGTGGTGACATTGCCGAACTCGTCGATCCCTTGAAATCCGGCGATTACCGCGATTAAGCCCTGCTGAATAGTTTGCTTCACTTCGCCGGCATCGATAGACAATATGCGGGCTTGCGAAAAAGAGGAATCGGTTCTGATTCTTACCTGGCTGGCTAAAAAACTTCTGGCGTTTTCTCCCATAGATTGTATGGCCATTGTCAATAGCGCGATCGTAACTTGCTCGCCGGTCGAAACAAGTTGATCCAACTCTCTTCTATTGGGAGAAGGAGTCATGCTATGGGCAAGCTTGATCAGCCGATCAGTTTCACCAGCCATCGCAGAAACGACTACAACCACATCTTTATTTTGCCGCCTGGTTTGAATGACACGGCCCGCCACATTCCGAATTCTTTCAATATTTCCTACAGATGTCCCGCCAAATTTTTGAACGACCAACTCCATTGATTCACCCGGCAAAATTCAGCGAATTAAATCTTGAAGGATAAGCTTCATTCGGCACCTTCATAACAATATTGCGTTCATCTCGATCGTAAATTTTAAATGATATTGTAATTGTGTGATCGGGCCAAAAATTTTCCGCCGCATCAGCCCATTCGACAACCATGATCATGCCGCCTTTCAAATATTCACTGATACCGATTTGAATAAGTTCATCGACCGATTTCAGGCGGAAAAGGTCTGCATGAATCAATGGAATCGGGCCCGGATATTCATGAATGATCGCATAGGTCGGACTGGTCACCGGATAATTTGAGTCGCACCCAAGTCCTTCATGAAGACCTTTTACAAAGACCGTTTTTCCGCTCCCTAGCTCTCCAACCAAGGCAATCACATCGCCTGGATTAAGACGTGATGCAATTGTTTTGGCCAGCATTCTTGTTTGATCTTCCGTCTCAGTGATGAAGGTGAGTTCCATGCTGTTTAATCGATGTCCTCTTCAGGTTCGTCATCCACTTCCTCTTCGTCCGAAAGATCAATTTCAAAAGAAGCATAATCCTGAATGTTTTTTATGGCTGCGGGGATTGTATCTGTAATGTCGCCGGCGATCATGGCCATCTCGCCAAATTTTTCTTTGGCCAAGTCACCCGCATATCCATGTAAATAAACGCCTGCGATCACTGAATCCAGCACGTCCAAATCAGGTTGGCAGAGCAATCCGCTGATAATCCCCGTAAGCACATCCCCCGATCCGCCTGTTGCCATTCCAGGATTTCCCGTTGTGTTGATATAAATATTGCCATTGGGATCGGCCACCACGGTTCGTGAGCCTTTCAGCACTACAATTGCATCGTATGCAGCGGCAAAATTCTGAGCGACTTGAATTCGGTTGTCATTGACCTTTTTCGGAGATGTTCCGGTCAACATCCCCATCTCGCCGGGATGAGGAGTTATGATCGTGGGAGCTCTACGATCTTTAAGCACTGAAAGATCTTGCGATAAAGCCCAAATTCCATCGGCATCCAAGACAATCGGCGCTTCTAAATCTTTGATCAGTGCGCGAACAAGTTTGGCGGTTTCAAGATCTCTTCCGATTCCCGGACCAACGGCGACACAACTTTTGCCTTCAGCCAGCTTCATAATGGCAGATTTGGCTTTTAATGAAAGAGCACCGGATTGCGATTGGGGAAGAGGGGTCGTCATGACCTCGGTCAGTTTTGCCTCCATAGCAACATTAAGATCTTTCGGGATACCGAGAGTAACCAGACCTGCGCCGGTTCTGAGCGCAGCCATGCTCGCCAAAGCGGCGGCTCCCGTCAACCCTGGCGAACCGCCGATGACTAGTAAATGCCCGAAAGTTCCTTTATGCGCTTCCGGATCGCGCGGTAAAAAGGCTGAAAAGACATCCATGGATTCGATCAGGTTGTATGGAATTTCAATGTCAAATTCCAAATATTTGGGAATGCTGATATCCACGACATGAACATTATTTGAGTAAAGATACCCGGGGTAGATGAATAGACCCAATTTCGGAAGCCCGAAAGTTACCGTGCTGTCAGCAAAAACTGCGCATCCGTTTGGAACGCCAAGATCTACATTAAGACCCGATGGAACGTCTACGCTCACCACAGTAGTTCCCGAATTATTGATTGCATCGACCACGGTTGCAGAATTTCCATCTAAATTTCGCGTCAGTCCCGTTCCGAAAAGCGCATCCACGATCAAGCCGGTATCTTGCAAATGGCATTTCAATATTTCCAAATTCTCAGAATTGGTCACTTCCGTGATCGGCAATCCCATTCGATCAACAATTTCAAAATTGGTTCTGGCATCACCGCGAATATTTTCAGATTTTCCGATGATAAAAATTTCGACCGGATATCCTGCGTTCCATAAGTGCCTGGCGATGACGAATCCGTCTCCTCCGTTATTGCCGATACCGCAAATCACGGAGACCAAAATGAGACATTCTTCTTCATAATTGCTTAGGATGAATCTTGCGCAACCGGCGCCGGCATTCTCCATGAGAACGATACCGGGAATCCCTACTTCTTCGATTGTGCGGCGGTCGAGCTCGCGCATTATTTCGGCTGTAGCTAATTTCATTCGTAAGCTCCCTCGAGTTGAGTGCCGTGGCGCATCACTTCGATCATTTCTTTGACGGCGCGCTCCATACCGACCAGGACTGCTCTGGATATAATGGAATGGCCGATGTTCAGTTCTTTGATTTGACCGACTACGGCAATAGGGCCGGTATTCGTGTAATCCAAGCCATGACCTGCCGCAATTTCGAGTTTGAGTTTCGAAGCCAATTTCACCGCATTTAATATCAGTCGGTATTCGCGCAAACGATCCGTTTCACTTCGCGCGTCGCAATATCGGCCTGTGTGAATTTCGATCATGTCCGTTCCTGTTTCTTTGGCCGCTTTAATCTGGTCCAGATCCGGGTCAACGAAAATGCTGACTTTGATTTCCCTCTCATGAAAAAGAGGCACGATGTTGCGAATCACGTCGACATGCTTTGTAACCAAGAGGCCGCCTTCAGTAGTAACCTCTTCGGGCTTTTCAGGAACCAGCGTTACTTGATTGGGTCTGACTTCCAAAGCAAATTTGACAATACCTTGATCTGTGCTCATCTCGAGGTTGAGTTTTGTTTTAATGATCTGGCGGAGCAATCGAACATCTCTGTCTTGAATATGCCTTCGATCAACTCTTAAATGAACCGTAATTCCATCGGCGCCGGCCAATTCAGCCAATATAGCTGCGGATACCGGATCCGGTTCATCGGTCTTTCGAGCCTCTCTGATGGTTGCAATATGATCGACATTTACTGAGAGTTTCACGGCGACCTCCTTAAAAATCTTGATTTTGATTGGTCCCTAGTTCAAAGGTTGAAAACTGCTCAATATCGAATTCAACTACCGGACCTCCATCCCCAAGCTGAATTTATAAGGAATCCTTCATAAGCCTATTTCATTTGATAAAGCTTCTGCAATGAGATTGGCATATTTTGTGATTAACTCATGATCAGGGCCTTCAACCATGATTCTTGCTTTGTTTTCAGTTCCGGAATACCGAAACAGCACTCGACCGTTTTCGCCCAATTCCGATTCGATTCTGGCAACGACGTTCTTGACATTCGGCAATCGGCATAAGTCTACTTTTTCGCGGACTTTCAAGTTTACAAGCACCTGCGGCAGGCTTTCCATCACCGATGCAAGCTTGGAAAGTGGCAATTGCTCACGAACCATAATGCTTAAAATCTGAAGCGCGGAAAGCATACCGTCTCCGGTGGTGTGTTGATCAAGGAAAATAAGGTGGCCGGATTGCTCGCCGCCAAAGTTATATCCGCCTTCAAGAATGGTTTCGATGACATAACGGTCACCGACCTGTGTTCTTGCAACTTTGACACCGATCTGAGCCATGGCAATTTCTAATCCTTTGTTGCTCATAATCGTAGCCACCAAAGTGTTTTGAGCCAGTTGATCTCGTTTCCGAAGATCTTTGGCGACAGCCGCCATGAGGTGATCGCCATCGATCACTACGCCATTTTCATCGGCCATGATGATCCGATCGGCATCGCCATCCAATGCAATCCCTACATTAGCCTGGGTTTCTTTGATGGTTTTGCACATCAATTCCGGATATAGAGCGCCGCACTGATGATTGATGTTCGTCCCATTCGGCTCGCAGCCCAATACGATTACCTCAGCGCCTAATTCTCTCAAAACAGTGGGAGCAACTTTATATGCGGCGCCGTTGGCGCAATCCAAAACGATTCTTAAGCTATCCAAGGTCATCATTTTGGGGAAGCTGTTTTTCAAAAATACGATGTAACGCCCGATGGCGTCTTCGATGCGGAAACTTCGCCCGACATCGTTGGCTGTGGGCAGATTTTCGTTCAGTTTATCCGATTCCATCAATCGCTCTATCGCCAGCTCGACGGAATCCGGCAACTTGAATCCATTTCGGTCGAAAAATTTTATTCCGTTATCTTGAAAAGGATTGTGGCTTGCGGAGATTACGACCCCGGCGTCCGCACGCATGCTTGCAGTAAGAAAAGCGATGCCGGGGGTAGGCAATGGGCCAACCAGAAGAGTATCCACTCCCGCCGAGCAAATACCGGCGCTCAATGCATATTCCAACATATAACAAGACAATCTGGTGTCTTTGCCGATCACGATTTTTGGTTTTCTGGAATTGCTCTTCAATACATTGGCTGCCGCACGTCCGACTTTTAAAGCGATATCGACAGTCATCGGATCTTGATTCGCTACTCCTCGTATTCCATCTGTTCCAAAATATTTTCTCATGGGGATCAATCCTTAAGGTGCAATCAATTGGGTTTCTTTATTTTGGTGGTCGCACCGTTTAATATTTTATCAGTTTTTTTGATATGCACTTCGACAGAAGGCAACCCAAGTTGTCCGATCAGGGAACCTTGCGGAAGTATTAATTTGGGCTTGAGTTGATATCTACCGGGTTCGAGTTCGCTTGCATCCACGACCAGCTTGATTTGATCCGTTACCAAAGTATTAATTGTGCTTTCCGGGCCTTCGATTTTCAAATCCATATATTGAGGCCGGACAATAGCTGCATAATCGGTATTGATCACATTGATTGGAACTTGCCGAAATGTCTTGCTTTCCAATTTCGGCACAATATCGATGGCTATTTCAACATTTTTAATATCACCGGGTATCATAATGTGACGACCTACAAGGTCGAGGTCGACCTTTTTATGGATATTAACCGCCTGTCCTTCTATATCGATAATTTCAGTGGGTACGCTTTTTAACCGATCTATTTCACCCTCAGCGCCGTTGACTTTTATAAAAGCGGGAGTGGCTCTTTTTTCGCCGACTATATATCCTGCAGCCGGTTCGCCTCT
>Ga0315282_10015235_pt1 | contig 11365 bp, 7 predicted proteins | sample YL17G07_20_MG_FD_203693 | JGI IMG/M metagenome (GOLD analysis project Ga0315282, IMG submission 203693) | Sediment microbial communities from Yellowstone Lake, YNP, Wyoming, USA - YL17G07_20 | ecosystem: Environmental > Aquatic > Freshwater > Lake > Sediment | place: USA: Wyoming | collected...
CAGAAGTCTGCTGGAGCGCCACCAACCGGACGTCGTGGTCTGCACCTCGCCGCTCTACCTGGAGCCGCTCCAATATGTGTTCGACCGCTCCGGCCAGATGCTGCCCACTGTGAGCGTGATTACCGACCTGGCGGGCGTGCATACGCTTTGGTTCAGCCCGCGCGTCGATCTATGTCTGGTTCCTACCGAGCAGGCCAGGCGCAAGGCCCTGCGCAGCGGGGTGGCCGCCGATCGCGTTCACGTCACCGGGCTGCCGGTTCATCCCCGGTTCGGCGCGGAAACCCGGTCCCCCGACCAGATACGGGCTGAATTGGGCTGGCAGGCGGAGCTGGCTACCGCGCTGATCGTGGGCGGCACCCGCGTGAACAAGGTGCTCGACATTTCCCGCCTGCTGGACCGTTCCGAGCTGCCGCTTCAGCTGGTCGTGGTGGCCGGGGGCGATGAGAGCCTCTATGCTCAACTGGCTGGGGAGAAGTGGCGTGGCCCGGTGCACGTCTATGGTTTCGCCCACAACATGCCGGCCCTGATCCGGGCCAGTGACCTGGTGATCACCAAGGCCGGCGGCCTGATCGTGAGCGAGACCCTGGCCTGCGGACGGCCGCTGATCTTCTGCAGTGCCATTCCAGGCCAGGAAACCGGCAACGTGGAATACGTTACCTCCGCCGGTGCCGGCGAGTGGGCGCCTGCCCCCGACAAGGTGCTGGCCCGCCTGTCACGCTGGCTGGCACACGGAGGGGCTCTGTTGGCGGAGCGCACCGCCAACGCAAGACTGCTCGGCTGTCCCCACGCGGCCTTCGCAGTGGCCGACTTGATCTGGCAGCTGTGCGAAGCCGGCCCTCGCCCGGCATCGCACGAATTGGGGCTGCGCCGGGCCGCCCTGTTCCCGCTCAAGGCCAGCATTCGGGTATCGCGCGCGATCGATCGGCTGGAACAAGACCTGCGGGATGTGACCGACCCGGAGCTGGCCCGACTGGCGGCCTGGTGCGTCAACCAGATTGAGACGCTCCAGGAGCTGGAGCGCATCGAGCACAGAATCCGCCAGCGCAGGAACAAACTCGCCAGCCGCAAGGTTACCTCTCTCCGCAACCGCAGGAGCAATCTCTAGAAAGGACCACAGGCACTCCCTATGGAGCTCGTCAGCGTCACGATTGAGAAACCAGAGGAGATCAACTTCATTCTGGGCCAGACCCATTTCATCAAATCCGTTGAGGATCTGCACGAGGCGCTGGTGACCGCCGTGCCCGGCATCAAGTTTGGACTGGCCTTTTGCGAGGCATCAGGCGCCTGCCTGGTGCGCTGGTCCGGTACGGACCCGGCCATGATCGAGCTCGCTCAGCGCAACGCCCAGGCACTGGGAGCCGGCCACAGTTTCGTCATTTTCCTCGCCGAGGGTTTCTACCCGGTCAATGTGCTCCAGACCGTGCAGCGAGTGCCGGAGGTTTGCCACATCTTCTGCGCCACGGCCAATTCCACCCAGGTGATCCTGGCGCAAACCGAACTGGGCCGCGCGATCCTGGGTGTTGTGGACGGATCCAGCCCAAGGGGGATCGAGGGGCCGGAGGACATCGCGTGGCGCAGGCGTTTCTTGCGGAAGATTGGCTACAAGGCATAAGGAGCGGTCAGCAATCAGCGATCAGCCGTCGAGGGAGACACGCTCCAATCGCCAAACGCTGTAGGCGGCGACGATCAGGACGGCTGCGCCCACCAGGTAGGCTTCGGTCGGGCTTGCCTGAGTGACGAACACCGCAATCATGCCCAACGCTCCGCCGGCCAGATACAGCGCCATGACCGCCTCGCGGGTGGTGAAGCCCATGCGCACCAGCCGGTGAGAGGTGTGATCCTTGCCGGCAGTTGCGGGGTGCGTGCCGCGCCGGAGGCGAGAAATGACTACCAACGTCGTGTCGAAGATGGGCACGCCCAGCACCAGCACCGGCACCATCCAGGTGACCACGACCGCGTTGCCCGGAAAGCGCAGCTTGATGCCCAGCGCGGCCAGCAGGAATCCCAGGAACAGGCTGCCCGTATCGCCCATGAAGATGGTTGCCGGGTTGAAGTTGTAGCGCAAGAATCCCACGCTCGCGCCCAGCAGCGCCGCCGAAAGGCCCCCCACTAGATACTGCCCACTCTGGGCGGCCATCAGCATGAAGAATGCCGAGGCAACGGCCGTAATTCCGCCGCACAATCCATCCATGTTGTCGATGAAGTTCACGGCGTTCGTCATCCCGACCACCCACACCACGGTCACCAGCCAGTCCATCCATTCACTGGGCCAGAGGTGCACCTGGACCCCGGACACGATGAGGATCGCGGCGGCCACGCCCTGGCCGAGCAGCTTGTAGACGGGGCGCAGGCTACGCTGGTCATCCCACGCGCCCAGGAGCGACACCCAGGCGGCCCCCAACAGAATGCTGACCAGCTGGTTCATCCCGAACCGATCGTTGAAGACCAGCAGCGCCGCCAAGACTGCCCCGACCATCGCAACACCGCCCAGGCGGGGAATTGGTATGTTGTGCACCTTGCGGGCCGACGGGTGGTCCAGGATGCCCCACCGCAGGGACGCCCAGCGAGCAGCCGGCGTGACACCTACCACGATCAAGAGGGTGCTGGCGAAGATCAGAAGCAGAGTGTCCACCCTATTGGCCCTGCCCCTTCTCGGTTTGAATCTGCGCCACGAGCTGCTGCACCGCCGGCTGTTGATCCGGAGGGGCCTTGCTGAGCGCCAGTTGCGCTTCCGCCAGGGCCTCATCCCATCGCTTGAGCTGACGGTAGGTCAGCGCCAGTTGCTGATGAACTGCGTAGTCATCCGGCGTCAGCTGGGCCAGTGCCTGGAAGGTGCGCAATGCATCCTCGACCCTGCCCTGCTGCAGATACAGATTACCCAACGCCATGTGCGCCTGTGCCAGGCCCGGCGCCGCTGACACCGCCTTCTCGTAGGCTGTGATCGCCTCTGTGGGCTTGCCGGCTGCCTCGTACAGGTTGCCCACCAACACATAGGTCGGACCCAGCTCGTTCTGGGGAGTGGTCTTGATCATCAGCTGCGCCTGCTGAAGCGCGTCATCCAGCCGGCCGGAGTCGCGGTACAGCAGCACCAGGTTGCGGTGGCTGATGTAGTCGTCAGGAGCGATCTGGAGCACGCGCTGGTTTTCCTGGATCGCCTCATCAAAGCGCCCCAGGCGCGCCAGAGAATAGGCGAGGTTGCTGTGTGCCTGCACATTGTTGGGATCTATTTCGACCGCCCGTTGGTAGACGGCCTCGGCCTTCTGGAAATCCGCCACCGTCACGTACTCGGCGCCTACCCCCAGGAAGGTTTGCAGGTCGTTGTCCCCCATTCCAATCGCCTGTTCATAATAGGCAATGGCGTTGGGGTGGTCCCCCATGCGGCTGTAGATGTGCGCCAGGGTTCGTGGAATCAGCACGTCCTTGGGCCGTTCGGTAATAGCAGCCTTGAAGGCCGCCACGAGCTCCTGTATCTGGGGGTACGACAGGTAGAAGTTAATGCGTTGGTCCAGGAACTGGTCGGCAAAGGCGCCCGGGTTGAGCATAATAGCAGCGCGGTGCGCCTGGATGGCATCCTGCGGACGCCCCATAGCGCCGTAGGTATCACCGAGCAGCATTTGTGTCTGGTCAAACTGGGCATCCAACGCCACCGACTGCTGCAAGATGCTGACCGCCTGGTCAAATTGCCCGAGGACGTAGTGGGTCTGTGCCAACAGGTTGTAGTAGATAACATTCTGCGGGGCCAGCTTGATCGCCTTGTCGAAATAGTTGATGGCCTGCTGGAAACGCCCCGCTCGCTGAGGATCCTCGGCTGGGGTGGCCTGTGCCCACGTCAGGTAGTAGCGTCCCATATTGCCGGTATTGTCCGGGTTGTATGGGTTGATGTCACGAGCCTGCAGGGCGACCCTCTCACCGTCCGCCCAGGCGGCGGCGCGCGCCTCGGGGGTAATTCGAGTGTCCTGTGCTTTCAACTGATAGGCCAGCGCCAACATCAAATAGTAGAAATCCTCGTCTGAGTCGAGCTCGACCGAGTACTTGCCCAGAGCAATCGCGGCATCGTACTGACCCTGATTACGGTATTGCTCGCCCTGCTTCAATATCGTGTCGGCGCGCACGACGTCCACGTTCTTGAAGAGGATGGCGATGCCCACTGCCAGGACGAGCACCGGATAGAGCCACCAGTTGGCCGACCGCAAGCGGGGTTGTCGTTGGAACAAGGGCATGGCCAGCATCGCCGCGATCAGACCGAGTAGCAAAACCACAAACACGTAGAACAGATTGAGGAGGCCGTTGACGATCGTAGTACTGTCGAGAGCGGCCTGGATCGGATCCGCCCCCGAGATGGGTCCTGGATGCAGCTGCCACGTATGTATCAACAAGTAGAAAGCGGCGTAGCCGAGTGAGGTGATCACAAACAGGAGTACGGCACGGCCCCATCGAATGGGTTTCTGCCAGCTGCGCACCCGCACAGCCACCTCTCCGAGACCCACGGCCATGCCAATCCCCCAGGTGATGCTAAACATCCACAACACGCTGTAGTTGCCCCGGGTCACATCGAACTGTGACGTAACGAAGTCGTAGACCATGCCGACCAGAAGGATGGCCATGACCAGGCCGTATACGCCCAGCCAGGTCTCCCAGTCCTCGGGCGGCGCGATCCGCGTGCTCGCCGTGGCACTGGCCTCGTCGTCAGCTCCTCCTGGCTTCTGGCGCCGGCGGTGGCGCCTCGACACGGCTGAGGGAGCCGTGGCAGGCCGGGACTGCGGTTCACCGATTTCGCTGGCTCCCGCCGCCGGCAGCGGGGCTGGTTGCGCGCTGAACGCACCGCTGGCCCAGGCTGCCACGACCCCGGCAAATACCCAGAAGTACACATAGGTGGCTGCGATGGAAAAGACGAAGTGCACCTCAATGAAGTGCCCGACCAGGGCCGCGAACATCCCGATGAGTGCCAGCTGCGGCCCGATACCGTTGGATGACCCCCGCACGTCGCCCGCGCCAGAATCGCCGGCGTCCGGCGCGCGGTCGATGAACGCCTGCCACACCAGGTAGACGAATATCATCGAGACCATGCCGGCCGGCAGGCCCACCGCAGAAAACACGAAACTGCCGGTCAGCACGAACGGTCCGAAGGCGCCCAACAGGCCGCCGGCCGCCAGCAGAGCCATCAGGCGCAGCCGTGCGTGACGGTCAGGTATCCATCCCACCGACTTGAGCAGGTAATAGAAGAGGGTGAAGATCAGCCAGTAGTAGGCCGCGAAGCCAAACACACCCATCGTGGCCAGGAAGTCGAAGGTCTCGTTGTGCGAACGGTCGGCGGAACTGCCGCGAGCCTCGACATGCGCCAGGTCAGGTGGATAGACCTTCGCAAACGCATTGAACATCGATTCAGGACCGTAGCCGATCAGCGGGCGCACCAGGTCGAAAGGATCTGAGAACTCGCCCGGGATGCCCAGGGGCTCGTGAGGGCGAATGAGATTCAGCACCCCCTCCCAGATGAGCACGCGCACTCGCCCCGTGCCGGCCTCCGGATGGTACAGGTCGGCCAACCGGCCAATCGTAGGCAGCGACCGCACGCTCTGAAAAGGGGATCCGGGCACGTTCAGTGCAACCAGCAGCCCGCCCATCAACACCGCCAGCAACACCCAATTCAACCACAGTCGCCAGTGGCTGAGGCTCAGCGCCGCACGCAGCGCGATGATCGCCACATTCAGGGCTCCCCCTGCCATGAAACCCACCGCCAGCATTCCCCACAGGTCAAGGTTCGCCCCGGCCAGCGTCACGGGACCCATCAGCCTGAATCCCAACACCCCCAGCAATCCGCCTAGCCCGACCGGCCCGGCGGTCTCTAGCAGGCTCCGCGCGACACGGCGTATCGTCAGGGCATCGGCGGGCCGGCGCCGGCGATAGACCAGAAGCAGCCCCAGGAACAGGAAGAAGAAGAAGCCTGCGAACATACCCAACCAGGGTCCACGGCTTCCGCTGAAGATGACACAGATCACGTCGACGACCAGGATGACCAGGTAGACGGCCCCAAGCAGTGTATTGCCCCACGACGTCTCCTCGTCGTTCAGGATTGAAACCATGGCGTCGGTCAGCCGCGCCAGTGTCGGCGGAATGGCCATGATCAGATACGAGGCGACGAAGATGGCATTGCCCAAGCTGGAGGCTACCCGCGATTGCACGTCGCCGGCCCAGGGCAGCGAGTCGCGCCCATAGTGCTGGATGATGCCATATAGACCCACCGGCAGGCTGGTGACGATAACCGTAGTCATCAACCGGTCCAGCTGTGCTCGTGTGCGAAGATGCGAAGCAACCAGGGCAAAGATGACGATGTACGATAACGCGGTGTAGGTGCCCTGCAGGCGCTGATACGAACCCCACACCGCCACAGTGGGGCTGATCGAGAATATGGTGCTCACGACGTAAGCCAGAACTACCAGCAGGGTTGGCAGGAAGAGAGGAGCACGCAACCACTTCCGGATCGACAGCTGGCTCGGCCCATTGGCAGCTCTCGGCGCGTCTCCCTGGCTCTGTCCCAGGCCGGCCTCGGCCACCTTGACCAGCCACGCCAGCGCCATCACCAACGCGATGGAGCGCATCAGCGTGATCTTGTCCGGCTCGAATGTGCGCGCCGAGTAGATGTTGAAGAAGACCGGCACCAGAATCACGGCGGCCAGCCAGCCGGCCTCGATGACCTTCTCACAGTATATGCTCAGCTTGGTATGCATGGGTTATGCCCACTCACACGGTCTATCCAGCTCGCGGCAGCCCGCCGGGCGGGCATAGAAGGCGCCGCGCGACCAGGTCGGCAGAGACGCGCCGTTCACGAAAGCCTGCCCTGGTCCCGAAACCATGCGACGGTGCGGCGCAGCCCCTCCTCGAGGGACACGCGAGCCTCGAACCCCAACACCTGGCGAGCACGGCCCGTATCCGGCACCCGGCGGCGCGTCTCTTCGAATCGCGGACCATAGGCCTGTGAATAGGTGACGTGCTTGATCTCAGACTGCGAGCCGGTCACCTGGCGCACCATCTCGGCCAGATCGAGGATGCTGGTTTCGCGGTCGTTGCCGATGTTGAAGGCCTTGCCTTCGGCCTGCGGCAGAGTGGCCGCCAGCAGCGTTCCGCGCACCGTATCCTCTACGTAGGTCATGCAGCGCGTTTGGCGGCCATCGTCAAAGACGGTCATCGGCTGACCCGCCAATGCCTGACCGATGAAGCGCGCCACCACGCTGCCGTAGCCGCGCGGGTCGAGCCGGGGTCCATACGAGTTGAAGAAGCGCACCACACTGACCGGCAGCCCCTGGCGGTGATAGGCAAACGCCAGGTGCTCGTCCAGGGCCTTGGCCAGCGCGTAGGACCACCGGCCCACCGCGGTCGGGCCGAGCAGGCTGTCATCCTCCTCGCTGAGCGGCACCTTCTCGGATTTGCCGTACACCTCGGAGCTCGAAGCGATCACCACGCGGCGCCAATACCGGTAGGCAGCTTCGAGCACGACTTCGGTGCCTCGCACGTTGGTGACAATGCATTGAAGCGGATCTTCCACGACGTACTTCACGCCCACCGTGGCGGCCAGATGGAACACCACATCCGCCTCCGACACCAATCGGTCCATCAGCCCCGTATTGAGGATGGAATCGCACACGAAGTGAAATCGCGCGTGGCCCAGCAGGTGCTGGATGTTGCCCATCTTCCCGGTGCTCAGGTTGTCCAGCACCGTTACCGTGTGGTCGGCTGCGATCAGGGCATCGGTCAAGTGAGAACCAATGTAACCAGCCCCGCCAGTCACTATAACTTTCATGCTCTCACCTTGCTCACCCCGGCAAGCACCTGAATCCCTGCTCGAGGAAATGATGATCGAACGCAAGAACGGAGTCCAAGCCAAGCCGTCGCATCAGCTCGAAAAAAGATCACCATTGGCTGTAGGCATCTGCCAGATAGGCATCATGTCGTTCGGAAACGTCGGAGAGACCCGAATGGAATCTGCCAACTATTGCCAGGGCTTGCTCACGGCGTTCATCGATTGGCACCGGGCTCATCGTGTTAAGCCAGTGATCCACTGCCTGCCGGATCAGCTCCGCCGCCGAGACTTGCTCACTGGCCGCCAACTCCCGCAGCGCGTGCAGCTGTTCCTCACTCAAATGGATCTGGGTGCGGATCATAGCGTGTTCGGTCCCTCCCGGCGCAGTGCACGCTAGCAGCTAGCCGCATATGATAACACCGTGCGTCGCATGTGTCAATCTTTTCGCAACACATCGGCATAGACGGACTCGACGCGGCGCACCATATCTTCCTTCGTAAACTCGTGCTCCACACGCTCCCGGCCGGCCCGTCCCATGGCCGACCGTTTGCTCGGGTCATCCATCAATCGTCCCAACGCGTTGGCGAGGGCCTCGACGTCGCCCGGTGGCACCACCCGTCCGGTCACACCATCCTGCACGATCCACGAGGTGCCTGTGCCCAGCTCGGTGCTGATACAGGGCAGGCCGCAGGCCATCGCCTCGAGCAGCACCAGGCCGAACGCTTCTGACCGGGCCGTGGCGGGCAGCACGAACAGGTCGGCGCGCCGATACCAGGCCGGCAGATCGGCATCCTCGACATCGCCCACGAATCTCACCCGCTCGTGCAGCCCCAGTTGCCCTGCCAGGGTTTGCCAGGTCCGTTGCATCGGTCCGGTTCCCACGATGTCGAGCTGCGCTTCCGGCAGGTGGGTCAGTGCCCGAAGCAGCACGTCCAACCCTTTGTAGTAGCGCAGGCGTCCCACGAAAAGGAGCCTCAACGGCGCCGCGCGGGCGGCAGTGGGAGCTGGCATGAACCGGCTTATGTCTATCCCGAGCGGAACAACCGTGCACTTGTGTCGCACCGGCGCCAGCCAGGCGGAACTCTCAATGTAGCGCGGGCTCGTGGCGATAATCCGATCCGCCGACCTCAGCACTCGCCGCAGCAGCGGCCCATAGACGCGCAACCAGCCTCGCTGGCGCACCACGTCTGACTGGTATGTGATCACCGTCGCCCGCGCCCGGCCGACCAGGAGATTCATGACCTCGCCGAGGGGGTAAGGAGACTGCACGTGAACCACGTCTGGCTGCATGCGCAGGAGGGCCAACGGTTGGCTGATGCTGAGTGGCATGGACGCCACAGTGGCCAGACGCCCGGCTTTGACGATCCGCACGCCGTTCCTGGTCTCGATTTGGGTGTGCCAGCCGGGCGCGCACACCAGGACGGTTACCTCATGGCCGGCCGCTGCCTGGGCCTCGGCCAGCACCTGGATGTGGTTTTCAATGCCACCCAAGACCGGGTGGTAGTCTTTGTAAATGTGCAGTACCCTCACGCTTCACCAACACACGACATCGGGCCTTGTGCGCTAATCAGCTGCGCCAACTTGGGACCAGATTCCGGGTGATCTCGATGCTGCTGAATGGTTGGCTTTGGCGCGGTCCGGCCCGCCTTGCCCATCGCGCCATTTCTGATAGCCCTTCCCTGAGTGGCGTAGGTCGCCGCTCTCCGAACACGCGGAGGCATTCGTCGTGCCGACTGTAAGCGTGTTTCACCTCGTCGCGGGACGGCAGATGCACTATGCGTGGTTCGACGCCCATCGCTTCCGCCACCGCCTGCGCCAGCTCGTTCAACGTGCAGGGTGTATCGGCCCCTACGTTGAACACTCGATTGTACGCTGCTGGCACCTCGACTGCGCGGGCGATGATGGGTGCCACGTCACCCACGTAGGAAAAGGCTCTGGTTTGCAGGCCGTCGCCGAAGACCGTCATGGGTTGGCCCAGCATGATCTGGTTCATGAAGATGCCCACCACGTTGCGATATCTGTCGCCGATGTTTTGGCGTGGGCCGTAGACATTGTGGGGTCGGAAGATGATATGGTTCAGCCCAAACATTCGACGCGTCGCTTCCCGCTCCAGCTCGACTGCGTACTTGGCGATGCCATACGAGTCCTCCGGCTGAGGCACGAGAGCCTCGCTCATCGGCACCTGGTTTGATCCGTAAACGGCAATAGAAGATGCAAAGACAAAACACTTGACATCATGGTTCACTGCGGCATTGATCAAGTTGACCGATCCGATCATATTGTTCTGGTAATTGAAGTGTTTGATATGGTGGCTCAGCCCCTCGGCCGCGTAGGCTGCCAGGTGAAACACATAATTGAACGTGTGGCGTTCAAACAGCGCCTCAATTCTGGGCCGATCGAGGACCGAGCCGCGCTCAAAGTTGGCAGCGGCGGGCACGTTGTCCACGCTGCCGCCGCTCAGGTCATCCAGGATGACCACTGAGCAGTCGTTCTTCAGGAGCTCCTCGGCCACATGTGAACCCAGAAACCCCGCACCGCCGGTAACCAGGCATGTATGCGTCACAAACAATCCTCCCCGCGGATCGAGCTGATTGTAGGGCCTGGCACGTCAGTGTGTCAAGCCGCGGTATACCTGCAGCGTGGCCTGGGCTGTTCGATCCCACGAGAAACGCGCCGCCTGCCGCAAGCCGCGCTCTTGCAGGGCTGCTCGCCGCTCCGGGTCGCCCAGCAGCCCGACCAGCGCGTCCGTGATCGCCGGCACTTGGGTGGGGTCAAACAGGCAGGCGGCGTCGCCAGCAACCTCGGCCAGGCCGCCGGCTCCGGAGCAGGCGACAGGAACTCTGCATGCCATAGCTTCTAAGACGGGCAGCCCGAAACCCTCGTAGAAGGAGGGAAACACGAAGACAGTCGCTCCGCCGTAGACGGCGGCAAGATCCTGCTCGGCGACCGGCCCAACGAAGACCACTTCACCGCGCAAGCCCGCTTGTTCGGCAAATCGCCGGCTTTCCGCGTAACGCCGGTCCCATTGTCCGGCAATCACCAGCTTGACGTTCGCCAGATGGTGCTCGAACTCGGCCCGCCGGGCGCTGACACCCTGCCAGGCAGCCACCAGGTTGGCCAGGTTCTTGTGCGGCTTGTTGCTGCCGACGTAGAGCACGTACGCCGGCGGCAGCGAATAAGCGCGCCGCGCAGCGCTGATCTCATCGGGCGGGCGCGGCGCAAACCGGGGGTCGGCGGCCTCGGGGATCACAACGCTGCGCGGCTCCGCAAGGTGGAAGGTGCGACTGAGATCAGCCTGTGTGGCGACCGACACGCAGATGACCTTGTGCGCGCGCCGCAGAGCCAGCCAGCAGGCCAGCCGGAAGCTCAATCGCTGTTTCAGGCTGTAGTACTCAGGGAACAGCAAGGGAATCAAGTCGTGGAGGGTGAGCACGGCTGGCACGCCGGGCCAGTAGGGCATGAGGTAGTACGGGCTGTGGTATACGTCTGGCCTGATGCGGCTCAGCTGCCCCCTGACCTTCCACTGCTGGCGCAGCCCGAATGGCGAGCTGGCGCAGACTGCCGTGGGCA
>Ga0315282_10015236_pt1 | contig 11363 bp, 9 predicted proteins | sample YL17G07_20_MG_FD_203693 | JGI IMG/M metagenome (GOLD analysis project Ga0315282, IMG submission 203693) | Sediment microbial communities from Yellowstone Lake, YNP, Wyoming, USA - YL17G07_20 | ecosystem: Environmental > Aquatic > Freshwater > Lake > Sediment | place: USA: Wyoming | collected...
AACTAATTCCATTGCATATTCAACTTGAAAAAGCCGCCCGTCTGGTGAAAAAACGGTTATGGCACGGTCATATGCTCCTGGTGCTGCAAACACAGACATTTCATATCTACCTCACACTATTCCTAATTACGTTTGCAAACTTTCATATAACAACTAAACTAAAAACCTTTTCCTAAGTTATTTTGGACTTTTCCTTAGTTGTCATTTCCTTTTTCTGAATAACATAATATCATCGTGGGTGCAGACGTATTCAAACCCTGTTTCTACAAGTTTCCTTGCTTCTTGAAAATACTTTGGTGCGGTATTCAGGTTCTCGAATTGACTGCCAACAGATTATGATTTCTAATTTGCGTTCATCGTTCTCTTTTGATGGTCGAGTATTTCCCTTTGATGCTGCTTCTTACTCCTATTTCTTATGATCACCATAACTACCAAGATCGTAAGCACGACAGAAAGTCCAGCTAGTATCAATAACTGATTTGACTCTTCATCGTGGGGGACAGCAGCTTTTGTGACTGTGATGATTGTCAGCGTTGTGTTAGTCTCACTCTTGCCAAATGCTGCTCCAATGGCGTTGGGTCCAGTCAATTCAAGTCTAAGATTAGCAATTACCTCACTTTTTGGGAAATTTTTCTCAAGATCATCGAGAACGATCATTCCAAAGTTGCAGGCGATACTTGTGTGGAGACTTATGGTGATTGTCCCAATGGTTAGAACAAGTGTTCCCAAGTTTGTGCTTCCATGTAAAATGCTTACTATAAGGGTTCTCGTTTCTGGTACCTTTATTGTGGTATCCCAGCTGTGGGTTCCAAGTCCAACAGAGTACTCCTTGGTATCGACTACTACACCCATATTTAGTACATGCCTCTGCAACAGCTCTTCCAAAGCTTTGCGTTGAAGATGTTTTATTCTTTGTTGGAGCTTTAGATTTATTTGTTCAAGTATTTTCGCCGGGTCCCCACTGCCGAAAATCTTTGTCGAGCGTTGTACTGTCTTTGCATTACTGCAACTGATTTTCACATCGACATGTAACTCCACCATGGTTACCAATATGTCGACTGACATGTTGTTGCCATCCTTTCCCACGTACTCAAGTTCTCCGACGACGAGGGACATGTATTTCACTGGAATGGCAAACTGTACATTCCTTTGACCTAACGCATCTATGCTTCCGACAGTTTCTGTTACGACGTAGGGTTCAAAGGAATAGAAGCTGGTGAGGTCTGGAAAGACCTCATCCTCAATCAACTTGTTATAATCAGCAAGTTTCACCAAAACGACCCACCCAGAGATTTTCGCAGTAGCAACTACATCTTTGGCTACCACATTTCCTGAGTTTCTAATCATCATGTTCATTATGGCGTTGCCAAAGTTTCTCTCAGATGGTTTTCCACAAATCAATGCGTCTAGGACATAATCCTCCGCCTCCGAAATGCTGAATGGTACGTCAAGGTTGGTATACCATTTCTGGTCGTCCAATATAGTGAGCCCCATTTCAGCTTCCAGCTGAGGCGACATCCCGTGTATGCTAAGATTCCTTGCTTTAATGCTGTAATCACCATAAAGAAATAAAGAGGTGACAGGTGTCTCTAGCATTAATCCAGTCTGTTTGTCCCAATACGTATTCCCTGGAGAGACTCCCGTCGTATAAACAACCCTTCTGGTTATTCCACTATAGGTTCTCGTCGTCTCACCTTCTATGGTTAGCCCCGAACTGGGAACAATACTTCCGACTTCAAGATTGGCGGGGATAATTGGTGCGCCTGGGCATTCGACGAATACAGGGCTATTGCCTGATGCTATGTCGACTGATCCTGCCTGGATACCACTGGTTCCATCATTGTAAGTATACGTCACACACACCGCGGCTTTGGTTGTTCCAACGTTTAGAACCTCCAACCTGACAGACAGCGGATATTTTCTATCTGAGGGTGCATGGCTATAGGAGAAATCATATTCGACCCAGTCTCCACTTTGCACACCAATTGAAATCTCGCCAAAACAGTGATTGAATAGCATTAGAGGCACAATTAATAACAGCAGAAGTAACAATAGAGCTTTCCAATTCATGTAAAATCACGTCATTTTAGAACTTGTATTTTCGATGAATGCGAAAGTCAATTTAACGTCTCACTTCGAGTTTTTCAGGAAATGCTGAGGCCAGATTTCTCTCAATTTCTTCAAATTCACATCTTTTCTTGCCGGGTATTCCCATCACGTCCCACTTGTATCTCTTATCATTGGTTTTAATGTTAAGATACACAAAATCCTTCTTGCCCCCCGCACATTCCAATCTGACTCTACGCACATCAGACTTCCAAATCACAAAATTCTCCTTGCTCTCCAGAATTTGATCCAGCGGCAATCTAGCCATTTCAACAGCTTTTTCCATGACATTGTTCCGATTCTTTGCTCCTATTGCATCAACTGCGCCTCTCCATATTCCTTCAAAGAGTATAGCAGTAACAGCCATTCTTGCAGTGCTCGTCTTGCGAAAAGTAGAGAGCGTTGGTCCTGAGTGTGTGTGTAATTTTGTAACCACGAGTTTGTCTTTGTCAAAGAATAGGTTATAACTCGTGTGTTTTAGTCCAACTGATTCCATAACACAAATGCAATTTGAAGTTTGAGCGCTGTTTTTGCAGTTGTTAAGTTCTTGACTTAGTTTCTCAGGTTTTAGCGTGTCTTCGAGCTTGTCAAGCATGTCTTCAAGGCGGTCTCTGCAAATGCTTTCAATTCCCATGCGGGAGCCAAATCCCAAGTCGTCTTGGGCTGTTACGTTTACTTGAGTGTCTTCTTCGGCATCCTCATTTGTTGACAACGATACCTTAACGGGAATCATGTTTCCTGAAGCAAATGCTACTCCGCGTAATCGCACTTTTGAACGGGAACCCATTTTGGCTTCTATCGAATTTGATGTGGTTGCTGTGAGTTTTGCGTTTTCTTGGGAAAAGAAGTCAGTGGCTGTTTTCAGCACTTTCTCTGGAGGCACATTCACTTTCCACGTGCGCTTTTCTGAAACTGACTTGAATGTTTTCAAGTTTTTTACCCACAGATTACGATCAATAATTAGGATAGTAAGTATTTTCAAATTGAACCTTTCAGTCAATAGTGAACATAACACGAAAAGCTTTACCAAAAAGTAAATGAAAAGCATCGATTGAATAGTATCTTGCAAAACAGTTTGGAGAGATGATGTATTGGATGTAGACTCTGATGATGGTTCATGGAAGCTTTTGCGTGTATTTTCAAATACTGTAAGAGTAAAGATAGTAAGACTGTTGTTGCAGTCTGAGATGGCGTCGTTGTCAGATATTGCAGAATTCTTGAAAACCAATCAGTTGCAGATGTCGCTTCCGGGATTGTTTAAGCATATGCAAATTCTGGAGAAGATTGGCATAGTGAGGCAAATGTCTGGCGGTATCGTCTTGGACAAACCGGATGCAAGGAAAACGATTTATTTGCTTGAGGGAAAGGAAAGAGTGGAAAGAATCCTGCAGCAGTTCGAAACCAGTGTTGCGAATCTTCTAATTGCTGGTGAGATGTTCAGGAAGGTTTCAAGGCTTGCTCCTCGAGTACTTGAAGTAGGACCCAAATTTCGAAGAGAGGAAAGAAGGCTTTTTGAAAGCTTACTTGTTCAATGTGAATCAACTAATGTTTATGAATTGCTGACAGAAGACGAAAAAATGAAAGTCAGGTTCTGGCGAAAAATGATGACATTATAGAATGAACACCGAATTGTAATTTGATAGTTACAACTTGCGTTCTTGAGGCAAGGTTTAAACATCGGCAAACGAAAATTCATACGTTGTCAACATAAAGGACATCGAGTCAAAATGTGGAAGAAAACAACTTTCAGAATAATTGTTCTTATGTTGTCATTTAACTTGCTAACTCCGGCATTAAAGGTTCAACAGGATACGCCGAGAATGCTTACACATTTGCAACCTAATCATGATTTGGGATTGGCATCGCAGATTATGAATAATTCAATCAGTGAACTTGCCCCACCCCATGGCAGCATTATAGCTCTATACGAGAGAACAGCTGAAAACTTGCTGGAGATAAGCAACACTACTTTCACATATGTACCAGACTTGTTTATTTCTTTTACCACGGCAGCGAATATGCACTTGCAAATTATTGCTAGTGCAACAAGCAAGTTTCCAGAGGGTTATACGATGGATTTTATGCCTGTAGTTGATGGAAGGGACGACCTTACATCAGGTCCTTATGCCTTTGGGGGCAATTCGAAGACTTGGGATTGTCGCACGGCTCAATGGATTCTTCAAGATCTTCCTCCGGGAAACCACACAGTATCAATGTATGCAAGGGTTACCACAGGATTTGGAACTTTAGGGTGGCGATCCATGACTATATCTTTAACCAATCCCTTGTCATTTAGCGAATTGTCTTCTTCTCTTACTACACTGTACAGCACCTCTCTGCAGGGAGAAATAAGCATCAATAGTGCTGATTTTCACAGGATCCCTGGGATAACTGTAGCTTTTAACACAAGTAGCATCAAAGACCTGCAGATTATCTTCAGTTCAACAATTCTAACAGATAATGAGACCACAATCGAGATAGTGCCCATGATTGACAACGAAGAACCAAAGATTTCAGACCCTTCGCTTTTTGGTGCAATCACCGTGACAAATGATTCCCGTTGTATTCAGTGGATTGTAAGAGATATTCCTCGAGGTTATCATAATGTATCCATACTTGCCAGAGTTGTTGGTAGAGAAGGGATAATCTCCTGGCCGTCAATGATAACACGTTTGATGCCGTCACAATCGAATGTCGCACCAGTTCCTGTATGGTTTCAATGGTGGTTTTGGATGGCAGTGGTGATCTCTCTGAGTGTAGTCCTCTCGCTCCCTATCTTAAATTACTATCTTAAGCGCAAAGGACCAAAAATATGCTGGTCTCACGAGGATCTTGAGGAAGATTTTGCCAGAAGAGGGAAAAAAGTCAAAAAATGGAATGACAAGTATGGAGCGAGTCTTAATCCTTCGAACAACACAGAAGAACTTGTTAAAAAGATGGGTCTTCAGGATCAGGACTAGATTTCTACGATAATAGCCACTCGTTCTACTTGAGAACATGGCGTTCATACTTATGCTGGTTGAGCCCGTTCTTAACCGCAAAATGTGTGGAAGCTTCAATGACAATAATACTGTATCATAACATACAATCAACAATTAGATTGGTAATACTTAACCAATGAGTTAAAAATAGACTGTTATTTTACATCGGTGTAAAATATTCATGTAGATGTCGAAATGAAGAAGATAACATTTACAGTATCTAAGGGCGGTGTTGGCAAGTCCCTCATCACTGCGAATGTAGCTGCTTCATTAGCTGCAAAAGGTCAGAAAGTGATCCTTGTTGAAGGAGATCCGAATCACCCACTCCAACTAATCCTCAACGTCAGTCTTTCGTCAGGTGATATTTTGCTCGACGGAGTGGTTAAGCAGGATTTGAAGGTTGATAGAGCCGTTTATCAGACAAATGTTGAAAACTTGTTCCTAGTTCCTTCTGGTGTATCCCTACAAGGCTATTTTGACCTTGACCCAATCAAATTTGCAGCAAAAATCGCAGACCTAAAAGCTGATTTCCTATTCATTGACACACCTTTTCCATTAGGAAAAGCTGCACTCCTCTCCTTGGGAGTATGTGATTACTTTATACCAATTCTAACTGAAGACGAGTTTGTTCTGTGCGTCGAATCAGCAATTGACACGATACGTCTCGGCAAATACTATCTAAAATGCACTCCTCTGGGCTTCATTCTGAACAGAATCAAGACAATCGAAAAGTTCAACAAAGATTTCGTCAGAGATCTCGAAGACCTTCTTGAATTATCATGCTTGGCGACAATCAAAGAGAATCCCATAGTTTCAAAGTCTTATGGCGGCCCCTCGTCTCAAAAGGCTTTTCTGGCATACGATAAAGTCGGATCCGATTTCAGAGCAGAAATAGACAAGATTACACAAGTGCTTCTTGGCAAGTTACCAGCAACCCAGAAAGAGAATACTGCTCAATTTCTCGAAGGGATAATCAAACACTGAGAAGCATTGTGCACCTTGTTATAGACTGTATCGCGCCCATTACCAAAGAGATAGAAGGAATCTGCGTGACAGCCATGGGTCCAAAAAACTCGAATTGTTCCGATTCTTAACTTATCGGCTAAATCATTTCTTTCTTGTACATATTCAACCATCCTGTCAAGATTCGATTGTCTAATATAACCACAAGCTTTTCTGATTTCTCAAGGCGAAAAGATATGAACTGCAAAAATCTTGCCACAATTTTTCTTGTGTTTCTTTTATCGATGATAGTGATCCAACCTTTCAAGGTAGTACAGGTTAAAGGCGAAAGCAACATCAAAGAAAGCCCCTGCAAGTTTTCTAACTTTGCATTAGACTTCGATGGTCTTAACGACTACTTGGATGTTCCTCATAACCCGAGTCTAAATGTTGAAAAAGGAATTACATTGGAGTCTTGGATAAGAAGAAACGACATGAAGCATGGCTGGACAACCATACTGGAAAAAGACAGAGACATCTATGACATCAAGATAAATCCAGAGAACGAGTTCGTCTTTATACTGAAGTTCACAACTGGTACGGAGGTTTTTACGTCACACTTTTCATCTTGGGAGACAAACCATTGGTACCATTTGGCCGGGACATATGATGGCAAAACTGTAAACCTGTATCTTAATGGCCTCCTAATGGAAAGCTATCAAAGAGAAGGAAATGTCATTAGCACAAGCGATGGCCCGTTGCGCGTCGGAATTGTTGGAGGTGGATTTGGCGAATTCTTTAATGGCACAATTGATGAGGTTCGAATCTGGAATTACGGACGAAGTCAACAAGAGATTTCTAATTACATGAACACAAAGCTGTCTGGATATGAACCTGGGCTAATAGGATATTGGAATTTCGACGAAGAAACCGGTCAAATAGTCCTTGATTCGACAATAAATCGAAACAATGGTTTGCTTGGTTCAACAGATCAGGTTGATGACAATGACCCGAGACGGATCACATCGGATCTTCTGCTTCAAAACACTCAGTTCAACCCTATTTACACCACAGTATTTGTGAAAAACAATGCAGGAGAGGACGTAGACAACGCGGAGGTTAGCGCCTTCAACGAAGAATGGGGAATTGTTCGTCCGAGCAAAGCATTTGGAGAACGAACAACTGCCAATGGGTCTGCGACACTAAAAATCTTTAGTGGTAATTGGACTTTTCTGGCTTCTTGGAAGTCAGGGAATAATGGATTGTATGTTATCCGAAATATGGTCCTGGACGCTAATACATCACTTATCATGAAAGCTGATTCCATAATTAACTTAACGATATATGACTTTGACTCACAACCTATGGAAAATGCTGACATTCTCGTGATAGGCGCCGATCATGCCCCAATGATTCGATTGTCATGTTGCTGTACGTCTGACCAAGAAGGCTCTGCAAAACTCGAAGTAGTCAACAATTACACCTATGATGTTGTATTCCTCAAATCTATAGAAAGTGGGAAAGCATTTGTGCTTCATGCCCAGGACGTCAGACCTAACTCTAACGTTACCGTAGAACCGACGAAAGAGAAATTGGCTCATATAAACTTTACAATAACACACAGGGATGGGTTTTTCGAAGGAAATGGCCAAATAGAAATAACATATCCAAAGGTTTCGTTAGACTCTCCAATTACCTTACGCTTTGATACAAAGCAATTCGAAGTATGGTTGACGCCTGAAACCGTTAAATTCGATGTATTTGATCGTACAAATGATTCGGTATTCAACTTCTTTGACGAAGTGAAGGAATTACAGCCTAACATGACGTATAATATGTTCTATGGAGGCATGCTGACTCCTATAATGTGTTTCTATCCTGAAATATCCTCAGGGGACAGAGTTCGCCAATTCTGGATACAAATCGCCGATTACAGTGAACACTACGTGGAATACTTTTATGATTCTCGCGTGCGAAAACACTACGAAGCTCCGATAAGAATACTTTATCCACAAAATGGAAGCACCTTCTATGAACAAAACTCCACATGGCTTTTCACTGGCGAACTACCATTCGATCCAACCGGGCTAAGCTATCAGAATCACCTAGATCTTGACTACTTTGGAGTCTATGATTTGGTAGGCAACATCACGGACAGCGATTTTCTTTCCATCAACAAGATTGCAACAAGACACTTTGTGGTCGAGTATCCAGCAACATTCCCACAATACTCGTCTGTTTCTCTGTTTGCAGAGCAAGCTTACGAATTGATGACTTCAGAGATGGGTTATGAAGCCGACCCAAAACCCCCTTATGCAGATGGAAAGATACGTGTAGTGGTTCCTTTCTTTGGAACAGCTGGTGGTTGGGCTTGTGGCGCAACAATGGGCGTAACATACAACAGCTTCTTGAGGGAGGGAGGCAACTTGAATTTTCCAACATGGAGTTTCCAGAGCATCTTCTTACACGAGCTATCTCATATATTCCGAGGCACAGCCCTTCCTCCTGATGATTGGGATGGCTGGTTTAGCGAAGACTTCACTGAAATGACAGCTGTTTTTCTATTTGCCAAGATGTATGGAAAGAATGCAGGCTTATGGGTAAGGTCAATTTACTCAAATGCTTTCTTTGAGCATTTGCTAAAAGAAGGAAATTGTTGCGTTAGTGACAGAATGATGTTTGCTCTGTTCTATTTGCATGATAGATGTGGTTCGACCATACATAGGGACTTCAATCAAATATGGTCTAATGAAACTATGAGCAATCCTCGGAAAAAGCTCTTGAAAGCTGGATACGACATGAACGAAACGACCGCTATACTCTACTCGTTGTTATCTGGGAAGAATCTGGCATGGTTGTTTGCCCAAGCTGGAATTGATGTTGAACCAGAGAAAATCGCACAAGGCTTAAGCTTGATAGACATAAAAGAGACCGAACGTGCCATAATAATCGATGACCGTGAGTATCACATTTCGACCGCGAGTAACTCCCTAATTCTATACTTCGACTTTACCGAATACGGGGTTGAATTCGACGTTGTTGGGGTGCCTGGCATTATGGGTCATTGTAACGTCACGATTCCTAGAACATTGCTTGACGGTCATTTCTCTATTATTATAGATGAGATTCCGATAGCATATGCTCTATCGCAAAATGCAACACACAGTTCTGTCTATTTTGTGTACAACCATAGTGTCCATCATGTCAAAGTTACCGCAACTTACGTTATACCGGAATTTCCGACGATGCAGACTATACTTTTGTTGGTGCTTTTAACATCCTTGGCGGTTATAACATGCAAGAGGAAGCATCCTTCCTTTCGTAAGAGATGAATGGAGGTGTTGGGATGCTCATGAGAAAGCAAAACATAAGGCGACCAATCAAGGTCACTATTGCACTCGCGTTACTCTTTTTCCTAACAGCTTCTAATGAGGTAAACGCGCGCGCAACTTTTCAGATAATCCATGACGTAACGCCCGGAGGAGTTATAAAAACTAGTAGCGAAACCGGTTTTATTGGACGCACCTATCCGCGTTATTCAGTAGTCGTTGGAGCTTTGCCACATGGGTTTTCATATGTTTCGGATCAAGCTGAGGACAGCATCACACATTACAAGATTTACTATACAATCTTTGTTGATTCAGACATGCCTCTTGGAACCTACAGTTTTAAAGTTATCTATTATCTATACGGTGAAATCTCGATAATCCCTATGGATGCTTTAGAAGTCAGTTTTACCATCAATGTCGTCCACGACTTACCCATTTCTCCCGCTATATATCTGGTCATCGGCATAATAGTAGTTCCAACCATTGCTACTGTTATACTGTGTTATATTAGGAGACGACCAAAGTTTGAAACAGAAAAAGCACATGATGAAGATGGTCATTTTCCTGTTGATAATGCTCATTTCAACCAGAAACAACAACGTAAAAAGGAAACCCCGCCCAAGACTTTAATGATCTACTATCGTTTCAACACCAAACCCTCACGCGTAAATCGTCCAACGACAAGACTGCAATGACATAGGTTGAGCAAGCAGGCACCCCTTAAAACGTCAGAGCAAAAAGAGAAAAAGGGGGAAGTTGTGCGGGAGACATCTCCACTTGCAAAGGAAAAAACCTTTTCCTATTGATTCTCGCTTTTAATTTGCTGTTTCTGCTTTTGAATCGTTTTTTCTTGCTCTCTGCTGAACTTAGGCCCCCCCTTATATATAGGTTCAACCCGCCGTCCGTTTTCTATCAAGATTTACTAAGAAAAATGGCTACAATACAAGCCTGCATATGTTCTATCCGTCTTGGTGTAACTACTACCACGCTACGGACATGATAGTTTAAATGCTTTGCCTTCGATAGTAAAGGCATGGTGAAAAATATGCATGAAAGAGGCGGTTGTGAAGAAGGTTCTGAATATAGCGGATGTTGCTGTCGCGGAGGTCATCACGGTCATGGACATTTTCAGCGACGCTTCATGACAAAAACAGAAAAAATCGAAAAGCTCGAAAAATACGCACAAGACATGAAAAACGAGCTTACAGCAGTACAGGAACGCCTCAAAGAATTAAAGGGCAGGAAATAGAAAATCAAAGTTTGCTACTGCACTCTCCTCTTTTTTTGTTTAGTCGCTATTCTACGTCTTTTCTTTGACGTTATTCTTGCCAGTCTAAAAGTCTATTTTGCCCTTCGATCTTCTTAAGGTCTGTCAAGTCTTGCGTTACTTCCAAAGTTCCTAAATACTTTCCATTCTTATCTCTTACCGCAAAATACCTGATGTGGATTAGCCGGTTGTTCATTGTAATCCAAAATTCAGCCACATCTTTCTTGCCAGCTTTGAAAGCTTCAATAATCTTGTTCACTATGTGAACGCTTTTCTGCGGATGACACAACTGCACCTTTCTTCCGATAACTGCCTTTGTCCGAACAAAAATCCTTTTCTCAGCCTTGTTAAAATATTTGACAGCATCATTTGCATCAACAAATGAAATGTCAACAGGAAGCGCGTTCAAGATAGCTTCAATCTCTTCTTTAGACAGAGAACCAGTCTCAAACTGCAATACACCTTCAGGCGCTGGTGCTGTCTCTTTTAAAATTCTCTTCTTATCTTCGCTCATCATGATTCCTCCTTAATCTTCTTAACAAGAGTCTTACCTATTTCAATTATCTTCGTAATGTCATTTTTCGTTGGCGGACCATTAATTTCCATTGCCTCAACAACTTCCATTTTTAATGGTTCAAGAACTTCCTGGACATGCTTTACGGCTCCTCCTCCCCATCCGTATGAACTTAGAACTACTCCATATTTTAGTGGGGGGCGTAGGGCTTTTACTAGGTAAGT
>Ga0315282_10015238_pt1 | contig 11363 bp, 8 predicted proteins | sample YL17G07_20_MG_FD_203693 | JGI IMG/M metagenome (GOLD analysis project Ga0315282, IMG submission 203693) | Sediment microbial communities from Yellowstone Lake, YNP, Wyoming, USA - YL17G07_20 | ecosystem: Environmental > Aquatic > Freshwater > Lake > Sediment | place: USA: Wyoming | collected...
CTAAAAATAACCCTCGAAACAGATAGTTCGCCTTAAGAATTTCTCCTCGTTTACCATTGATTTCGACCACCCAACCTGGATACCAGGTTTCAGATATCACCAAAAAACCCGGCTTTTGGTTTTCAATTACCAGCGCTAGTTTATTTGGACGTTTCTCAATTTCTTGGATCGCTGCCCCAGCCTCTTCCGAAGCTTCCATTTCCTTACAGCGTGGAAAATTACCTTCCCTTTCAGAATTCTCTATCACGACCGATTGATCTGGATTAAATTCACCTTGATCAATCATTTTGAGCGCTTCCTCTGCGCCGTTTGCCTCGTACATGCAAGGTACGAAGCGTAAATAGCGGGAACCTTTTATCTCATTGAAAACAACGCCTGACATCGCTGAGTTATCTATAGTCTCTACCGCGCCAATTCCGCTAAGGTTCAACAGGGTTTGAAGATTCGAATCTTGTCCTTGTATCATTACCTCATTAATATGCTCCATCCACTTCTCATACCTTGAAGTAACTAATGGGTCAAAATTATTCGCGGAGGCTACCTGGTCGAGGATATTGACATTCGGAAGTAAAACTGAACGCAAGTTTTCCCAGTCTTCGCCAGGGTTATAGCTATCGAACCGCATAAAGCGGGTAAATTTAAGATCATATTCGTCTTGGGGTGGCAAATATATTCGATTCTCTCCAACCAATTGCTCGACATACGGAGAGGTAAATGCTGGCTTGGTAAGTAGTTTTTGGCCAATTCCCGGATTTAACCCCCAATCTGTAATTAATAAATCCAGGGCAACAAAGATAATAACTCCTATTCCCCAAAGAGCCGCCTTTTGAAATTTGATATCTGAACCGCCATTCGAATTAAAATTGCCATCAAAACTATCCGGAATGGCAATAATTAAAAATCCCGTTCCCATCGCCCAAAAACCCGCTAACGCGGTAGCTTGTACAATAGTCTGGGTAATCTTTCCAAAAGTCAGCCATGCCAAACCCGACCCCAAGATGACCGCAAAAGCCGCTGCAATACTCAACCTGGTCCAGTATAGGCATTTCCCAACCGGTTTACGCCATTGACTAACGCCAACGCCGGCTACTAATGAAAACCCGAACTGGGCCCAGATAGAAAATCGGGTTGGGGCTTGAAACATGTTGAAGGTAGGTATGTGTTCGTAAAAGAAAGGGAATATGGAGGTGTTTTTTCCCAACGCCAACGCCATCGAAAATATTATACAGAGACCTATAAACCACAGCAGGTGATTTTGAAACCTGTCACCAGATCTGTCAGACATTCTTTTCTTTTCAGATTTGTTCAACAAGAATGAACTGATGAAAGCAATCAATGGCAGCATACCAAAATATAATGCATCTTCCCAATAATTCCCATAACCCCAATAATTTCCTTTTACCGGGCTACCAAACAGCCGGGGAGCTAGTAAGGTTAATAATCTCCACGGCCAATAGGAGTAGGTCGTCGCTTGTTCGGATGGCACCATTGTCGAACGTTGTGAATTGATTAGATATTCCAGTGTAGGTAATAACTGGGCTGAGGCAAGCGCGATCGCTCCAAGCAGGGCTATGCTGTATTGAAATAAGCCTGTCAGACTACCTAATAAATAGTCTGTCGCCAGCACCCGAATCTTCTTTAGAGCTCCTTTATCAGATCTATAACTATGCGCAATTTGGTTGTTTCGAATAAAAACCCCCCATAGAATTCCAAAAAGGATAATATACCAGGCTGTTTGCGCATGTCCCGCCAGCAATAACATGCTCATTGAAAGGGTTAATTTTAATAACCGCCAAAGTTTGCCGCCTGAATATTCCTCCTCACATTTTACCGGGATACAATAGTAAAGTATCCACGGCAACCACACGACGGTTGAATTGATCGAAAAAAAACTTACCCGCGAAACCAAATACCCCGACAAACCAAACGAAAGACCAGCAATCGCCTGGCCCACTTCGCCAACCCCTAAAGATTTTGCTAATTTAACCATCCCCCAACCAGCCCATGCCAGATGGAAAGCAACCAAAACAGCATGCCCCCAACCCATCCATCCAACACCACCAATAGCATCGAATAAAAATAGAATCCAATTAGGAGGATATAAAACGCCGGTCTGATAATTTGCCAGTAAAGGCGCTCCCATGCCAACATACGGGTTCCATAGAGGCAAGCTACCACCCCGAATCATTTCCCATGCCAGATACCTCCAGGGTAAGAATTGCAAAATGGCTGTCCCCCAAAACAATGTTTTTCCTGAAAAAATTTCGGGCGCAAACAGGATAAACGGACTCGCAAATATTGTAAGAAAAATAAAATTTTCCGCCGTTAGCTTACGGCGTAAGAGTGGTCTGAAATATCTCATAATTTGTTGAAGAATAAACCGAGTGTAAATAACTTTGGTCAGAGGGATTCCAACCTCCCAAGCTTCGTTCTTCTGGTCCCCAGAAAATAAATTTGATGTTGTTAACGCGGATAAAGTTCAATTTCTCTTGGTCATTTCCCGTCAAGCTATAAAATCTTCGAACTATATCCCTGAGCATTTCTAGATTTGCGCTCTCTGGGCCATGACCAATGACCACTCTAACGTTTGCCCATGCCGGTAAAGCATTGCCGGTTTGATAACTCGAAAGGACTACATCGCCCGGCTTTGATTTTGCAGCAAGGTATTCAAAAGCCTCGACTTCTTCGCTTTGGCGATAGACTGGTAATCCGGGCCTCAGAATAGCTAGAAATCCAAAAGAGATGACAAATATAGATGAAATTACTGAAAAACCTGCTATCAAGAAAAAAATGTATTCAATCTTTTTTCCGGATATGCTAGACCTTAACGATATCATGCCGGATATTGAGAGAGCTACAATTGCCACCCAGACAGCTTCCACCAATCGGCGTTGAACGCCGATCGGGAGGTAGGCTAAGACCGGAAAAGCTAATACCCACCCGCCGAGAAAAATTGCCAATTCACGGTTTTGTTTATAGAGATAAATTCCGCCGATTACGGCTAGCGGTAGCAATAATCCATACGCTGACAGATAGTGAAAGAAATGTGGCGAAGTAATCCGATTCTGCTCCGTCCACGTAACCAGATAATTGTCCGTTGTAAATTTATAAAAATTATAGAGTAAGAATGGCGCCGGAATCAGACCAGCTAAAAACCCGGTTGCCAGTCCACGCTGCCATTTAGAGTGATCAACCGGATTAGCGCGTCGATTATCTATAAATTGCTTTAAGCCAGATAGAAATATATAAATTCCCAGCACCAATCCAAAAACCACGGCAGTGATCGGTTGCGCCAGCGAAACTAATAACCAATAAACGCCAATCCTCAGACCATCTTTAGGTATAAACGGCTCATTTTGGATGACCACAAGATAACGTTTCAATCCCCATAATAAAAATGTTCTGGCAAGAGAGATATGCGGCAGGCTATATATGCTTAAAAAACCAAATGTTTCCGGCGAATAAAATTCTAAGGGTATCGATCCGAACAACGTCTCATGTCCCAAAAGCACCCATAACCATCCCAGTCCTCCTCCAATCGTTGCGATCACAACCCCAATTTTTAAGTAACGCGGTTGCTTGATGAATACAGCCAGGAAATCATAAGTCGCCATGATGGCCAGGAAGCCGGCGAAACACCGAAAGAGATGAAATAAAACAACCAATTGGATGTGTAGCCCCGGTGGGCTGGCAAGTTTTCCCAGGAGAATATAAGGCAAAAATGCAATCACACCGCTTTGGGGTATGGTTGTATATGGGGTTCGGAACAACCAGTTCCCGGCTGAACCCAGCAATTCTTTAGCAATGTATGAATTTCCATCTTCAACCCCGAGTACAAAACCGGTAAATTCCCACCGGTTCTTATCTAACGGGTTTAGCTGCCCAACTGTATAGCCGGTTATGTACGGAATCGTTGTTACAAGCATAACGATTGATGCGTAATTTATTATCCAATGCCGATCATGAGTCATGGAAGAACTTTATAGATCGTTACGCCAGAGTTTTGATAAACAGGCAACAAATATGGAGAATTGATCGCTCTGGATTGCGCCCCAGCTAATTCTCTTTCTCTTGGCCCCCAAAAGATATAACCAATTTTCTTCTGTCGTAAAGTTGTCACGGCATCCAAAGCGTTCTCCGATTCAATCCGGTTCGCGAAATAATCTGCTACATAAGCTTTTTCTTCTTGGGCGTTAACCGTTTCAAAGGGATGTCCATAGATCACCCGTCGGCCAGTAAAGGCAGGGATGAACAAGCTGGTATCCACACCAGCAAGTATGATAGCATCTTTTGGTAAATTAGTGTCAATCCATCTAAAAGCTTCCTTTTCAGGCAAGTAAAGGAATAGCAACGGGTTATGGCTTTTGATCGCATTGAGTGTGATGACTCCGATCATGGCATTGGTTGGAATCGATAATATGAGTAGCCCAACGAAAGCCCTTTTAAACCAAATATATCCTTCCGGTAGATTGAGGCGCCTGATAAAGGATTTCAAGCCAATTAAGGAAAGCAATGACAACGGGATATACACGCCCATAAGAAAACGGCGCTGTAAAGCAAACGGAATGAGGCTCAAACCGATGCCAACAATCCCCCAAATCAAAATCAAACGTTGTTCAAACAAACCTTTTTTTACGATTTCCAATCCGCCAAGCAATGATAAAAGTATCACCGGTAAAAATGCGATTATCAAGTCACTGAGTTTGGGCAAAGGAGTGACATTTTGGGCATTCCAATTCGATAATAATATATCTGATCTTATAACCCAAACCTGATAGAGGATTACCGGAAACCCACCCCCCAGGATAGCTAACGAATTTTGGATTAAAGATAATCCTTCTTTCTTCTTTATCTCTAACCGAGATGACTTGTAAGTTGATATTTTTATACCAACAGCAATTGTAGCAATGGCAAGCGCCAATATAATACCAAAAGGAAAAATAAGCGCCAGACAAATTGATAAAAAAATATTCCTCAACACCAATGCTTTTGAAGTATAAGGTTCAGAGCTATCTATGTCATAAAGCAATATTAGCATCAGCGCAATTCCTAATGGGAAATGCGGGTTTGCAAAACTGGAAAAAAGAGGATACGCCTCAGCCAACCAAAAGTCTGGTGTAACCTTTCCCAATAATAATGACAACCAACCCAAACCCGAGCCTAACCCACACAAGAGATATGCAGGTTTCACCATAGACGGATCGTTAAAATATTTTTTTATAAACTTAAATAAAACAAGATATAAAAGTAGCGTGGATAAAAAGCGAGTCAAATGAAACATAACGGGCAATTCCAGGCCAAGCCACCGAGAAATATGACCTAACAATAGATAAAAAATAAATAAATACGATCCTTTACCTTTCTCGCTGGTGTATGGTAAGTGAAACTGCCAATCCCCTTCCCAGCCTTGACGCATTTTTGCCAGGTAGGAATAACCATCCAAAGGGTTGAAATAAATCCCACCGAAAACATAATCTGAGTTATTTTGCCAGATAGCAAAGAGATTAAGAGCTTGAGTGAAAAACACGATCCCAATAATCAGGCTAATTTGGATTACCAATTCCCTTCTTTTTGACATGAAATTATTTTACCCGAATCAAAATAATATATGAGGTTACTTCTCAATTCCGTTAAGGTCAATTTCCTATCCAAAAAGGTTATTTCCCTTGAATTATTGACCAACCGCCTCTATAATTCCAAACATGAGTCTGCCACTGAAACTTTTCCAGCTTCAAAACATAGATAGCCAACTCGATCAAGCCAATTCAAAACTGGCCCGAATCGATGCCGAACTCAACGAACATTCGGAAATTAATCATGCCCAAGATCGGGCCCGCGACCTCGAAAACAATCTGGATTTCATTCAGAATAAGCTCCACCAAGCGGAGCAGGATATGCAAGCTCAACGATACAAAATCGAGCAAACAGAATCCACCCTTTATAGTGGTAAAGTGACTAATCCCAAGGAATTACAGGACCTTCAAAATGAGGTTACGGCTTTAAAAAGATATCTGAAGACACTCGAAGATCGCGTTTTAGAATTAATGCTCACAGTCGATGAAATCTCCACCAAGTACCAAAAAGCGCTCGAAGATCTAGAACTAACAAAATCGAAGACGGGGGAAAAAGAAAAGCATCTTTTCATTGAAAAAAAACAAATCTATACTGAAATCGAGCGATTAACCAAAGAGAGAACTGTGTTCGCCAATTCAATTTCCGAACCGGTACTCCAGCAATATAACCAACTTAGACGCTTAAAGAGGGGAGTGGCAGTAGCTCAGGTTATTGATCGGACTTGTTCAGCATGCGGTTCTACGTTGTCTGCTTCCTTACAACAATCGGTCTCATCGTTGAACCAACTCATCTATTGTGATACCTGCGGTAGGATCTTGTATGGTGGTAAATAATGGATCGATTCAAATACGACCAGTTTGACAAGCTCTCTTTTTGGATTGGTTTCATTACCGGCGTATTGTTGTGGTGGCTGCTATCCCAATTTCGAGTAAGCGCGAGACAGATCAAAACCTTGATACAAAGAATAATCGATAGGATTCGGAGGTCTACGCAATCATCGGTCGAACGAAACTATCGCATCGACCTATTGAGAGAAACCCAACGTAAACACCTGGCTGCCTCCATGTTCTCTCTTGATGAAATCGGAATTCCTCCCCAGCTTTATCCCCCACCTATTCGGATCGAACCAGGGGGCCCAATACCACTCGAGAATATTACGGATCAGATCATCCCCTATACCCCAGATTGGCTTGAAATTGCTTCGGCTACCAAAGCTTCCACCTTGTCACTCACGCAAGCATTGCAAGGAAATTCTAATCTGATTATTTTCGGTCGATCCGGCATCGGTAAAACGACTGCTTTATGTCATCTGGCTTCAGAAATAGTGCGGAATGCCCGTTCCGATTATGTTGATAAGATACCCATCCTGATTCACGTTGGCAATTTGATTTTAAATATCAAAGGCGCTCGCCAACCCCTCGAGCCGATCATCAATGCTGCCTCACTATATTGTTCTTCTAAAACCCATTCTCGCTTGCATAATTTTCTTTGTTCATGCTTTGAACACAATAGAGCCTTGATCTTGCTAGATGGCATGGATGAAATGACAACAGAGGTAATCGATGAAGTCATAGGTTACATCGAGCAACTAATTGAAATTTATCCTGGCAACCAATTTGTGGTCGCAACTTCCGATGAATATTACGGAAAATTACCTCGTTTGGGTTTTATACCCCTCGGGCTGGTTCCGTGGAATCAAGATCAAAAAAGAAATTTCTTATCCAAATGGGATGCCTGTTGGAAAGAATATATTCTGCCTTTGTTAACTAAGGAATCCAATCAGGATACAACAATAATCCAGGAGTGGCTCCTAAGTGAACGCTTACCTTCATCTCCGCTTGAATTCACCCTGAAAACCTGGTCGTTGTATACACAGTATCCAAGTGCTCCGGGCTTCGACCAGACCATTGAAGATTATATTTTACGGATGACCGCCGATCAGCCAGAAGATGCAAAAGCATTAGAAAAATTAGCATTACAAATTTACATCAAGCAAACGCCACTAATCAATTTCAAAGAGATCGATCATTGGGAATTAAGGCTTGAAGATATTTTTAGCCCGTTTACTTATGGGTCCGAATCGTCCCAAAAGAATGCGTTTGAAACATCTAATCAAAACATCGCCCATGCCAAGATAAGCCGGAGTATATCGAGATTGCTTGAAAAAGGATTGGTATGGATGACGGCAAATGAGCAAGTAGGGATAGTTCATCCAACCGTAACAGCCTGTCTGGCTGCAAAAGCGCTCTGTCGTTTCGGTTTATTTCTTCAATTCCCTGAGCAAATGAAATATCTCAATCTGGATTATTGGGCGATTGGCACAGCTACCCTGGAATTCATTCTGACATATTCTGGAAAACAATCCTTCGTCAACCAGGTGTTAGGACAAAATACCCAACCCTTGAACAGAGCTTTAATTGCCCTAGCTCGGTCACTATCCATCCGGCGTGTGAATTCAAAATGGCGCGATTCTATCTTGAAAAATTTGGCTTTGATCGTCCAGCAAGATGATTTACCTCTCGAGTTAAAGGTCAAAACACTGACCTCTCTTATATTTTCTGGAAATAGTGGGGTTAATATTTTACTTAGAGATCTGCTCAATTCAAATCGACCCAATCTTAGATTCTTAGGCACGCTAGGAATAAGCTTATATAGTGACCCCACATATATCGATAAAATCAGCATGCTCTTGAATGACCCCATGCCTTCAATCCAATGTGCAGCCTGCCTGGCGCTTTCCTCGATTGGAAATAAAAAATGTACCGATATCCTGACCGAAGCTTTGCTGCATGGCAATGAAGAATTGCAGAGAGCAGCCGCCGAAGCATTAGCTCGTCTGGGAGAAAATGGGCCGGAGATCCTGCGCGAAGCTGTAAATAGCTCCGATTTATTGGTTCGCCGGGCAGCTATTTTCGGATTACATCGCCTGCGAACAAAGTGGGCGCTTGAACTTCTTGAAAAAATGGGTTTTGAGGATTCTCAATGGGTTGTAAAAGATGCCGCCATGCAAGCTCTAGAAGCTTTGAAACATACAGATTTCCGCATTCCTAGACCATACCCCGAACCTTCGGAAACGGTATGGTTGATCGCCTATGCCGGGTCAAAAGGAGAAGGAATCCCGGCTGGAAATAAATCGCTAGACATCTTTCTTTCAGTCCTTCAAGATGGCAATAATGATCAAAAGATAGCTGCTTTGGATTACTTAAAGTTTCAGGGCGACGCTTCGGTTATACCAATCGTCAAAGAGATTTATTTCTCGAGCCAAGGAGAATTAAAATCCTTCGCTTACGATGCTCTATGGCATCTGTCACTTTCTGGATATAAAGTATAAAAATCCTACCCATAACCTATTTATGCATAGCAGCCATTAATCTTGTTTGTACAACCTCAGCATCCAAATCATATATCGAGACCAATTTGTTCTTACCCAGTGAACCGGCAACGATTTCGATACGAGTTTGGGGAATCTCCAGAATATCAGCTAAAAATTTTATCAAAGCAGTATTGGCTTGACCTTGTACGGGCGCGGCAGTAATCCCAATTTTGACTGTTCCATCTTCTAGCAATTCTTTGATTTGATTCTTCTTGGCTCGAGGTTGGACTCTAACCGCTAAAGCTGACCCATTCCTCCCGTCTGTAAACCTGGTCGATTTAATATTCATTTCCAATCACCTCAAAGAAGCGTAATCAATAGCCGGGTTAGCAACGAAGCGACTATTTGAACTAGAATTAGCAAAATCAATGGGCTAAAATCGAACATTCCTACCGGGGGGACCCATCTCCTGATCGGAGCAAGCAGTGGTTCAACAATCCGAGCTATGAATATCCTCACAGAATGATAAGGCGAAAGTATATAGGATAATATTACCTGAATAAAAACCAAGCCTACAATCAGCCAGGAAACTAAGTTTATTAAATTGATTAGCAATCCGATCATATATACCATGATTTGACCTCTTTAATTCAGCCGGGCTCCCAAGATCGCCTGCCCAACTCGCACAATCGTTGCGCCTTCTTGGACGGCAATTTGATAATCCGAACTCATACCCATGGATAGTTGTTTAAATTTGTTACCAGTAATATTATCATTCAATCGTTTGCTTAGCTCATTTAAACGGCGGAAAAATGGACGCGTCTCCTCAGGATCGGGAAGGAAGGGCGCCATCGTCATTAAACCCACAATATTAAGATGAGGTAATGCCGAAATCTCGCTTGCAGCAAATAGAAAATTGCTCCATTGAGAATCATCCCAGATCTGAAAACCATATTTTGTCGTCTCGCCGCTCGTATTGCACTCCAGAAGGGCGGGAATTTGTCTGTTTGCTTCGCCTGAAAAACGGTCAAGCCGGTATGCAAGTTTTACTGAATCAATCGTGTGAATAAAATCGAAATTCCGTATGACCTCCGCAACCTTGCGACTTTGAATATGCCCGATCATATGCCATTTCAATCCCGCAAGGTTATTCAATTCCTGGATTTTGGCAACCCCTTCTTCGACATAATTCTCCCCAAGTTCACATATCCCAGCCTCGATAACCATCCGTAATCTTTCAATGGGATGACCTTTCGTGACCACTACAAGCTTGATAGCTGCCCCATTTCTTCCAACCAGCGAAGCTTGTTGCTGAATATTTGTGAGAACCTGTTCGTAATTATTCCGGATAACCTGTATTTCAGTTGTATGAGACATAATCTCCCACCCAATAAAATACCCCTATATATTCAAACCAATCATCGCTCCAAAACGACCTGTTTTTCCATATTCGCCCCGATGCGAAAACCAATCATCTATGTGACAGGCTGTACAAATTCCTGATAATTCTATGTTGCGCACACCGCTACGCAACAGAAGTAACCGGTTGGCCTCCCACAAATCAAAATGAACCGAACCATTGATTGATCGTAAAATTTCACCAGCCATTCGTCCAAACGATTTTTCCGCACCTTCGATTACATTTGAGCCAACTTCATAGTGGTCAGGTCCAATGGAAGGTCCGATTCCAGCAATAATATCACCTGGATTACAATGGTAGACCAATTTCATCTGATCAATTGCTTTTTCTACCACCTTGTTTATCGTCCCTAACCAACCAGCATGGACTAACCCAATAACTTTCAAACGTTGATCATACAGCATGATGGGCACACAATCAGCAAATCGCATAAAAAGGGTTACATCACTTTTATCGGTAATAATCGCATCAGCTTTCTGATGTAAGGCGTTGCTTGGGCGGGGAGAATTTGTACAAATGACATCACTGCTATGCACCAGCCATACATCAAAAATGCTTTCAGTGTTTCTTCCCAGGATGGTAAAAGCTCGGTTGCGATTCTCTTTTACCCTTTCCAAATCGTCGCCTACAGTTGCTCCCATATTCAGAGATTTCCATGGTTCCGGACTCACACCGCCGTGCCGGGAAAAAATGGCGTGGCTTACCCCCTTCTCAATCAAATTCTCGAACATATAATAGATAACCTGATCTACTTCAACACTTTTCATAATGGATCCTGATCAACGATCACCGGTCTTCTTTGCTGCCCTTCAATCGAATATATTTGGCAGCTAATATTTTACGAGATTCAGCCATTGTAATTTCTACGAGAGGATAACCAAACCATGCTGTCGTAAACCCAAACAATCCTCCCGTAAGTATGCGTAATAGTGGGGTACTTTCACGGTAGGGTAAGAAGCTGAAAGGAGGTTGGCTCAACAACTGGCTTACTCCATCAAGACCTATCGGAATAAGCCCGAAAACAACCCAAACAAACCAGGGTAATGCAGGTAGACG
>Ga0315282_10015240_pt1 | contig 11363 bp, 9 predicted proteins | sample YL17G07_20_MG_FD_203693 | JGI IMG/M metagenome (GOLD analysis project Ga0315282, IMG submission 203693) | Sediment microbial communities from Yellowstone Lake, YNP, Wyoming, USA - YL17G07_20 | ecosystem: Environmental > Aquatic > Freshwater > Lake > Sediment | place: USA: Wyoming | collected...
TGATTGATAAGAACGCCCTGGAGCTGTACCAGAAGGATCCTGCCCAGGCCATCCGCTATTTGACCGACTATTGCCTGGGCAACTCAAGCGCCGTGGTCAGCGCCTGGTGGCAGCTGGGGGATCAGCTTCTAGTGAAATACAACAAACTTTGGGTTTACGATTCAGCCACCCGGAAGCGCAACCCCTTGAAATTCCCCGACTGGTATCTCCAGGAACTCGTCCGCGGCAACCAGCTGGTGCCCGAGGAGAAAAAGTAGAGCGGCGGACCGCTCTCGGCACGTTCGGGCCTCAGTGGCCCTGAAATTTGGCCCATCGGGGGGTGTCTTATGGCCATCCACGTTGCCTGCCGCCTGGGGCGGGGAGGCCAGCCCTGCCGAGAACAGGAAGACTCCCAAGACAAGCACGGCCGCCGAAAAATTCTGAAACCGATGTCTTCGGAAATGGGCCAGAGTCATTATCTATCCTCTAAGATAGAACCAATACACCCCGGCCCCCTCGTCGGGCTTGAAAAAGGATGCGTGGAGAGTTTTTGTTGACAATTCCGGTGTTGGGTTATAACATTATCGTACTCAGCATTGTTCAAAGCCCAGGGGAGAGAAGACGTGGAATCGACTCCGAAAGGCGCCATCCCTATGCCCGGTCGGCTGACGCAGGCCAATGTCCTTGACAAGGTCAGCAACCTTCTTCTTCAATTGGCCAAGACCATCTCCTCCATCAAGATCTTCACCCTGGACCATGAATCCTCAAAAAAACTGATCCATGGCCTGTGGCAGAGCCTGAGCGCTTTTTTGGAAAAGGTTCCCAAGTTGGAGCTTGGCGTCGAAGAGTTCTCTTTCGTCTTTCTGAACCGCGCGGTTTATAAGGACGAGAAAGCCATCAAGAGCCTGCCCTTCCTGTTCTACCGGGACGGAATGACCAAGCTCTTTTTTCATCAGTCTTTGAGGGAGGAAGAGCTGGTTGAATTCTTGCGCGTCGTCCGCACTGCCTTCGAACTGCCGGCCGAAGCCTGTGATGTGGTCAGCTTGCTTTGGGAAAAAGACCTGCCCAATATCCGCTGTCTGGCCCCGGACGCCTTCCTGGAAGCAAAAATTGGGGCCGATAAAGAACCGCCCCGGCTGAGGGCCCGCACCGAGGAGCTCACCGCGGGCGTCATCGACATTCCTTTTGAAGAAATGCCCAAGGGCGACGTACCGATCGTGAATTTGAGCTTTGGCCCCCCGGTCCAAGTGCCTTTGGGGGGGGATGAGCCGGCGCAGCTGGACGGTGACCAGGAAGAGTTTTATACCAACCTGAGCGATCAGGAGGACCGCCGCCTGGGCGAAATGCTTCAGGACAACCGGAAAGTCTCGCCCTTGGGAGAGATGGTCCAGTTGATCAACGAAATCCTCATTTTGGAGAGAACCCCCGAAAGGTTCAGAAATACCATGGAGGTGGCCTTCCACCTCCAGCAGGACTTGGTGCAGAAAGCCGAATTCCCCCTGCTCAGCCAACTGCTCATGAGCGTGCTGGAGCTCAAAACGGCTATCCCCGATCCAAACTCGCCCCAGCGTCAGGCCATTGAAAAGTTTTTGCAGCGGACTAAGGACCAGGAGGCCCTGACCCTCCTCAAGAAATCCGTGGCGGAGAACCGTCTTGTCCTGTTCCAGCCGTTTTTTGAATACATCAAACTCCTCGGCCCCGAAAGCCTGAGCCTGCTGGCTGAGCTCTACGATATGGAAAGGAACCCTTCCTTCCGGTCGAGCATCAGCGGATATCTTCTGGACGTCGGACGTCAAGCTCCCCATCTGATTTTTGGCCTGGTCACGCCCCAGCGTCCGAGCCTGGTCCGGGATGTCATCACCGTGTTGGGAGGGCTGGACGACCGCCGGGTCATCCCGCTGCTCGGCCAGTTCCGCGGAGAGTGGGCCAAGCCGTTCAAGCTGGAGGCTATCAGAGCCCTGGGCAAGTTCCGTAATCCCGAGGCCAGCCGGGCGCTATTGGGATTCCTGGACGACCCGGATGAAGAGGTCCGGGTCATCGCCGCCAACAACATGCGAATCCTGGCCGATTCCACTTTGATGTCAGCCTTGGAAGGTCTTGTCCGCGATAAGCACTTCGACAAGAAGACCCTGGCCGAGCGGCAGGCTGTGTTCGACCTTCTGGGACGGACCCGGTCTCCGGCAGCCTATGACCTGCTCCAGGGCTTATTGAGGAAGGGGCTGGGCTTTTTACGCAGGACTGAAAAAATCTCCACTCGGCTCTGTCTTATTCAGGCCCTGGAGCGGTTCCCCACGCCCCGGGCCGGAGAAATTCTCAACCAGGGGGCGCGCTTGAGGAACCGCACCCTGCGCCTGGCCTGCCAGACGGCCCTGGCCCGGCTGAAGTTCGGGGATGAACGCGGCGGGATTAACCCGCCGGAGGCTCCATGAGCGGCACGGACAAGTACATCTTCCAAGAGGACGCCCGCCAGGAAGAAGCCCGCCTCAACCGGGAAGCCCTCAATCTGCTGCGCTATCTCCGGATGACCCTCAAGGTGACCAAGATCTACGACCCCGGCAACCAGATCGTCCATGAGCAGATCCATCTCCTCTTCTCCCTTCTGCAAAGCCTTCTCCAATCGCAGAAAGAGGCCGTCCTCCTGCTGAGGCAGAACACACTTTTCTTCAACGGTTCCCGCGTCCGTTTCTCCTTCAGGAATTACGACCTGGTTAAGTCCATAATCGGCGAGATGAGCAAGCGGAGCATCGGCCTTCTCCGCTTCCTGCCCGACCTCAGCGAAGAGGAGCTGAAAAACTTTCTCTTTATTCTGGCCCCCAAAAGGCTGTCCGGAAGCGCTGTCTTCGAAGGCCTGGTCAGGGATATGGAACAGAAGGAAATCAAGAACATCCGGCTGGAAAAGCTAGCCCTGGTTGATGTTTTAACCGGTAATGAGGAGGATGTCGTCAAGATCTTCTTCCTGGCCATCGCCCACTTAAAGGGGATCTTCGGCCGGCTGATGCGCGGCGAGTCCTTTTCCCTGAACATGACCCGGCGGCTGATGCATTCCCTGTTTAACCACATTTCCCACAACGAGGCCTTTGCCTTGGGGCTGACCACCATCAAAAATTTCGATGACTACACCCTGAACCATTCGGTCAACGTCTGCATCCTGTCCATCGCCCTGGGCCGCCGGCTGGGCCTGGATAAGAGAGAACTCACCGACCTGGGGATCAGCGCTTTTTTGCACGATTACGGGAAGATGGAGATCCCCAAGGAGATCCTGGATAAGCCCGGCAAGCTGGAGGCCGAGGAGAGACGATTGATGGAGCGCCATTCCCAGATCGGAGCCCAGAAACTCCTCCGCCTCAAGGAGTACAGCCCCGTGCCGGTGGGCGCCATCAACGTGGCCATCGAGCACCATGTCCGGGAGGACCTGACCGGTTATCCCCGTTATTACAAGAAGAAGAACATCAGCCTCTACAGCAAAATTGTCCGGATGTGCGATATCTTTGATGCCATGACATCGCCCAGGCCCTACCGGGATAAGGTTTTCACGCGGGACGAGGTCCTGAAGATAATGATGGCCGAGGCGGGGGACAGCTTCAACCCCATCCTGCTGAAGGTTTTTGCCCAAATGCTGGGCCTCTTTCCGGTCGGCACTCTGGTCCAGTTGGATACGGGTGAGCTGGCCATTGTCTTCGAGCCCAACCCGGAACCTTCCCTGGCTTTCCGGCCCAAGGTCAAGATCATCACCAACCGGCAGGGCCATAGGATTGACGGCGATGTCGTCGATACGGCGGCGATCCTTTCGGAAACGAACGCCTTTGAACGGACGATCGTCCGCTCCCTCGACCCGGCCAAGTTCGGGATTCAAGTTTCCGACTACTTCCTGGCCAGAGTGCAGGCTGTCCCGCCGCCCGAGTCGCCGGCAGCCGGGGAAGCAACGGGCCCGAATTCCTGAGCCCGGCCGGGCAGGCCTCCAGGACGTCTGAGCCTGTCCCTGAGGATTGCCCTGGCCGACGGAAGAGAACCAAAAAGCTTAAATGACGGTGCACCAGGAGGCAGCCCATGTCCGAAGGCGAACCCAAACTTCCCGAACTGCGGAAGACGCTGCTCAGCGTCCTCATCGCTTTAGCGGCCACCACCGCTACGGCCAAGCCATGCGGGCCCAGGCCGCCAGCGAGAAGCCCCTCGACTCCACCCCTTTAGCGAATCAGTCCGACGCCCTGCGGCGGAAGTCGGTTTTCCTGGTTGCCCTCAACCTGCTCTTCACCGCTGCCCTTTTCCTGTTTACCGCGGTTCTCCGGACGGACATCGGGCGCAAGCTTGGTTGGATGACGGCCGGTATCCTCTTTTATGCCTGCGGCATCGGCCTAGCCCTGGGCCAGGTCCTGTTCTGAGGGAGCCGGCCGATGAAATCCATTCAGGACAGACAGTTCAAGACCGCCGTCATCCTCATTCTGGCCGGCCTCACCATGATGGCCAGCCTGGTCGTCTTCCTCAACGTCAGAGCCTCGGCCCGCGCCTCGGCGGCCGTCCGCGACAGCCGCATCCTGGCCATCCGCTACCTGACCCACCTGGGCCGCTCGCTATGGGACATCGCCGCTGAAAAAGACTTGATGGTGGCGGCCCAAGAAACGGCCGGCCTGATCCTGCAGTCGGAAGCCTATGAAAAGATGTCCAAGGGCAGCCAGGCCGGGCTCTATCGCTTGACGCACGAACGCCTATCCCGGCTGAAGGAACTTTTGGTCGAGAAAGGGCGGATCACCCAACCGCCCTACTACAATCCTCAAATGGATACCTTTGACGCGGTCCAGTATTTCCTGGACAAGGTCTTCGTCCCAGCGGCCGAATTGTTGGAGAGCCAGGAGCAAAAGAAAAAAGAAAGCGTTTTCTGGGACGGAAAGGTCGATGCCTATTCCACCGGCCTGGCGGTCGCCGCCGTGGCCGTTTTTCTGCTGACCCTTTCGCTCGTCCTGAGCGGCAAAGCCCGCCTGGCCATGGCCGGAGTCGGGCTGGCCCTGGCGGCGGCGGTGGCCGGGTCGAGCCTGGCCGCTGCCCTGAGGCCGTGGCCTGAGGTTTCCAGCGTGTCCCTTAAGGACCTGGCCCTCGCTTCAGGGGAAGTACTGCGGGCTAAGCTGATTCTGGATTTCGGCGGCGACCTCCAGGCGGCGGGAGAGTTCAAAGTCCAATGACAAAAATTGGCAGGTGGGGGAAATTTGGCTATTGAAATATTGGAATTTCTCTTTTACTATGGCTTTATCGATAGAGAGGAGGGAAGGATCCATGGCCGAAGAAAAGAAGCCGGAAGATAAAAAAGTGGAAGAACTCGCTTCCTCTAAGCGCAAGTACACTGCCGATATCGAAAAGCTGGAGAAGGAACTGCAGAACTTCGAGCGCGAATGGGAGAAGGACAAAAAGAAAGGGCAGAGCAACCTGGACAAAATCGAAAAGCATATCGACGAAAAAACGAAAAAGGAATAGCCCCCTCAGCGCCTAAAACCGGAAGACGAGGCCGAAAACCAGGAAGGCGCCTCCCAGGTCGACCGTCGTTTCCTTTAATTTTGTTGTTTCCCGGACCAGATCAACGGTCAGCGCCCTGAACCCGGCGCGCAGGGCCACGGCCAGGTTTTTCAAGAAAGCATATTCGGCCCCGGCGGCAATCCCCACCCCGAGTTTCATCCGGGGCGAGAAATTTTCTTTAGGCAACCCTTCCGCGTCGGTATGGAGATAAGTCCCGCTCACCCAGCCGAAAAGCAGGGAGGGGACGGCCGTTATAGAAAATGCCCGGGAAAGCAGGGGGAAATAGCGGACCGGGGCGCTGAGAGAAAAAAGGCCGGGCATGAGGACGATCTCTTGTTGCCCTGCCAGAGTCATTTCGTTGCCCCAGATGGCATGGCCCAAGGGGATGTGGAAAGAGGCGGCGGCTCCCACATACAGCTTGTTTGTCCAGACCGGATAGGTGGCCGCACCTTCCAGCATGAAAAAGGCGGCCGAACCCTGGCCGGCCTTCTTTCCCGTCAGATTTATCCACCAGGTGTCGAGCGGACCTCGGCTGTAGCCATTCAGGGCTGAATAATAGGCCCCCAGCTCGAACAGAAGAGGGCCGCCGGGAGACAAGGCCGCGGCCCGACGCCGCCGGGCCGAGAGGACGGATTCTTCCCCAATTTCGGCCAAGGCAGTTTCCTGCACGTACCCGGTCAATGTCCCGGATTTGGCCCTAAAGCGGACTTCGTAATAAGCGCGCACTTTGCGGACGACTTCGAGGCGGTCGCCCGAGCGAAGCTCGCCCAATATGGGGCTATTGATGTCCGGCTCAGACCAGACGTTGGCCCGGGGAAGCCTCACCGTCAGGACGGCGGTGGGGAGTGTGGCCGCCAGCTCTTCGCCCCGGCAGACGCCTTCGACCGCATCCCGGTGGACGTAGCCTTCGATGGCCCGGCCTCCGGCCGTGACATGAATGATTTCCAGGAAGGCGTAGCCTCGCTGGAGGACTTCCAGGAGTTGGCCGTTGGTCAGCCGGTCGATGACACGGCTGTTGGGATCAGCCTCGGCCCAGACGTTGGCCGAAGGGATCTTCACGCGCAGGATTCGGGCCTCGGCCAGGGGAACGGCCGCCGGCCCCTCGGTCGTGCAAACGACCTCCACGGCGCTTTCATTCAGAAAGCCCGAAATGGCCGCCTTTCCTTCCTCCGCCAGCCGGACGGCATAGAAGGAGCCTGTTTTTTGGCCGGATTCCATGATCAGGCCGGAATTGAGCAGCCCGCCGACCTGACTATTGAGATCGGGCTTTGTCCACAAGTTGGCCGAAGTTACCTTGATTTTCAGAATAACGGCCCCCGCCGCGGTCAAGGCCAAAGCTCCAACGAACAGGAAAAGGGCACATCCCCGGACGAGTATTTTCATACATCTCTCCTGGCGCACTATATCATAAGTTCTTTATTATGTTATATTATCCGCTCTTGCTCCGCTTCTGCTCATACATCAAGGCATCTGCCTGAGACATCATTTCGTCGAGGGAACAAGGATTTGTTGGATCATAGCTGGCCAGGCCGGTGCTGATCTCCAGCTGAAAGGGGAGGTCTCCTTGGGCGTTGCGGGCTGCCAGGTTCGATTGCAAACGACCCATGATGACATTGGCATTTTCCTCGGGGACTCCCATGGTCAGGACCACGAATTCATCGCCCCCCACCCGGGCGATAAGGTCCGAGTCGCGAAATGCGTCTTTGAGGAGAGCGGCCGTTTCCACCAGGGCCAGATCGCCCTCCTGATGGCCCTGGCTATCGTTGATCCCTTTCAGGTCATCGATATCGGTATAGAGGAGCAGCATCCGGCTGTTCAAGCGCTTGGCCAGCTTCCACTGTTGCTCAGCTAAAGTCATGAATCCCCGCCGGTTGTACAACCCGGTCAGTTCGTCGGTGAGGGACAGGCTGCGCAGCGCCTCTTCCGCCCGCTTGTGCTCGGTGATTTCGCGAGAATTGATGACCACACCCCGAATGACAGGATCAGTCAGGTGGTTTTTGCCGAAAGACTCTATATAGATCCAAGAGCCGTTGGCATGGCGAAAGCGAAACTCTCCGAATACGAAGAAACCCGGCCGCTGGATTCCCTCTGCAAAAATGGACAAAATTTTTTGAGTGTCCTCGGGGTGAATGAACTCAAAGACGTTCTTGCCGACCAGCTCCTCGGGACGGTGGCCCAGAATATGCTCAATCGAAGGGCTTTCATAGCTGATCGTCCCATCGGCTTGAAGGACGGTGATGATGTCCGATGAGTTCTGGACGAGGGACCGGAAACGCTCCTCGCTCTGGCGCAGGGCCTCCTCGGCCCGCTTGCGCTCGACGGCCATGGACACTTGGGAGGAAACAAACTTAAGGATATCGTTGTCCTCCTCCCCGTAGCGGGTCCCTTCGGTATAACTCTGAACGACCAGCACACCGATGGTCTTATCTTCTTTTTTCAAGGGAACCCCGAGCCAGTCAATGGAGGGCTGCCCGACGGACTCCACCTTTCCTTTTTTTTCGAGCTCCTCAAACACTTCCGGCGAGGCCAGCAGCGGCTCTCCGGTGTGAAGGACGTATTCGGTCAGGCCGCGGCCAAGCTTACGGGGCGCCGGCATTTTATCGTATTCATCGACAAAATAGGGGAAACTCAAGATTTCATTTTCCTGATCGTAAAGGGCGATGTAGAAATTCTTGGCCGGCATCAGTTCCCCGATGGCCTGATGGATGGAGCGGAACAGCTCTTCGAGATTTTGAGTCGACTGGGCCGCCTCAGAAATTTTGTAAAGGGTATGCCTTCTCTTTTCCGCTTTTTTCTGCTCGGTAATGTCCAGGATCGTCAGAATGGTCCCTTCCGGCCGGCCCTGCTTATCCTTTAATGCCGAACTATAAGCCTCCAGGCTCAGTTCCCGGCCCAGGAGAGACCGATAGTCGAAGACTTCGCCGGCGATATCTTCCCCGGCCAGGGCCCTTTTGAGCAGGGGGACGGCGCCCGACTGCTGGATGGGCGGCAAATCGAGAATGTTCTGCCCCAGGGCGGGGGATTTGGCTCCCTCCGGGACACCCATCATCCGGGCCAGGGCCGGGTTTTCATAGGTAATTTTGCCGGCCCGGTCCAGGTAAAGGATGCCGACCGGAGACTCCTCAACCAGCCGCCGATTGAATTCCTCCGAGGCCCGCGATGCTTCCAGAATCGCTTTTTTCGCCTCCTCCGTCTGTTTAAGCTTGGCTGTGGTTTTTTCTAGTTTTTCATTCTGCCGGCGTAACCTCGCTAATTCAATCGAGATTTGTGCTTTGGTTTTGACCCGATTTTCCATTCCCGTTTAAAAAAGCTTAAAAGAAATTCTTTAAAGCGCCATCCCTTTTGCCTAAATTTTACTCTCCGGGGAATGGCTGAGTCAATAGACCGGCCTGCTGTTTCTTGACACCGGTCCTTGGCCGGCGATATATTTCCGTCGTAATCAAGGGGAAGAAATCGTGTCTCTCCGGAGAAAATGATAGACATCCAAGACAAAGTGGCGATCGTTATAAGCTGAGGGCTGAAGAGGTGGAGTCTTCGCCGGCCATTCACATCCGCAACCTGAGCAAGACCTTTGTCGTCACCAAGCGCGAAGCCGGCCTGCGGGCCGCCCTGCGCAGCCTGGCCCACCGCCGGAAGGAAGAAGTGCGGGCCGTGGACGGAATCTCGTTCGACCTGGCCCCCGGCGAAGTGGTGGGCTTTCTGGGGCCCAACGGCGCGGGCAAGACGACCACGCTGAAGATGCTCTCGGGCCTGCTCCATCCCACCTCCGGGGAGCTGGCCGTCCTCGGCTACCTGCCCTGGAAGCGGGAGAAGGCTTTCCTGCGGCAGATCACCCTGGTCATGGGCCAGCGCAACCAGCTCGTTTGGGACATCCCCGCCGCTGATTCCTTCGAGCTCAACCGGGCCATCTACCGCATCCCGGCCGCCGGCTATCGCCGCACGGTGGACGAGCTGGCCGACTTGCTGGAATTGAAGCCGCTGCTGGGCAAGCCGGTGCGGAACCTGTCCCTGGGCGAGAGAATGAAATGCGAGATCGCCGCCTCACTCCTGCATCGGCCCCGGGTGGTGTTCCTCGACGAACCGACCATCGGGCTGGACGTGACCATGCAGCGCCGCATCCGGTCCTTCATCGCCGAATACAACCGCCGCAACGGGGCGACGGTCCTCCTGACCAGCCACTATATGGCCGACGTGGAAGCCTTGTGCCGCCGGGTCATCGTCATCCATCGCGGCCGGCTCCTGTACGATGGCCAGCTCTCCGCTTTGGTGCGCAGTTTCTCCGCGCACAAGACCATCGTGGTCCAGCTGGGAGACTGCCAGGCCGACCTGCGGGCTTACGGCCAGGTCGTTTCCTGCGAAGACGGCCGGGCCACGCTGCGCGTGGCCAAGGCCGAGACGGCCCGGGTCACCGAGCGGCTGCTGGCCGATCTGCCGGTGATTGACCTGACCGTGGAGGACTCGCCCATCGAGGAAGTGATCGAGCGGGTGTTCGCCCAGGAGCCTAAGTGAAGGAACTGAGGGACATCTACGTCCAGCAGTTCAAGACCAGCTTCGCCTCGATGCTGCAGTATCGGGCGGCCCTGGTCATCTGGCTGATCGGACACATTCTTGAGCCGCTCATCTCCCTGGTGGTGTGGTCCGCCGTTTCACGCTCCAGCGGCGGCAGCGTGGGCGGGTTCAGCGCGGCGGATTTCGCCGCCTATTTCCTGGTCCTCATGCTGGTCAACCACGTGACCTATACCTGGGTCATGTTCACCTACGAATACCAGGTCCGGCAGGGGACTCTTTCCTCCGTCCTCCTGCGGCCCCTGCACCCGATTCACTCCGACATCGCCGATAACGTGTCCTCCAAGCTGGTTACCCTGCCCGGAATGTTGTTCGTGGCGGCGATACTGATTGTCGTCTTCCGGCCGGCCTTCCACTTCGTCCCCTGGGCCATGGCCGCTTTCCTCCCGGCCCTCTTCCTGGCCTTCATCTTGCGCTTTCTGGTGGAATGGACCCTGGCCCTGGCCGCTTTCTGGACGACGCGGGTGAGCGCGGTCAACCAGGTGTATTTCACAGCGGCTTTGTTTTTGTCGGGGCAGATCGCGCCCTTGTCGCTCCTTCCCTTTCCGGTGCGGCTGGCTTCGGTCCTTCTGCCCTTCCGCTGGACGGTCGCCTTTCCGGTCGAGCTTTTTCTGGGGCGGATGACGCCCGTCCAGGCCCTGACCGGGATGGCGGCCCAGTCCGTCTGGCTCATCCTGAGCCTGGTCCTGCTCCGCTTCGTCTGGCGCGCGGGCCTCAGGGTCTATTCGGCGGTGGGCGCATGAGGGTCCTGCGCCTCCTCTTTGTTTTTGTCCGAGTGGGGGTGATGAGCGAGCTCGCCTACCGCGCCAATTTTTTCGTGCAACTCTTTGAGTCGCTCTTGGAGCTGGGCACGGCCCTGGCCGGGATGGCCGTGATCTTCTCCCACACGGCCACCCTGGGCGGCTGGCGGCCCGACGAGATCCTGGCCCTGGTCGGCGTCTACTTCCTCGTCGGAGGGGCGATCCGGCTGCTCATCCAGCCGAGCATGGAGCAGCTCATTGAGTCCGTGCACGAGGGAACCCTGGACTTCACCCTCACCAAGCCCGAGGATGCCCAGCTCCTGGTCAGCCTCCAGCGCGTGGAGATCTGGAAGCTTACGGACATTGTCCTGGGGTTCGGCGTCCTGGCCGTGGCCCTGGCCCGGCTGGGAGCCAGGGTGGGTATCCGGCAGGCAGCGGCCTTCGCCGCGGCCCTCCTGGCGGGCGGGGTGATCGTTTACAGCTTCTGGCTGATCCTGGCCACGCTCTCCTTCTGGTTCATAAGGGTCGAAAACATTCTGATGATCTTCCAGAGCATGTACGAGGCCGGCCGTTGGC
>Ga0315282_10015241_pt1 | contig 11362 bp, 8 predicted proteins | sample YL17G07_20_MG_FD_203693 | JGI IMG/M metagenome (GOLD analysis project Ga0315282, IMG submission 203693) | Sediment microbial communities from Yellowstone Lake, YNP, Wyoming, USA - YL17G07_20 | ecosystem: Environmental > Aquatic > Freshwater > Lake > Sediment | place: USA: Wyoming | collected...
TCTGGGCGTCCGCCTCGGTCGCGAAGTGCCCCTGCATGCGGCCCCACCCGGCGATGGTCCCCACGACCCTCGCAATCACCTGGCGGACGCTCGACTCGCGCTCCTCGGTGTCCTTGTAGCCGCGGAAGTACTTGGAGGCCACCACATTGGTCGCAATCTGCGACCAAGCCTTGGGCACCTCGATGTTGTCCTGCTCGAAGATCACGTCTCCCTTGTCGTTGGTGATGGAGGCCGAGCGGATCTCCCACTCCACTTCGTCGAAGGGATGGACCCCAGGAGAGGTGAAACGTCTCGAGAACCGAAGTCCTCCACGGAACTTCTGAGGCGCCGGCTGGATGCTGTCCGTATGAGTCGTGACTTGTTCATGTCGACCGATGGGCATCGTGCAACTCTCCTGTTTTTCTTCCCTTCTTAAGCACCGTCTTGGACCGGAAAATCCCGAATACCTCCCATGTGGCCACTCTCCAAATGAAAAAAGAGCGGGTTGTTTGGGATCAACTCTCCGGTCAGGTCTCTTACAAGAATGTAGATACAATAAACCCTGGGGCGTGTCAATAAAAAGCACAACATGTTGTGGGCGTTATTCAACATCACACAATATATAGTGTTTACCTGTACATATCACCAGTATCCACAGATTTGCCCCAGATATCCCACACCTTGTAAACATAAGTCCTTTTATCGATTTGATAATACCGCCATTTTCCGGTTCACTTTAAAAAAGAACATATATTCTGAATGCTGGCATGGGATTTGATTTCATCCTTCTCAGGCACAAAAGTTGTCCAATTATTTGCGCGATCTCGATAGTTGGAAGTATAAATTAAACCAATAGATGAAGATCGAATATCTTTTCCAAATGATATCAGAGAGATAGACAAAATGCCGCTTCGGAGCCCACCCCAGGATCACCCCCTTTTGAGGGTTCTGCATTTGAGCCGCTTCTATCGCCGCGACAAGCCGGCCTTGTTCGACGTCACTTTCGATCTTCATCCAGGGGAATTTCTCTATGTCGCCGGCCCGAGCGGTGCTGGCAAGAGCACGCTCATCCGGCTGCTCCAGCGAATCGAGACGCCGGATACCGGCACCATCCATTTCATGGACCTGAACATCGCCGAGGTGAGCGACGCCTCGATGCCTTTCCTGCGGAGGAAGATCGGCGTGGTGTACCAGGACTTTCGGCTCATTGAAGATCTCAGCCTGCAGGATAACGTGGCGTTCCCGCTCGAGGTGCTTGGTCTTCCGAGAACCGAGATCCGACGACGCGTGGACGAAATCCTGGAGTGGGTCGGGCTCCAGGGAAAAGAGAAGGATGCTGCACAGGGCCTTTCGGGCGGTGAAAAGCAGCGAGCCGCGATTGCACGAGCCATGGTGCATCGGCCCCTGCTCCTTCTCGCGGACGAGCCCACGGGCAACCTCGACGCGGTCCTGGCCGATGAGATGATGGATCTCTTCGAGCGTGCGTCCGAGGAAAACACCGCCGTGATCCTCGCCACGCACGATCGGCTCCTCATGGCCTCCAGGCCCCACCCTTCGCTCGTTCTCTCCCAGGGAAGGGTCATCGGCCTCTCCGGCCAGGCTCCGGCTGCAGCCCAGCCCCGGGCCCCGGGCCTTGAAGAAATGCGGGCAGGAGGACATGAGGCATGAGGAAAGGGGCGAACATGGTCGTGCGGGCCATTCGCGGCCTCGTCCGCGACCTCCGGCGGGCCGGAGCGACGCTGACCGCCCTGCTCGCGGTGTTTCTCGTGCTCGGGGCCTTCATCGTGGCCGTGTCCAATATGAACCGCATCCTGGGCCGATGGGCCGAGGATCTCGTGATCACCGCCTATCTTCGGGAGGGAGTTTCGAAAGCCGACATCAAGAACCTCCTCACGGCGCTCCGGCAGACCCCGGAGATCGCAGAGGTGCGCTATGTCCCGCCCGAAGCGGCCAAGGCCGACCTGGAGAAGGGGCTGGGGCGGGAAGGGGACCTCGCGCGTGATCTGGAGCCCGACCTGTTTCCCGGGTTCTTCGAGATCCGACTCCAGGGCCCCTACCTCGAGACCCGGACCCTCGATCACCTCGCCGGACGCCTGGAGAAGCTCGGGCCCGTGGAAGAGGTGGTCACTTACCGGCAGTGGTACGAGAAGCTCTCCTCGCTCGTAAGCCTTCTCCGGACGGCCTGCATCATTTTCGGCCTTCTCGTGGTGCTGATGACCCTCACGGTGATCGCCACGACGGTGAGGCTCTCGCTCCTCAAGCACAGCCGGGAATTCGAGGTCATGAAACTGTGCGGCGCCACGAACCGCTTCATCTCCACCCCGCTCGTCATCGAAGGGTCCCTGCTTGCATCCGCGGCCATGGGAACCGCGATCGGGCTGCTCTACCTGGTCCTTCTGCGCTTCGGAGCCTTGAGCTCGGATCTCATTCCGCTTCTCAAGGTGCAATCCTTCTCGTTCCTGTCCGCCTATTCCATCTCCTTGCTCGTGCTCGGCAGCGCGATGGTCGGCGCCTTCGGTTCGCATCTCGCCATCCGGCGCCACCTCAGGGTATGAGCCCATGAGACGATTGAACCAAGAGTCCTGGACCCGCACCAGCCGGATCCTCGCCTTGGCCGCAATTGCAGTGCTCCTCGCTTCTCCTCATGCGACGGCGCAGCGCGGCTCCGCCGACACCACCCTCGAGGAGATCGCCGGCGAGCTCGCGAACCGGGAAACGGACCTCAGCCGATGCATCACGCGCCTCACCGAGCTCGATGCCGAGATTTTGACCGCCGAAAACGAGTTCTCCTCCCTCAAGCCTGCAGTGGCGAGCCACCGGTCACGGCTCCAGGAACGGATCGCGCGGCTCCACCGTCTCGAGAAAGGGGTCCCGCTCCGAATCCTCTTCGAAGCCCGGAGCGGCCGCGAGCTGTGGGGCCGCCTCGAGCTGGTGCGCCTCATCCTCAAGCGGGAGATCCGGAAGGTCGGGGAGGAGAAACGCGAGCTCGAGTCCCTGGTGAGGAAACACCAGGACCTCGTCTCCGAGCAGGACAAGCTCCAGGGATTCAAGACGAAGCTCGAGGAGCGCGTCGCGACGCTCAAGTCCGCGATCCAGGAAAGCCCCTACCGGAATTGAATCAATAGTTGATCTGGAAGAGCTGCTGGCCCATGAGGAAGTAGGCGCCCTTCTCCAGCTTCACCGTGTCCCGGACGCGGAGGAAGGTGCCGTTCGAGCTCTGCAGATCGATCATCTCGATCCGCAGGCCGTGCTTCTGAATGCGGAGATGGCTGCCCGAAACATACCCGTCTTCAGGAAAGATGATGTCCCCACGCTCCCGGCCCAGGGTCACCCCGTCTCCGCCGATCGGGAACGCGTTCTCGGTGCGGCCTTGACCCACGACCAGGGACAACCTGCCCCACAATCCCTCGATCGGGCTCCCCATGATCTCGGTCCCGTCCGGCGCGGGTTGGACCTTGTCCAGCATTTCCAGGAGGACCAGCTCCTGACCCAGCCGAATCACGTCGCCGTTCTGGATCTCAGCCGGCGTATTGGGCGGGAGGCGCAGGTAGATGCCGTTGAGGCTCCCGGCGTCCTTGATCGTGACGCTGTCCTTGGCCACCGTGAAAATCGCGTGGACCGGCGAGAGGAAGGGGTCGTTCTCCATGAACCCGCCAGACTCGCGGCCGATCTTGTTCTCGCCCAACTGGAGTGGCATCGAGCCTCCGGGAGAGCCGTCGGGCTGGATGAAGACCAGTTTCGCAGGGGCCGGCGCCATGCTGACCGGCTTTGCGGCAGGAACCCCCATGATCCGGTGCCCGCACTTCCCGCAGAAGGCAAACCCCTCCGGGATGGGCGACCCGCAGTTCGGGCAGGCCTGCCCTCCTCCGCCGCCCGGCGCTGCCTGGGGCGGCTGAGACGGTTTGGAGGACCGTTGCTCCACGGGCCTTCCGGCCGCCGGGGCAGCCGTCCCCCTCGGTGCCTCGGCCGGGGCAGCGGCAGGCGCGGCAGGCGCCTGCTTGGCCTCCTTGGGAGGAACACTGGCCCCACGCTTGGGCGCCTCCACGGTGGGGGCGGGTGCAGCCGCCTGTGCTGGCGCGGGCTGACTCTCTTTCTTGGGTGCCGCCGGCTCACCCTTGGGAAGATCCGAGCCGCAGCCAAGACAAAACTTGTAATGATCCTGGTTCTCTTTACCGCAATTCGGACAGATTATCACCTTGGCCTCCTTATGGGGTTATCTCGACCCTGAGCAGCTGCTTGCCCAGGAAGAGGTAGTCGCCATGACCCAGTTTCTGGTCCTGGGACAGCCGTATGAAGGTCCCGTTCTTGCTGTCCAGATCGGAAAGAACAACCGATCCGCCGGAGAACTCCACCTGCACGTGATGGCCGGAGAGATAGGGGTCGTTCGGGAAGTTCATGTCGCAGCCCTCGCGACCGAGCACCACGACCCCTTCCTTCGCGTGCACCACCATGCCGGTGATTCCGCCTTCCAGGATCTGGATGATCTTGAATTGGCTCTCGTGGCGCGGGCTCGAATAGAAGTAGGTGCCGTCAGGGCCGGCTCCGTCCTCGTAAGGCTGGCTGGCCTCGACCCGGAAGATCTGCTCCCCGGCCATGAACAGGGTGCCGTACCCGATGGTTGTGGATCCGCGCACCCGGTAATAGAGCCCGTTTACGCTCCCCTCGTCGTGCACGAAAAGATAGCCGTCCCGGTAGTAGAAGTTCGCGTGCTTCGGAGAGAGCCAGAGGTCCTCGGTGAACAGGATGGCCCCCTCGGACCGGCCGGCGATATGCTCGTTCGAGTTCAGGTGATAGGAGATGCCGTCCATCCCCTCCCCCTTGATCAGAATCAGCTTGGCTTTTCCAGGGGCCTGCATGGCGCCGAAAAAGGTCGGCTCCAGCTTCTCCTCGCCGTGCTCCACCGGGGTTCCGCACTTGCCGCAGAACTTGTGTCCCGACGGCACCTGGCTGAAGCAAGATTTACAGACGTAGTAGCGTGCCTGTTCCATTGGCGCTTCCTCCGATTCCGCTCCGGCTGGCCCAGAGGCACCGGCCGCCCGGGGTCCCGCTCTCTCCTCGACCGGGACGCTCTGTTCTAGATTTCCATCCTTGGTTCCTGCCTTGGATGATTCGATTCCCTTTCGCTTGAACGGGCTGATCTCCAACACCTTGCCGCACCGGATGCATTTCACCGCGTCCAGCGGATTGAGGGTGTCGCAGCCCCCGCAAACTATTCCGAGAACGTTCCCTTCCATGCCCCATTGAAAAACATTCCGAGTTTTTCGATGACCCTTTCTAAAATGATTAAAGGATCTCCAAGAGTGAATAGTTTTGCAGAGTTGTCCCACCCAGTCAAGCCCATGCAAATGGTTTATTTCGCCTCGTTTTTCTCATAAGCTCCCTGGTCATGGCGATTCGGACGAGCGGCAAGCCTTTCTCCGTGCCGACGGTTCTCCTCGTAGGAGGGGTCGACCCGTCCGGCGGCGCAGGCCTGTCCTCTGACATCATCGCCGTGGCCATGAACGGCGCCCATCCGGCGGCTGTGGCCGCGCTCGTCACGGTGCAGGACGGGCGTCGGCTCGATCGGGTGGAGGTTCTCTCGCCAGATCTCGTGCGATCCCAGATCGAGCGGGTCGCGGAGAGCCTGAAACCAGCCGCGGTGAAGACCGGCGCTCTCGGCTCCGGCAGGATGGTGGAAACCGTGGCAGGCGCCTTGGACGCCCTGGGCCTCACGCGACTCGTGGTGGATCCGGTGATTCGGTCCACGAGCGGCGGATCGTTGATCGATTCGGAAGGGATCGAGATCTTCAAGCGCCTCCTCTTTCCCCTGGCCGAGCTCGTCACCCCCAACATCCCGGAGGCCGAGATCCTCACCGGGCTCACGATCGGCTCCGTGGACGGCATGAGAGCCGCGGCCGAAAGTCTTCTCTCCATGGGCCCCCGGGCGGTCCTGATCAAAGGGGGTCACCTCGCCCGGGATCCCGTGGATCTGCTCAGGACCGGCGAGCGGGAGCTCCTCCTCATGAAGCCTCGCGTGAAGCTCGAGGTCTCGCCGCGCGGAACCGGCTGCCGTCTGGCCTCGGCCGTGGCGGCGGGCCTGGCCAATGACCTCTCGATGGTGGAGGCGGTGGCCCTGGCTAACGACTATATCCAACGCGCCCTCGAGGGGTGCCGCAAGGCAGGCCAGGACATGCTGGTTCCGGGCCTCGGGGGAAAGTGACCAAAGCCGTGAACGAGGAAGCCCGAACCGAGAAGCCCACGGCCAGGCGGGAGAGGGAGGCCCGAAGGAAAGGGGCCGTGTCGAGAAGCCGGATCCTGGGCCGCGCTCTTCTGCTCGCAGCAGCCTCGCTCTACCTCTGGGTCTATGGTCCGGGTCTCGGCCGCGATCTCGGCGAGCAGGTCCGTATCGGCCTTTCCCGGGCATTCCAGCCTCGGACCGATCCCCTGGCCGTCGCGTCATCCGTTGCCGGGACCCTGTCGGGTTTTCTCCTCGCTCCGCTGCTTGCCGCGGCCGGGATTGTGCTTCTGGCCGCGTTCCTGCAGGTGGGGCCGAGGTTCTCGCCCGGTCTCGGCCCGGCGCCGGACCCGACGCCGGGTGCGGCCGGCCGTCTCCTGTTCTTCGTGTTTCGGGGCCTGACCCTGATCGCCGCGCTGCTCGCGGCCGGTCCGGACCTGCTCCGGGCCTTGCTCAGGACCCCGCTTCAGGACGCCCGGGACGGGATCGCGATCGCCGGCCGCGGGTTCGTGTATCTCGCGGCCTGGTTCGCCCTCTTCGAGGCGCTCGTCGGCGGGATCGAGCTGCTCTATCTCCGGAGACGCTTCTCCCAGAGCCTCCGGATGACCCGGCGGGAGATCATGGAAGAGGAACGCGAGGAGGAAGGGGATCCGGCCGTTCGAAGGGCGAGGAGGACCCGCGGCCGGGAGCTCGCGGCTCCCCTCTAGGACCTATCGATGACCGGAGCCGAACAGCGTTTCGTTGCGTTTGCCAGGGTGGCGGTTCCGGCGCCGCTCAGGCATCTGCTCACCTACGGTGTCCCGGAGCTTTTGCGGACGAAGCTCTCGCCCGGGTCGGCCGTGCTGGTTCCGCTCGGAAGCCGACGGGTCACCGGGTATGTGGTGGACCTCTCGGACACGCTCGAGGAGAACGTGAAGGGGGTGAAAGCCATCCTGGCGGTGGTGGGCGACTCCCCCTTCTTCCCTCCCGAGCTCCTCCGGTTCATCCTTGCAGTGTCCGATTATTACCTCCACCCTCTCGGCGAGACCCTTCGAACCGCGCTCCCCTCCGGGCTCGAGGCGGGAAAGGTCTCGGGCGTTCTGGCCTCGACGCGGCTCGCCCCGCGGCATGAGCTCGTGGCGCGTCCGAGCGCGATGCTTCCCGGAGACCCGGCCGAGCTCCTCAAGCGCTCCCCGAGGCGGTCTGATATCTTCGATCGGATCTCCATTGCCGGAAGCATCACCCTTTCGGATCTCCGCCGCATCCACCGGAGCCCCCGTGCGTTCCTCCTGAAGCTCGCCGAGGAGGGATGGATCACGCTCGAGGAGCGCGAGGCGCCGTCCGACCCGTTCTTCGAGACCCCGGTGGCGCCGGACGTTCCTCCTTGCCTCACGCCCGAGCAGGCGACAAGCGTGGAGAGGATCACCGACGCCCTGGACCAGGGAGGGTACCGCGCGTTCCTGCTCCACGGCGTCACCGGAAGCGGCAAGACCGAGGTCTACCTCCGCGTCATCTCCGAGGCCCGCAAGAAAAAGCTGGGGGCCGCGGTGCTCGTCCCCGAGATCGGGCTCACCCCCCAGCTCGTCGCCCGCTTCAGGGCCCGGTTCGGAGACGACCTGGCCGTGCTCCACAGCGGTCTCGGCAAGAAGGAGCGGGTGGATCAATGGCTCGCGCTCCGGAACGGAAAGGTCACGCTCGTGGTCGGCGCCCGAAGCGCCCTCTTCGCGCCGGTCGAACGGCTCGGCGTCATCATCGTCGACGAGGAGCACGACCCGTCGTTCAAGCAGGACCAGGGTCTGAAGTACAACGCGCGGGACATGGCGCTCCTCCGAGCCAAGATGAGCCAGGCCGTGGTGGTCCTCGGATCCGCCACCCCCTCGCTGGAAAGCTGGCGCAACTCGAGCCTCAAGAAGCTCGAGAAGCTCTCCATGCCGCACCGGGCCACCCCCCATCCCCTGCCCGAGGTGGAGGTCATCGATCTCCGGCAACACAGGACCGGGCCGTTCGGACAGGACCTCGTGAGCGACCCGCTCCATCAGGCGATCCTCGAGACCCTGGAGCGGGGCGAGCAGACCATCCTGTTCCTGAACCGCCGCGGGTTCTCGCCGGTCGCGATCTGCCGGGCCTGCGGCGCGATCCAGAAGTGCCGTCACTGCAGCGTCTCCATGACCTACCATCAGAAGGCCGGCATCCTACGGTGCCATTATTGCGGCGGAGAGACCGCACTTCCCGAGGTCTGCCCGGAGTGCCGGAGCACGGGCATCGATCTCCTCGGGTCCGGGACCGAGCGGGCCGAGGGGATCCTCCGCACCCTCTTCCCCCAGGCGCGCGTGGCGCGTCTCGACAGCGACGTCGCGTCGGGCAGGGCCACCGAGACCGTGCTCGAGAGGCTCCGCCGCCACGAAATCGATATCTTGGTCGGAACCCAGATGGTGACCAAGGGCCACGACTTTCCCAAGGTCACGCTGGTGGGGGTGCTCCTCGCGGACGTGGGCCTGGGGCTCCCGGATTTCCGGGCCGCGGAGCGGGCCTTCCACCTCCTCACCCAGGTCGCGGGACGCGCGGGACGCGGGGAAAGGAAGGGGAAGGTCCTCATCCAGACCTTCCAGCCCGACCATCCGGCGGTCGTGTGCGCCAAGGAGCATGACCCCGAGCGGTTCGTCGAGATGGAGATCGACACCCGGCGCGAGCTCAACTACCCGCCGTTCGGCCGGCTGGCCCTGATCCTGGTTTCCGGCCCGAAGCTCGACCGGGTGACCGGGGAGGCCGAGCGGATCGGAACGTCGCTCCGGAGCCTTTCGAGGAAAAGGCCGGAGGTGCGGGTTCTGGGCCCGGCCCCGGCTCCCCTCGCTTTCTTGCGGGGCAGGCACCGATGGCGGATAATGATAGTCGCATCAAGGTACGGTGACCTCCGCGCGCTGCTCCAGCCGATCATCGGCCACCGGCCTCGAAGCGGGGTCCGGATGTCGGTGGACATCGACCCCATGGACCTGATGTAGAGGAATGCCGGCGGATCCATGACCCGTTCAATGCTTGCGCTCCTTCTGGTTCTCCTGTCCTGGTTCGGCGTCTCGAACGCCCGGGGGGCCGATCCCCATGCCTGGGCCATCGCCGAGGTGAGCTTCAGTCCGTCCGAGGTCTATGCCGATCGCACGGAAAGGGTGCAGGTCCAGGTGAGGACGCCGAAGCCGGTGGAGGGGCTCTCGGGCACCGCGGCTGGCGGTTCGCTCGAGCCATGGACATCCTGCGGCCCGCGCTGCTTCAAGGCCGATCTCGTGCTCACGCCGCCTCCTACCCCGCGATTCGCCATGGTCCTGGTGTGGGGACCGGGCGTGGCCGGCGTCGGGATCCTTCCGGTCGCGAGCCGGACGGTCCTGCCGATCCAGACCGAGCCTGACGCGGATGTACTCGTCGAGATCGCGGGCCGCAAGTACGGTCCCATCTACTCGGGCAAGAGCGGCGAGCTCAAGGTCCCGGTCGAGGTGCCGGCCGGGGTTGCGATGGCCACGGTGCGGGTCCGCGATCGGGCGGGACACACCACCGTGAAACCGGTGGATCTCAACATCCCTCCCTCCACGAGGCTGGTCGTCGAGACCCTGAGGCATTCCTTGCCCGCAGACGGATCGAGCGAGTCGGTGCTGCTGGTCGCTTCGGCCACGGCCGAGGGAAAGCCGTTCCGCGGGTCGCTCCTGGCAGAGACCACATCGGGCGAGATCGTCGAGAGCGCGCTCGTCGGGCCCGGTCTCGGCATCGTGAGGATCCGCTCCGGCACCCGGGCCGGCACGGTCCAGGTCAGTGTGCAGGTCCCGGGCGTCGGCTCCAGGAAGATCCCGCTGGCCTTCAAGCCGGGCCCACCGGCTTCGATTCGGATCACCACGGAACCGCCGGTCCTTCTCGCCGAGGGAAAGAGCACGAGCACGGTCCGGGTGGACGTGGTCGACTCGAACTACAACGCCGTGCCCGACGAAAAGCCCGACGTGACCGTGACAGGAGGCGACGTGGTGGACACATCTTTTGACGGCCTCGTTACTGCGATGGTGGTGCGATCCCGGAGCATCCCGGTCGGAGACGAGGAAGCCTCGGTCACGATCACGGCAAGGCGTGCGGAACTCTCGGCCGAGGCCAGCCTCATGATACTTTCCCCGACCGGCTTCCGTATCGTGCTTCGTCCGGAGCGGGACACGATGCCGGCCGACGGCCGGAGCCTGCTTCCCGTGGAGGTGGAGGTCATGGACGGTAGCGGCCGGCTCGTGAGCGGCCCGGGCCTCCGCTTGAGCGCGGCGGGCGGCGCGGTTCCTTCCGAGGTCGACCTCGAGAACGGCATGGCCCGGTTCCAATTCAGGCCCGGAACGCTTGCAGGCCAGGGATGGATCGAGGCGGTCATGGGCAAGAGCCGGACCCGTGCGCCCGTCCTCCTCGAGCCCGGTCCGCCCGAGCGGGTGCTCCTCTCGACCGACCCGGCCAAGGGCCGGATCCGGGCGGATATACGGATCCAGGACCGCTTCGGAAACCCGGTCACGAAGACCACCCCGCGCTTGCGCCTGGCTGCGGCCGGCCCGAAACTCCTGCCCTCCCGGGAGCCGGGCCGGTACACGCTGGACGCGCTGCTCGATCCCTCGCTCCAGTCGGTCCAAATCGAGGCCCGATGCGGCGATGCGTTCGTGAGCCGGAAAATATGGATGGACGGCGACTGGCTGGCGGGCCTCCGGCTGGGATACATTTTCAACTTCGTGGATCTCATCAATGATCGGATCAACTCGTTCATCGGTATTCCGATATCCGTGGAGGGGGCATGGCTCATCCCGGCTACGGACCGAGGCCTCTTCCTCGTGGCCGACCTGTCGTATTTCTATTTCCTGAGCGAGGTGGCTCACCGGGTCTCGGCCTCGGGCGGAGGGGAACAGGTGCTCGAGGCCGAGATCCACGCCGTCGATGTCAGTCTGGGGCTCCGGTACTACTTCATCACGCAGTCGGATTGGCTCCCCTTTGTCGAGGCGCTGGCCGGCGGACGCGTGCTCTTCGGCAAGAACATCAACCATCCCGGCCAGGCATCCGTGCTCACGCAGTCGGTGTACGGCCTCACCTGGTCCCTCACCGTGGGCGGGGGAATCGAGCGGAGGTTCGGCCCGGGCCGCGTCCTGCTCGGCGTGGACTACATCGAGTCCCCCACCGACATGCCGAGCCAGTTCA
>Ga0315282_10015242_pt1 | contig 11362 bp, 9 predicted proteins | sample YL17G07_20_MG_FD_203693 | JGI IMG/M metagenome (GOLD analysis project Ga0315282, IMG submission 203693) | Sediment microbial communities from Yellowstone Lake, YNP, Wyoming, USA - YL17G07_20 | ecosystem: Environmental > Aquatic > Freshwater > Lake > Sediment | place: USA: Wyoming | collected...
GTCACGCCGATGCCTTCACCCATCCGGTGTGGCCGTTGCCTCCGCCGTGATTCGCGCCCCGGCCAGCCGGGGCGCAGGAAAGCGGTAGCAAGCTACCGCACTCCAAAAAATTAGCCGGAGATTAGGGAGAGCCTTCGCCGGTTGAAAAACCGCGGATTAGACGGTATGATGCTGAGTGGTGAGCGGGACCGTTACTTCTTCCGGATCGGCCCGGCGAGTCGGCCGGATCGTGGCCGGGGCCTTGGTCGTCCTGGCGGCGGCGATTTTTTTTGCGGACCGGTTCAGCTTGCTTGACTATCGCTGCTTGATCCTGAGCCAGACCCAGAACCTGCGCGGGCTGCAAGAGAAAGACCGGGTCATTTACCGGGGGGTGGAAATCGGGTACGTGGAGCGGATTCGGCCGGACCGCGGAGAGGAGCTCAAGTTCAATCTGCGCCTGCGGGTGAAGTGCTCGGCCTGGAACCAGATTCCGCTTGACGCCGCGCTGCGAATCGAGCCGCAAGGCACGAACGAGCCGTACCTGGTCAACATCTTGCCGGGGCGGGAGCACCCGCCCAAGGATTATCCGGGCAAGGTCAAGGTGCTGGCGGAAGTGACCTCAGAAGACCAGTTCATGCGCGCGCTGCGGGACGTCCTGGACGGCGTGGCCGATGTCTCCAAGGCCAAAGGGACCGAGCAGGAGTTGGAGCAGTTGCAACAGGAGAATCAACAGCTCAAGCGGGAGGTTGAAAGTTTGAGAAAAAACAAATGAACAGGCAAGAATGCCTGTTCCCCTTGAAGAGACTTAAAAGAGATGGATGTGCCTGTTCCCCTTGAAGAGACTTAAAAGAGATGGATGTGCCTGTTCCCCTTGAAGAGACTTAAAAGAGATGGATGTGCCTGTTCCCCTTGAAGAGACTCAAGAGAGATGGATGAGAAAATAGAAAAAACTTTGCAGGGATTGAGGAAGCACGGCTTTGAGGCCGAGGCGGTGGCCAACCGGGCGGAGTGCCGGGCGCGGCTTTTGGAGTTGATCCCGGCCGGAGCCACGGTGGGAGTGCCGGGCTCGCGCACGGTCCGGGAGACCGGGATCGTGGAGGCGCTGAAATCGCGGGGCGAGCAGCTCTTTGACCACTGGACCGCGCCGGCCGAGGATTCGCTCGCAGTGCGGAAAAGCCAGCTTGGCTGCGACGTGCTCCTGGTTTCCACCAACGCGCTGACCGAGCGGGGCGAGCTGGTTAATCGGGACGGGATCGGGAACCGTGCCGCGGCCATGGTGTTCGGCCCGCGGCAGGTGGTGGTGGTGGCGGGCAAAAACAAGATCGTGGCGGACCTGGAGGCGGCGGAGGAGCGGATTCGCAAGATCGCGGCGCCGCGGCGGGCCAAGGAGTTGAACCTGCAGACGCCGTGCGTGGCCAAAGGCGAATGTCAGGATTGCAACCATGCCCAGCGGATTTGCCGGGCCACTGTGATCATCCACCGCCGGCCCAGTCTGACGCCGATGCGGGTAATTGTGATTGACGAAGATTTGGGGAATTAGACGAAGGAGGTTTTTATGATCGGGATCATCGGGTGGGGTTGTTACGTGCCCCGATATCGCTTGACCGGGGAGATTTTCAAGGCGGCCTGGGCGGCCGGCGGCAAGGTCGAGCGGAGCGTGGCCAACTATGATGAGGACGCGGTGACCATGGGGGCCGAGGCCGCGCTGCAGGCGGTCGCCGGGCACGACCCGCTGGAGGTGGACCGGCTCTACTTTGCCTCGGTGAGCGCGCCCTATCTTGAGCACCAGAACGCGGCGATTGTGGCCGCGGTGGCGGACTTGCGCCATGACATTTTCACCACCGACTTTGCCGGTTCGGTGCGCAGCGGCACCGCGGCGCTGCGGGCCGGGTACGAGGCGATCAAGGCGGAGGCCGCCACCCGGGTCATGGTGGTGGCTTCGGACCTCCGCCTGGCCATGCCCGGCGATGCGCTCGAACGCGAGCTGGGCGACGGGGCCGCGGCGCTGCTCCTGGGGAGCGACGACCCGATTGCGGTGTTCCGGGGGTTTTACTCGACCTCCAAAGTGTTCCTCGATTACTGGCGCCGGCCGGGCGAGCCGTTCCTGCAAAGCGGAGACGCCAAGTTCATCCACGACGAGGGCATCAGCAAGCATTTGCCCGAGGTGCTGGAAGATTTGCTCGAAGCCACGGACCTGGCCCGGGAGGACATCGCCCAAGTGGTATTCCATTCGCCGGTCCTGGGGCTTCGCCGGGCGCTGGAAAAAGCGCTCGGCTTTCAACCCAAGCACTACCTGGCCGAGAGCTTGCAGGCGAGGATCGGCAACACCGGCTCGCCCGCGATCTTCCTCGATCTTTGCCGCGCGCTCAGCCAGGCCAAGCCCGGCGACAAGCTGGTCATCCTGAACTATGGCTCCGGCGCCGACGCCATCCTGCTCGAGGCGACCGAGCACATCAAGCGTTTCCAAACCACGCTGGACGATCAGCTCAAGAAGGGGCGGCCGCTCTCGAGCTACGAGAAGTATTTGAGCTTCCGCCGGGTGCTGCCGCAGGAGCCGCTGAACGTGTGGAGCGCGCTGCCGGTGCTGTGGCGGGAGGAGAAGGCGAACCTGCGGCTCTTGGCCAAGAAGTGCGTGAAGTGCGGGGCGATCCAGTATCCGCCGCGGCAGATTTGCTGGCAGTGCTCGGGCATGGAGATGAAGACCCAGAAGCTGAAGCGGCGGGGCAAGATCTTCACCTTTACCCGCGATTACCTGCCCCCGAACCCGGACCCGCCCACCGACATGGTCAGCGTGGACCTGGAGGGCGGCGGCCGGTTTTACGGCCAGATGACCGAAGCCGGCGCGGACGGGGTCAAGATCGGGATGGAAGTGGAACTCTGCTTCCGGAGGCTACACGAGGGCGGGGGATACAATAACTACTTTTGGAAGTTGCGGCCGGTGTGAAGGAAAAGTATGTAGTATGTCGTATGTAGTATAGAGGGGAAGATTGAAGAGGAGGTTGGGAAGATGCCGATTGCGAATGAAGTTGCGATTATCGGGACCGGGGTGATCAAGTTCGGAGAGAACTTTCACCAGAGCTACGCGGATATGGCGCTGGAGGCGAGCCTGCTCGCGTTCTCGGACGCCAGGATCGAGGCGAAGGACATCCAGGCCGCGTGGCTGGGGACCTATCTGCCTTTTAGCTGGGGCTACGACGGGGTGGCCGGGGCCTCGCTGGCGGAGCCGCTCAACCTCTACAACATTCCGATCACCCGGGTGTCCAATTATTGCAGTACCGGGATGGAGGCGGTGCGGAACGCGGCGCTGGGCGTGGCCGCGGGCGAGTATGACCTGGTGCTGGCCGTCGGGGTGGAGAAGATGCGGGAAGTGCCGGGCCGAGGCTCGCTGGTGGCGCAGCACGTCGAGCGGGGCCATCCCCTCTACTGCAAGGGCCGGACCGCGCCGGGCATGTTCGCCCTGCTCGCCAACCGTTACTTCCAGGAATACGGGATCAACGAGCAGACGCTGGCCAAGGTGGCGGTGAAGAACCACTTCCACGGCTCGCTCAACCCCAAGGCGCACTTCCGCAAGGAGATCACCCTCGAGCAGGCCCTCAAGGCGCCTCCGGTGGCCGAGCCGCTCAAGCTCTTCGACTGCTGTCCCACCACCGACGGAGCGGCCGCGGCGATCTTGTGCCCGGCGAGCAAGGCCAAGCAATATACCAACTCTTATACGATCATCAAGGGGGTGGGCTTCCAGGTCTGCGGGGGCTACTACACGGCCCAGATGGACCCGACCTTCACCTTCACCGGATTCAAGGCCACCCAGGCGGCGGCAGCGTCGGCCTACAAACAGGCCGGGATCACCAAGCCGATCGAGCAGGTGGACGTGGTGGAGTTGCACGACTGCTTCACCATCACCGAGATCGTGAACTACGAGGACCTGGGGTTCGCCAGGAAGGGCGAGGGCTGGAAGCTGATCGAGGAAGGGCACGTGTATAAGGACGGCAAGCTGCCGGTCAACACCAGCGGCGGCTTGAAGAGCTGCGGCCATCCGGTGGGGGCTTCGGGGGTGCGCATGATCGCCAACATCTCGGACCAGCTCCGGGGCCGGGCCGAGAAGATGCAGGTGAAGGACCCGAAGATCGGCGTGGCCCACACCCTGGGCGGCCCGGGCGCGCTGGCCTGCGTGTTTGTGTTGGGAGCGCCTTGAAAGGAGCGGTCGGGTTAGCGCGGGCTGAGCGCCGCCCGCAAAGACTGGAGGACCAGGCCATCCGCCATATGGGCCACGCAGGGGAACAGACAGCGGTTACAGGAAAGCAGTCGTTCCCGCTCCTGATGATACCGGGGCCAGGACCGCAAAGAGCGCAGGTCCAGATCCTCGATGGCGCCGTAAGGAGCCAGCCCGGGAACCAGCCGCGGCTCGCAGGCGGAGATCTCGCCCCGGGACGAGACCTGGACGGAGAGTCGGGCAAAGTTGCATCGGAACGGCCGGCCCGAGCGCATCAATTCGAGAGCGTAGCCGGTGTTGCGGATGGGATAACCCCGCCGCTTCAAATCCAGGATCCGGGCAAACGCCTGGTTCCGCTCCTCGGAGCTCAGGATGAGCCGCTCATTGAAGCCCGGGAAGACCGCGGCCGGGAAAAATTCCACCCCGATTTCCTGGTCTTGGGCAAACCGGGCGATCTCTTCCACCTGGTCCAGGTTCTCGCGGGTCAAATTGCTCCAGCAGCAAATTACTCCGGAACTGTGGCCGCGGAACGCGCGAATTCCAGCCACGATCCGCGCAAATAGACCCGGCGTCGCGCGGAGGCGGTCTTGTTTCTCTCCGATCCCTTCCACGGACAGAAGCAAGCGCTCGACATAAGGCCCGATCTCTTTCGCGCGCTCCTCCAACCGGAACCCCGCGGTGCACACCACGGTCTGCATACGGTATTTCCGCGCCCGCTGGAGCCATTCCGGCAGGCGTTCCGCCAACAGCGGCTCTCCTCCCCAAACCGTATAAACGGTCATGCCCGCCGCGTAAGCCTGATCGAGCAGGGAAAGAATTTTCCCGGTAGGCAATACATCATCCTGCTGGGGCTGGGTTACCCAAAAATCGCAGAACCGGCACCGACAATCGCACCTCGCCGTGGGCTTGTGGTAGAGGATAATCGGCCGCGGCCGGCCCAAAATCGCCGCCGCATTGCGAAGTAAAGTGAGGGGATGCATAGAACAATTTAATTATAACGGTTCTCAGCCGGTAAATCTATCTCAACTCCCGGCGCTGCCCGCGGCGGGGTCAGCTCGATGCTTTGCAACATTCCCGCGGACCCCCTATAATGAAAGGCAACCCAGGCTGATGAAGATTCTGCTGGTATATCATTTCCAGGGCAACTTCTCCGCGGTGGGCCTGGAGCCGCTGGGGCTGATCCAGCTCGGCCGGCTGCTGCGGGACCGGGGCCATGCGGTGCGGTATGCCACTATGGACTTGACCGTCTTGAGGCGGGCCATCAAGGAATTTCAGCCCCGGGTCATTGCCTATAGCATTGCTTCGGTCCACCACGGCCGGGCGCTCGCCATCAACCGGGAACTAAAAAAAAATTTCGACTTTTATGCCGTCTTTGGCGGTCCGCACCCGACCTTTTTCCCGGAGCTGATTGAAGAAGAGGGCGTGGACATGATCTGCGTGGGCGAGGCCGACCATTCCTTCCCGGAATGGGCCGATCGGTTCCAGGCGCAGGCGGATTTTACCCAGGTCCCCAATTTCTGGGTCAAGGTAGGTCCAGGCGAGGTGGTGAAGAACCCTCCGGCGGCTCTGGTGGAAGACCTTGACTCGCTGCCCTTTCCGGACCGCGAGGGGCTTTACCGAGACCGCTGGCTCCGGCAATACCGCATGAAGTCGTTCATTGCCAGTCGCGGCTGTCCCTTCGCCTGCACTTACTGTTACAACCAGTTGTATCGCGAGCTGTACCGCGGCCGGGGCCGGGTCTGGCGGACGCGGAGCCCGGAGCACCTGGTCGGCGAGATCGCCTGGGTAAAAAAGAACTGGCCTCTGGCCCAACTCAACTTCGTGGATGACGTGTTTGTCCCGTCCCGGCTCTGGCTAGAGAAATTCGTGGAGTTGTATCTGAGCCAAGTCCATCTTCCCTTTTTTTGCTTCCTCCGCTTGGACCAGGTGGATGAAGACCAGGCGCGCCTGCTGGCCGAAGCCGGATGTATCGGAACCCTGGCCGCGATTGAATCGGGGGCCGAGCGAGTTCGTCGAGAGGTGATGGGGCGACAAATGAGCAATGAGCAAATTCTTCAGAGTTGCGAGCATCTCCATCGCTATGGCATCAAGATTTACACCCAGAACATGCTCGGGGTTCCGGGGGAGAGTTTGGAGGAGGCTCTGGCCACGGTGGACCTGAACATCCGCGCTCGGGCCGACCTGGCCATCACCAGCCTGTTCACGCCCTTCCCCCGCCTGGCCCTGACCCGACGCGCGATTGCCGAGGGTTATTACTCCGGCGACGTGCGGGAACTGCCGTATAACATGACCTCCCGCTCGGTGCTCAAACTGCCGGACAAGGCGAAGATCGAAAAACTGCAGAAGCTGGCGCCGGCCCTGGTCGCTTTTCCGTTCCTGCGGCGCTACGTGCATTGGCTGCTCAAGCTGCCTCTGCATCCGCTCTATTCCTTGCTCCGCAATGCCTGGATGTCGGTGAAGACTTATCGGGACCTCGGCTTTCGCCCCAACTTCCGCGAGCATCTCGAGATCATTTGCCGCGGGATCAAGTATATTGTCTGGGATCGTTAAACTCGGAAAGAAGGAAGGTTTTTCCCCAGGGAGGCGGAGATGAACTTTGACTTGACGGATGAACAAAAGGCGATCCGGGAGCTGGCGCGCAAGTTCGCGGACGAGGAGATTGCGCCTTCGGCCAAGGAGCGGGACGAGAAAGAAATCTTCCCTGCGGAGATTCTGCGCAAGATGGGTCCCCTGGGCATGCTTGGCGGGCCGATCCCCAAGGAATACGGGGGGGCCGGGCTTGACTACATCGCTCACGCCATCCTGACCGAAGAAGTGGGCCGGGCCTGCTCCTCGGTGCGGACCACCCTCTCGGTCCACATTTCGCTGGTGCAACTGACCATCCTGAAATGGGGCGCCGAGGCCCAGAAGAAGCGCTGGCTGCCCCGGCTGGCTTCGGGCGAGATCCTCGGCTGCTTCGGACTCACCGAGCCGGACACCGGCTCCGACGCCGCTAACCAGAAAACCACCGCGGTGAAAAAAGGCGACCGCTGGGTGCTGAACGGCGCCAAGATGTGGATCTCGAACGCGGGCAAAGCGGAGCTGGCGATTGTTTTCGCGCAGACCGATAAAAAGAAAGGGGCCAAGGGCCTGGCCGCCTTCCTGGTCGAGCGCAACACCCCGGGTTATTCCACCAAAGATATTCACGGCAAACTGGGCATGAAGTCTTCCAACACCGGCGAGATCATCCTGGAAGACTGCGCGGTCCCGGCCGGCAACGTGCTGGGAGAAGTCGGCCAGGGCTTCAAGGTGGCGATGAGCGGGCTGGACCACGGCCGCTACAGCGTGGCCGCGGGCTCGGTCGGCTTGATCCAGGCCTGCCGGGAAGCCAGCGTCAAGTATGCCAAAGAACGTATCCAGTTCGGCAAACCGATTGCAAGTTTTCAACTGGTGCAGGAGATGATTGCGCGGATGCGGGTGAACGAAGACGCGGCCCGGCTGCTCGTGTATCAGGCCGGACACCTCAAGAACCAGGGCCAGCCCGACACCATCGCCACCTGCATCGCCAAGTATTTTTCCACGGAAGCGGCCCAACAGGCGGCGATGGACGCGATCCAGATCCACGGCGGGTACGGCTATTCCAATGAGTATCCGGTCGAGCGCTATCTGCGCGACGCCCGGGTGGCGACCCTTTATGAAGGCACTTCCCAAATCCAGAAGCTGATTATTGGCCGGCACGAGACCGGGATTTCGGCCTTTGTCTAAGCTTGGCTGGGCGACGGGCTGGTCGCCTCTAGCTCGGATGCAGATAAAATTCATTTGCCCTGAGCGGACTCCTCATGTCTAGCTCATCCTTGACTCCCGCCTGGCGCCGACAGGATTACCTCTACCTGCTCGGTCTGGTGGCGGCCGGCGTGCTGGCTTTCTGGCCGCTCCTCTTCCGGCACCAGAGCTTTTACCGGCCCGAACTGTTCGGCCGGGATTGGGATGGCGGGTATGTTCCCTTGGCGGCATGGTTGGGCCGGATCGTGCGGCAGGGTTACTTCCCGCTCTGGACTCCCAACTATTTGTGCGGGACTCCAATCATCGGCACCGACCAGGGCGGCTATCTGTATCCTCCTTATTACCTCCGGGCGCTGCTGAATTTCATTCCCACCTATGCCCTGATCCTGGTCGGGCACCTCAGCCTGCTCGGAATCCTCACCTTCATCCTGTTCCGCTACCTGAGCCTGAGCGGCCCGGCCTCGTTCCTGGCTTCGCTCTGGATGATGCTGTCCGGGCCGGTGATCTGGTTCAGCTTCATTCCCGTGGGCCTGCATGAATTAACCTGGTTCCTGCTCCTTTACCTGGCGGCCTTGATGCTCCTGCGCCGGGCCTCGCTTGGGATCTGGCTCCTCTGGATCGCCGCCTGGTGTCTGGAGATCCTGGCTGGCGACCCGGAAACCCTGGTCTATTCCTGCCTCGGGGTGGCCCTGGCCCTCGGGTTGCAAATGGTCCTGGAACGAGTTCCCCTCCGAATCGCCTTCCGCACCGTCTTCCTCCTGGCCGGCGGCGTCATCCTCGGCGGGTTGATCACCTTGGCCCAGGGCCTGACCACCCTGGAGTTCTTCTCCCATTGCATCCGCTCCGCGCCCCTCGACTACCAGGCTTACCGGCAAACCTGGCTCGAGGCCAAGCCACTCCTCAGCCTCGTCGGCCTCCTTTTCCGAGGCCAAACCGGCGAACTCTTCTTCGGCCTCTTGCCCATCGCGCTCCTCCTCGCCGGCCTCTTTAGCCCCGCCCTTCGGAGCCCCCGCACCCTGGTTCGAATTTTTCTCGCGCTCGGGGTGGTGCTGGTCTTCAACCCCGCTCTCCATTTAACTTCTCTCCTTTACCACCTGCCCGTGGTCTCCTTGTTAACTCGCCACTATAAGCTGCTTCCATTCTTCCAGCTTTTTCTTTGTCTCGGGGTGGCTCTGGGCGTGGATTCCCTCCTCGCCCGGCCCCGGCCGGCCGGTCTGGCCTTGGTCATCCTCGTCCTCGGCCTCCTCGACCTGGTAATCCCGATCCGACCGCTCCCCTATCAACTGGCCATCGCCGGTGGATACCTTTTCCTCCTCTTTGCCTCCCGGAGCCGAATCCGACCCCGCCTCCTCCTGGCCGGGATGATCTTCCTCACCTTCACCCAGATCCTCTCCCGCCTCTGGGACACCCCGCATCGCCTGGAAGATCCGCGTTTCAGCGCGGCTGTTCATCAGTTCTTTCGCTCGGCCGATCGCCAGGCGCGAACCGTGATCTTGTATCCTCTCCTGGATCGCATGCGCGACGGCAGACTTCCCATTCCCATTCAGTCCGGCGTCTGGGAAGGAACCTCGTCCCCGGATAGCTGGCTCCATGTCCCGCCCAAACACTACCTCCTCTTCCTCTCCCGGATCATCCCCCAGATCGTGGTCTTCCGGGACGGCAAGCTCGTCCAGCACTACATTGACAGCGCCCTCAAGCACCTCGACTTCGTCACCCCCCAGAACCGCCACCTGGTGGACTACCTGAGCCTCCGTTACTTCGTCACTTACCATTTCCCCATGGCCGTGACCGACCAGCCGGGAAGCCATTTCCAGCTTCGGGTCCACGACCCAATTGACATCTATGAGAACCTTCAGGCCTTGCCCCGGGCCTTCCTGGTCCACGGGGTCCGGCACTACGACGATGACGACCAGTTGCTCGCCGACCTCGGTTCAGCCGACCGCTTCCAACCCCGCGGCCAGGTCTTGCTGCTCGGCCCCGGCCCCGATCAACCTCCGGCGCCGGCCGGGCCGGAAGAAAAAGTGGAGTTGCTTGATTATCAAGATCAGGCTTCTCGATATCGGGTCTCGCTGCTTTCCTTCGGCTACCTTTCCACCTCGGAAAATTACTTCCCCGGCTGGCGGGCCTGGGTCAACGGCCGGGAGGCGCCCGTGCTGCGGGCCAATTACACTTTCCGGGCGCTGGCCCTGCCCCCGGGCACTTCGAGCGTGGTCTTTCGTTATACTCCGCTTTCGTTCCGGATCGGACTCTGGGTCGGAGCGGCCTCGCTCCTGTTTTTCTTGGCCGGCGGATTATGGTATGTTATCCGGGGCTGGATTTCGGCGGGCGCTCGATTTTCCCGAGCCAGCGAGATTCTCACGATTCGGAGGGAGTGATGGCATCATTGGCGTCTCGGCTTGCCTTCCTGCGCTGGGGCGTGCGCGGTTTCGATATCCTGGTGCTGCTCGCGTATCCCACCCTGGGGGCCGCCTTCGCCTGGCCCGGGTGGGGGACGGAAGCCGCGGTCCGGTTCGTTCTTTTTTCAGTTCTGAATATATGCCTGCTCACCTTCATTTATCTGTTCAATGACTGGAGCGACGCCCGCCTGAATCCGGAGGAGCCCCGGCAGCGAAAAGTCCAGGCCCTCAAGCACCCGGAGGTGATGAGTGAGCGGCAGGTGTTGGGGCTGGCCATCGCTCTGCTCGGCGTCGCCTTGCTCGGCTTTTTCTTCCTTTCTCGGCCGGTGTTTGTCATCGGCGTGGCGCTCACTTTCATAACTTTGATCTATTCCCATCCCCGCATCTATTGCAAGGGCGTGCCGGTCCTGTCCACTCTGACTCATCATCTGGCTTTCGCCAGCCTCTATTTCCTGGCCGGCTGGGCGCTGTTCCAGCCGCTTTCGTGGCCGGCGGTGGAGATCAGTCTCTACTGGGGACTGGTGCTGTCCGCCGGTCATTTCTCCAATGAAATCGAAGACTTTCAGAACGACGTTCAGGCCCGGATCCGCACCAACGCCATCGCCTTTGGCCGGCGCCCGGTCTTCCGGCTGGGGCTGGCCCTCTTCCTGCTCGCCTCGCTCTACTTTCTGGGATTGGCCTGGGCCGGGATTCTCCCGCGGTCGTTCGCCTGGATCGGCGTCGGCCTGATCGGGCTTTGGGCCATCCAGACCTTCCGCTATCGCCACTGGAAAGAGGGCGACCCCATTCGCCCCTTCCGCTCTTTTTACCGGGCCGTCTACGCGCTCACCTCGTTTCTCATTCTCTTCTTGCTGTGGTGGCAAAAGTAGTGAAACGGGCTATTGGGGTCAGAGCTTGACATATGACATTTATCCTTTATTTAGGAATGTATATTACTAATTGAAGCTCTGATCGCCAATCGGAAATCGGAACATGAACCTCAAACGCATCATGTTGGTTAAACCGGGCGTGCGCT
>Ga0315282_10015244_pt1 | contig 11360 bp, 9 predicted proteins | sample YL17G07_20_MG_FD_203693 | JGI IMG/M metagenome (GOLD analysis project Ga0315282, IMG submission 203693) | Sediment microbial communities from Yellowstone Lake, YNP, Wyoming, USA - YL17G07_20 | ecosystem: Environmental > Aquatic > Freshwater > Lake > Sediment | place: USA: Wyoming | collected...
CTCCTCTTACCACTCTTCCTATCCACCCTCATTCTTCTAACCTCCCATTCCAGGCGGCAAAGGCGACTCCCCGCCTGACAAGGAGTCGCCCAAAGAAACCCTAACACGTTACGATTCAGTCACACCACGAGACCCACATACTCAGCGGGCGCTAACCACACACTTGGGGGGAATGCCATTCATGCGGGAAGTACAAATGCAGTCGGATCTGCCGCGAACGTGGCTGCCTCTCAGAGATCCTACCAATCGTCCCAATGCAGAATGGTGCCGACAGGCTCACGGGGCCCGGGCTTGAACTTCACGCCTTTCGTGTAAGCCACTGGAATCAGCGCTGTCTGCATGACTGCCTCGAAAGGAATACCGAGCAGCTTCGCAGCGTCTTCCTCAAAGAACAAGTGAAAACTGGTGAAGGTTGTGCCGAGACCTCGGGCTCGTGCGGCGAGCATGAAACTCCATGCTGCAGGCACAATTGAACACCACTGCGCAGCTTGGGCGACCGTCGGGAGACCATCCGTGCGGCCCTCGATGCATGGGATAACGTGTACTGGTACTTCATGAAGATGCTCAACCAAGTACATAGACGAGGCCCTAACTCTTGCCTGCGTGGTATTCCTCGCGGGGTCGTCGAATCTCTCGCCATTCCTAGCAGCTGGAAGAGAGTGGTAGATCTCCGCGCCTTTGCGATAGAGGCTCGCAAGTGCGGTACGTTTACTGGAGTCGGTTACCACCACGAAATGCCAGTTCTGCCTATTCGACCCAGTGGGAGCCTGCTGCGCAATTGCGACGCATTCCTCTATTACCTCACGCTCGACCGGTCGAGAAAGATCCAGGCGCCTACGCACAGCCCTCGTCGTAGTAAGCAGTTCATCCGGGCTGAGATCCATTGTACGCAAGAGAAACCGCCTAAGGTTCTAATGGCTCCCGACCCCTCTTGAGACTTCCGATGAAAGGCGAATACTCAGTCTCTGTCAGTCCGACGCTTCAGAGAGATCGGTTGAGTAGCCGAAAGAGCTTCTCGTTGTCCTTGTAGAGTTCTTGGAACGCCTTGAAGTAGCTTGGCGTTCCAAGCCTTCACTTCACTCTGAATGTCCTCCGACTCGTTGCACATTTCGCAGAAGGCTGTGAGGAAGTCGAGAAGATCACTCGCTGTGAACTCGCCCCCTCTGATCTTGTTTGCCAGACGCTGCCTCAATTCCTCGTTCAGCATAGGCACCTTCAGGATGCTCGGCTCTATACTTCAGTCCATGATCAGCGAATAAATAGGCTAGGCCTTTCATCTGGCGGCTCTGAATGGCCGCTCATCTAACATGGTTGGAAAAACAAGGGCTATCGAGCGGAGTGGGCACTCGGCATCGACAGCAAGAAACAAAGATTAAAAAAAATCTGGATTACTTCCTTTTCATCATGGTTTTCAAACCATCGTGAGCCAGTTCCATCATGCCCAACGAGACGGCGAGCTCCTGCAAGTTCTTCTCCTTGGCGTATTTCTTGAGGTCGAACTCGCCTGCCATGCACGCGTCGAACGCCTGGCGGAAAGCCTTGGCGCCGGCTATGGTACCCATGGGATGGGCGTGGATGCCGCCGCCCGTGCCGACACCGATGTTGGGGCCGAGATCCTTAACGAGCTGGGGAACGTGCTGGGTCTGGATACCGCCGGAGGGGAAGGGCAAGCAGGCCTTGAGCTGGTTGTCGCCGTAGCCGAGGGGCATGGTGAGCGACTTGCAGAGCTGGAGGTACCGGTCGACGATGTATGGGGCTTTGCCGTAGGGGGCAGGGACGAGCGGGATGTCGATACCGAGCATGCGCGGGAAGATGCCGAGCACGAGGTCGGACGAGATACCGGACATGGGCGACACATAATAGGCACCAGCGCCGTCCGTGTGCCCGAGCACGATCAGTTTGCCTTTGTCGGTTAATGGCTTGACGCACGACCAGCCACAGTTGATGTAGTTGATCATCACACCGTTACCACCCAGCGAAACTACCTTGTCGTACATCTCCAGCATCCGATCCATGCGGTCCGAAATGTTCACGGTGTAGATGGTCTCCTCGCCCGTTTCGGCCATTTTCTTGTCACGCATCTCCATGTACATGGGGACGCGTTCCTCCAGCGCGTTGTCCATCTGGGGGCAGTTAGCGATCATCTCGTCGTCCTTGATGATGTCGACGCCACCGATGGCTGCCTCCCAGAAGATCTTCTTGCCGACGTCCTTGGTATAGCCCGTCTTGGGCTTGATCATGTTGATCGTGAGCGGCCTCGTCGCTTTGTCGGGAGCGATCGGGATCTTGAGCTTATTGTAAATGCCCTCGAGGCCGAAGGTCGGGCCTTTGTACCGGTTCATGGTCTCCTTGCCAAAGCGAACGCTGACAAGGCGGACGGGGCCGACCATGGAAATGTTACCGTAAATCGACGTCAAGACGAGGCTGAAGTTATCGTCGTTGAACAAGTCCGCCGGGTAGCCGATCGTCATGAGGTATGGGATGAGCGGGATCTGCTTGTCGCCGAAGGGTTCCCGGTTCTTCCGATCGGGGCGGATGACCTCATACTGCGGAATCTCGACGCATTGAAGCACCTTGCCGATGAAGCGGCGCCTCACTTCAGGTGTTTCCGCGGGCACGTGCGTCCAAGTCCCAATCGACTGTTCCTCCGCGATTACCTTGGCGATACTGGCGAATGCGTTCTCGTAATCATAGGGCAAACACACGATATACGTGCACACGATGAACTTGTCGATGTCGATGCCGTCCATCAGTGCCTCTGCCCATGTAGACATGTCCGTTCCGAGTTTCTCCAAGCATGATCACCCTTTTACCTGCTTACCGACTTGCCTTCTTGGATATTTATCTGCTTCACCACGCCCGATTGACTGGCACGGAGTTCGTTCTGCACCTTCATTGCCTCAAGTATCGGAACCACCTCTCCCGGTTGGACTCTGTCTGTTGCTTTCTTGAGCACCTGACGACCAAGCCCGGCATGACGGCCGTGATCGCACCGGCCTTGTCAGCAGCCGACAGCGTCCCTGCTTTTCGCATGCTTGGTTTCTTCTCCACCAGCCCCAGTGGTTCGTGATGACCCGCCGACCATGTCGGACTTGACATTCACTCCCAGTTACTCAGAGAATGCTCGTCGTACTAGACGGCAACCGCGTTGCGGGTTTGGTTGAGCAGCCGAAAGAGTTTCTTGTTATTCTCGTAGAGTTTGGCGAACGCCTTGAAGTTATGGTCATATATCTCCTTGAATTCGCTTCGTGGCGTGTAACGCCTTTTGACGGGAACGAAGGACTTTGCCTGATGGAAGGAGGAAAGTAAACCAAGCCCTACGCCACTGACAACAGCGGCACCGAAAGCCCCCGCATTCTGTGGGTTTTCGATTGCCTCAATTGTGCGCCCGGTCACATCCGCCATGACCTGGCACCATACCTCAGACTTTGCCCCACCACCCACAAGGCGAATGGAGTTCTGCCTTGAGATTTTCTTCTCGAGTGCCTCTAGCATCCAGCGGTTGTGATAAGCCACGCCCTCAAATACGGCACGGATCAGCATCCCCGCGTCGGCTTTCAGATCGATGTTGAAGAACATTCCACGCGCATAGGGGTCGTCACGGGGCGAGCGGTTGCCGTGCAGCCAGGGTGCGAAGATGATGTTTCCCGCACCTGGTGTCGTTTCACTGGCGGCTTTGTTAACCGCGTCGTAGGGATCTTCTAGTTCCTCTTTCTTTGTTGCGCTCTCGCTCCGTGCAGATGCGGCAACCCTGTCTAAGGCCAATAGGTCCCTGATCCATTGCAGGCAAACGCCCGATGTCTCCTGCTCCCCTACGTAGTTGTAGCAGCCTGGGATAGCACCTATGATTGAGCCCATGAAATTGCTGATGTCAACTATCCGTCTCTCAACATTCGCCGCCACCCAACCCGAGGTGCCGATGTAGATGTGGGTGTCGTATTGCTCCGCACATCCGGACCCAATAGTGACAAGTGCCAGGTCGCCTCCTCCGCCGAATACTGGTGTCCCTTCGTCAAGGCCCATTTCGTCCGCGGCTTCTTTCGTGAGGCCGCCCACGATATCGGTTGATTTTACAACCGGGGGCAAATGGCGCATGTCGACTCTGAAGGTGTCACACAGCCCCTTGTGCCAGCCCAAGTGGCCGGGTCGAGTATCATAAAGGAACGTCAGGTGAGCCGAGTCTTGGGTCATGCCATAGTGGCCGGTGCATCGTAGCAGCAGGTAGTCCTTCACGTCAAGCCACTTGTACACCTTTCTGAATATTTCTGGCTCGTTCTCCCGAACCCAGTGGTATTTCCATAATGGGTCCTTAGAACTCCCGGCGAGAGCTCCAGTGATTCTCAAGGATTTCAAAGTGATGAGTGCGTTGAAATTGCTGATGCGTACGAGGCCCGTGTACAGGAATTCCTCGATTTGTTTTGTGGCCCTGCTGTCCATCCAGATCATAGGGTTACGCAAAGGTTGGCCGGTCGAATCCACCATTACCGAGCCTAGCATCTGGCAGCAGAAGGCTATGCCACGAATCTCCGAACGCTCTAGTTTGGCCCGTGAAAGAATAGCATTAGTGGTTTCACAGATGGCGCCCCACCAGTCATCCACGTTCTGCTCTGCGCCGCCATTAGGCAGAATCTGCAAAGGATACTCTGCTACACAGGAATCCACAAGCTCAAGCTTTGGGCCTATTCGGTATAGGCATGTCTTGTCACCGGTGGTCCCAATGTCGTAGGACAACACGTAGTTCTGATCTTTCATCGGCGCCCTCTGCTGGCCCAGCTGAACAGCGCAGCATTTGCTGAACGGGCCTGTTGATCAGCCTTGGAGTTTGTCGAGCACAATGCCAATTACGCCACGCAGTTTGAGTGCTTCACGTTGATTGCCGCCGATCTTTAGCGACCCATCCATGTATGCGGAGGTTGCGTCTTTTTCGCCGGTGAATACTCGGGCTGCGACATCGCCCGAGGTCCTTAGAGTAGTATCCGGAGCTTCTATGTCGCCGCTGCCACAAGTGAAGTTTCCATTGGCTATCGTCAACCAGAACTTGTCGCCGTCTGTGATGTCAAGCTGTAACTTGGCGTTCCAAGTCTCCACCTCACTCTGAACTTCTTCGGACTCGTTGCACACTTCGCAGAAGACTGTGAGGAAGTCGGGAAGATCAGCCGACGTGAACTCACCCTCGCTAATCTTTTTTGCCAAACGCTGCCTCAATTCTTCGTTCAACATGCACACCTCTAGGATGCTCGACGCTACGCGTTTTCAATGTTGCGGAAGACTCGGTCGAAACCCTGCAGAGCTGCGTCAATGACTTCGTCGGTGTCGGCCATGCTGGTGTACAGTCGGCTCCCAGCAAGCGTGATTATGCCTTCGGCCGTGAATGCTGCGCCCATCTCTTCCATCATTTGCTTGCGCGGCCCGGCCTCGGCAAGCGCGTTAGGAGCCATGATGTCCAAAAGCATAGCGCCCGAGGTCTCGAGATGGCAGATCGAGCCGTGGTTGAATGCCACGTAGGGCAATCCGTACCTCTTGATGATACCCTGTAGGCCGTCAGACAATCGGTCGCCCGCGCGGCCTGCCTTGATGTAAGCCTTTGTCTTCTCTATTTCCAGGATGGAGTAGTAGCCTGCAGCGCAGCTCAAGGGATTCGCGGAAAGCGTGCCGCCAACGTAGGCGCGCGGTTTGCCAGTTTCCAAACCGGCAGACAGGCATGTCATGATGTCACGTCGGCCGCCCAAGCCACCGGCCGCCGGGTACCCGCCGGCCACGCATTTGCCAAATACAGTCAGGTCCGGTTTCACGCTGAAGTAGCCCTGTGCTCCACCAAGACCCACACGAAAACCGGTGACGACTTCGTCGAAGATGAGCAGCACGCCGAATTCGTCACATGCTTCCCTCACCCTCCGGTTGTAGTCGCGTGTCACTGGGCGAGTACCGCTTTCAGGTCCCAGCGGCTCCACAATCACGGCGGCGGTACCGCCCTTCTTCTGGTTCTTCTCAAGCAGTGCCCTCAGGCCCTTCGGGCTGTCGATATCGTTTGGGAAGACCTCGTCGGTTCCCTTGAGGCAACCGCTCGGAATGCCGAAAGCTTCCATGGCACCGGTGCCTGGTATATGTAAGCCGTAGACCATCTGGTCGCTCCACCCGTGGTACGCGCCGCCCACTTTGACGATTCTGGCCTTGTCAGTAAACGTGCGGGCTGCTCTGATGGCTGCCATAACACTCTCGGTGCCGCTGCCGAGCATACGAAATAGCTCTACCGAAGGCATGTGGCTGTTAATCAGTTTCGCGAGCTTCAGCTCGTACTCATGGAAAAGACCAGTTACGGGCGCGCATTCTCGCACGAGCTCGGAAACCTTCTCCTGCACAGTCGGGTAGTTGTTGCCAAGAAGAGTCGGGCCTCCGGCCTGAAGAAAATCAATGTATCGGTTACCGTCCACGTCCCAAAGGTAGGGTCCTTGTGCCTTGCTGACGGCGATGGGGAAAGGGTAATTGAAGGCTAAATTATGCTGAACGCCTCCTGGGATGTACTTCCTAGCTTCCTCGTTCAACCGCTTCGACTGATTGCAGGCCGTCTCAAAATGTTCCAGGTAGTTCGCCATCTGCTGACGTTTGATCGGACGCATAGGCAACTTGACTAGCCGGTCCAGCTTTGCGAGGATTTCTTCAGTATCGGGCCAATGAGAAATGGCATACTCCTGTCCGCCCATTATCCCAACCTTCATAATTTCTCCCAATGGTCCTACTGATGAAGTCGACTGTCTTTGTAGATTGCTCATCGATTCAAGGAAGGTGAGTGCAGTCACCCGCCCGTAAACAGATGGCTCTTCACGGTGTCCTTGTCGTCTTACTGTGGTGGGATTTCCTTGTACGCTAATGTGATGTCCAGGCCTCTTCGTTTCCAGTATACCTTCGACAGTCCCCAAATCACTGGCCCAATGAACAGCAGTGAAATGTAGAATGCTGCGATCTGGGGGTTAGATGGGCCACCGTACTCGGGATGCGATAGCACCATTGGGACGGCGAATACGAAAAACGCGAGCACAATGACACAGCATAAGGCTAGGACGTACTTGTAACGTTGCACTATGTCAGAGCGTTGGTAGAGAGATTTAGCAAGCAACGGAAATAGCAGAGCAGATCCGACGGTCGCAACTATGTTCAACATGGACATCGATCTAAACGGAAGCCCAATGAAGATGACTCCGGCTGCCCAATATGCGCTGAATGCAATACCACATTCTGAGATCAAGAAGATTACGAGCAGAGCAAGCCATGGGGTATGGTATCTCTTGCTGACTCTAGCCATAGCGGTGGGCATGAAGCGGTCGAAGCTGTACGCCAGCAGGTAGCGGCTGAAGACAATGTAAAAGATTCCTAAGAGGCCAAATGCTCCGGCAATCAGACCCAGCGGAATGACAACCGAGAGAATTGGATTCAAACCTGTAGCGATTGTAGCAAATAAGAATGGATCAGCCACGAACGGACCCTTCCACAGGTCCGGACGAGCATAGTACAGGTACAATGCGGAGTAGACGAACTGCTGACCCACTACATGAGCGATTCCCCAAACCATTAGGAAGAGAACAAGTGCACCGAGGTAGACGCATCCCAGAACTGAGTATGGGATGCTCCGCCTGACATTCTTGATTTCACCGGAAAATGAAATCGAACCACTGTATCCAATGCTCATCTCGTAGGTGTTAGCGAGAACTGCAAAAAACGCTCCAAAAGTTCCTGCGCCCGCTGCGACCCACGGATAGCCATTAGACGAAGCCGTCTGGATGACCTGATCGTAAGTCATGTATTGACCCATGTGCAGGTTCCAGAGACTAACGAAAGTCTCATGGGAACTCAGGATTAGAGAGATTCCCGCAACTAACCCAGCGACAGTTCCGACGATAGCCCAGAATGATATCCACTTTCTGACCCATGAAAAACGTGTTATGTTCAATACCAAAAAGAGCACAAGGAATGCAGAAACATAGACAAATCTGACATTCGGGTCCACGGCGGTCGCAGCACCACTCAGGAGATCAGGTCGGTTCAAGGCGATGCTCAAACTCTCGACGATGGTTCCAATTCCTCCGTATAGCCCCCAGTCAAGAAAACCGGGAGTGAGTAGCGTACCGAGAACAAGGCCGGCAACATTTGGTGCCACAACCCAGACTGGATGGACGATTCGACTTGCCCATGCATAATCCGCGCCCGACCTCGGAAACTGACTCGTCATGATTGAGAGAACAATGGCGTGCGCAGTGACTGGTATCAAACTGATCAGGAATACGGTAGGGATATCCCAGCCTGGGAAGAGCCATGAGGTGACGTAAACGTAGAAACCCGGCAGGCCGATCTGCAGCAGCGCAATGTTTGCTAGCAATGCTTCATGTGAGGATACTTCTCTTACCACACCAGTTGCTTTTCGAACGAATACTTCAGCGCCTCCGGTCGACAATAATTGTAACTCCTTACGTTTTCAGGAATTATTCACGCGGCTAACGATAGTTAACGTTTGGGTAAGTACAGTACATGTGTAGGCCCAACAGCGTACCGCTGCAGACAGGTCAATAATTGAGAAGACATAGTCCAGTGTGTCGCATCGTGACGGTAGATGCATAAAGCAACTATGGCAAACCTTCCGGCTAACAGACACCACACCAACCCTCAAACAGCCTAGAAGACCACGCTAACTCTAAAAAGCTCAAGAAGCCAACCTCATCCTACAAGCCTACGACAACCATCAAACCAAAGAGCTAACCCTCCAGGAACAGCACACACACCTACCCCACAACCGCATCCACGAAGTGCTGAGAATAGGCAACGGAGCCCAACCCAAACCAGCAAAGCAATTGAGAAGAAGAAACGTGAACTTACTTTAATAGCGGCACGGCGCTAAAAAGTGCGATCCTTTTGGAACAACCTCCAGTGACGGAGAGAACGCCTGAGGAATTCATCGGGACGGCAACGCGACTTGTGAACAGCGCGAAGGAGAAAGACATCATCCTTCGTGTCATAGGAGCCACATCTGTGCTGATTCATGTCGGGAAGGACACACCCATTCTCGATGTATTCAAGTCATATCGTGAATTGACCGACATTGACTTTGTAACCTACCGAAAGTGCTGGTCAAAGATAGAGGACTTCTTCCAAAACCAAGGATTTCAACCAAACGAAAGGTTCAACGCCCTTCACGGCGACAAGCAGCTTAATTTCACGGGCTCGGACGATTTGCATGCGGACGTTTTCTGCGACAAACTAAACATGTCACACGTAATTGATTTCACAGGTCGACTTGAGCAGGATTATCCTACAATTCCTCTCGCTGATCTCTTGCTGGAGAAGATGCAAATCGTGAGAATAAATGAGAAAGATATCAAAGATACACTGCTATTGTTACGAACTCATGACCTCGGGAATGACGACAAAGACGTCGTTAATGCTTCCTGGATTGCTCACACGCTCAAGGATGATTGGGGATTCTGGTATACCGTAACGGCGAACCTGAAGAAGGTTAACGTTCTGAAGAATCAATATGATTGGTTGTCAATTGAAGATCGCACGATAATTGAATCAAGGGTCAATAAGCTTCTTGGCATCATCGAATCTGAACCGAAAACTAGTCGGTGGAGATTTCGCGCAAGGATTGGAACACGGAAGAAGTGGTATAATGATGTCGAGGAGCTATCCATAACTTAGGGATGAGTTAGGATGAAACTTACACGGTTGCTTCACGTAGCGGACCTTCACGGCTCCGAAATGTGCTTTCGCAAAGTCGTCAAGTGCGTAGAACTCTACAAACCGGACGTCATAACCGTCTGCGGTGATCTTACGGGAAAGGGAATCGTACCCATCGTGCAACAACCTGATGGGAGCTTCAAGTCGAGTTTCTACGACAAGACCTACGAGCTGCGAGGCAAAGAGGAAGTCACGAAACTAGTTGATAAGATCAGGATGAACGGTTGGTATGAGTGGCATTGTACACCTAGCGAGATCGAGAAGTTCAGAGCCAGCGAAGAGATGCAGGCCAGAGTATTCAAACAGCTAATCCCAGAGACTATGAAGAGGTGGGTCAGTTACGCGGCGGAGGCACTTAGAGGGAGGAAAGTCAGACTGTTTATGCTCCCTGGGAACGACGACGATTTTGTAATCGATGAACCACTAAACGCCACTGGTTCCGAAAGTATCGTGAACCCTGAAGGTAAAGTCGTCATGATAGACGATGAGCACGAGATGATCAGCACTGGATTTACCAACATCACTCCATGGCACGCAGAGAGAGATATTCCTGAAGATGAATTGGCCCGAAAGATCGGGGACATGGCCAGCAAGGTCAAGAACATGAAGTCAGCTATATTCAACTTTCACTGTCCACCCTACGGAACGATGCTGGACGCAGCTCCCAAGGTAGATGAGAAATTGCGACCAGTGATGTCTGGTGGCGGAGTTGTCATCGCTCCTGCTGGCAGCACCGCTGTTCGCGCTGCAATCGAGAAGTATCAGCCGTTGTTAGGTCTTCATGGGCATATACATGAGTCACGAGGGCTGGAGAAAATAGGGCGTACTCTCTGCATTAATCCCGGGAGTGAATATGGGGAGGGTATCCTCCACGGCTGCATCGTGAATCTCGGCAAGGATGATATCAAGAGCCATCTTTTCACGTGTGGCTAGATGGAATTTCTTGCGAGCTTCTCCGAGATCCAGAGTCGCACACACAGTTGCATTCCACGAGAATAGTTACAGAAGCGGTATTGTTAGACTGGCCCCCATTCGTATTGCTACGGCATTAGCGGGCTTCTTTTTTCTCGCCCTGACGTATCGTGTACATGTAACCACTTCAACATTGGGTCGTGGAGTTGCACCTCCAAGGACTTAAAACGCAGCCTTTAAGGCTCACAACGTGACCCGAGCGTGGCTCTTCGAGAGAAGAATTCAACTGACACGGGCGCAGTTGATTGTAATCGTGAAGAGAGGATGGATTCATGATACAAGAGCACCAGTACCGCCCCCTCGGTGCCTCGGGAATTAGGGTCTCAAGCCTGGGCACTGGGACTAATAGATGGGTACAAGGAAAGAATGATGAGGCGGTCTTCCGAGCCTATCAGTCTCTTGTAGATGCCGGCGTCAATTTCTTTGACACTGCTGAAGTCTACAACAGTGGAAAATCGGAGCGCCTCCTCGGTGCGTGTCTCCAGCAAGACCACCGACCGGTCGTGATTGCGAGTAAATTCGCGCCGTTGCCCACGCGCCTGACACGCCGCCAGTTCATGAACGCGCTCGATGCCAGCCTGAGCCGTCTGGGCGTGCAGACGATTGACTTGTATTACATCCATTTTCCTTACAGCTTGCTGAGTATTGAGACGCTGATGGAC
>Ga0315282_10015245_pt1 | contig 11360 bp, 7 predicted proteins | sample YL17G07_20_MG_FD_203693 | JGI IMG/M metagenome (GOLD analysis project Ga0315282, IMG submission 203693) | Sediment microbial communities from Yellowstone Lake, YNP, Wyoming, USA - YL17G07_20 | ecosystem: Environmental > Aquatic > Freshwater > Lake > Sediment | place: USA: Wyoming | collected...
CGAACTGGCAGCGCGCGCCGCTTTCCTGGCCAGGTTGCATCGGGAGGCCGGCGTCGACAAATGGGTCGAGCGGATTGTCCGGGAGAGAGTCGAACTGGAGGAGCGCGCCTTCAGAGAGGCCAGGAAAGAGCTCGCTTCCTGAAAGTGCCCAGTGGAGGCGCCGGCCGCCCGGCGGTTGGGCCGCCGCTGTGCTCTGAGACTCTCGGGCAGCGTGTGATTGGGAGGGATCGCGGATGCAGGAGCTTGGGTACGGCGGTCGCCGCGATGGGGTCAAGTGTAGGGGCCCCGCGAAAACAATCAAATCAAAAGCGCGCGGCACTAACCTGATTTTCTCACTGACATTTTTCAACGACCACGAAGGTGATGTCGTCAGTTTGCGGCATGCCCTGAGTGAATTCCTCAATGGCTTTCAAGAACTTCTGCTCGAGCGCGTGACTTCCCGAGGGGGCCTCTTGCCGAATGATTTTTAGCAGTCTTTCCTCTCCGAACACTTCTTCCTGCTGGTTTTGCGCGTCCGTAAGGCCGTCGGAATACACCACCAGAATGTCTCCCTTGTAGAGATGGAGCGTGCGGGTTTGGTAAGAGGCGGAATCGACAATCCCCAGGACATAAGAATGAGCGTCCGAAACCAGCTCTTCGATCTTTCCCGTGGCGGAACGGAACAAATAGGCTGGATTATGTCCCGCGCTGATGAATTGCCCCATGCCCTGCGGGCTCAGGAGGAAGAGAAAGAGCGTAACGAACTGGAAGGGAAGAGATTTTTCGCAAAGGAGCTGGTTAACCCGGTTCAAGACCTCCTGCGGTTGAGTCCTTGAGCGAAATTCCATGCTGAGAGCGCCCAGCACCATCGAACTTAACAGGGCTGCGGGCATCCCCTTGCCGGAGACATCTGCCAGAACCCCCACCCACTCCCCTGAACTCAGTTGCAGGAAATCGTAGAAATCCCCTCCCACATAGCGTGTGGGATTGTTGAAAGCATGGATGCGAAAATTCTCAAACTGGGGCAGGAAACGGGGGAGCAGGCTTTCCTGAGTTTTCTGCGCCAAGGCTAATTCCTGCTCGCTCTTCTTTCGCTCCTCCAGGGTTTTAAGACGAATCACCTCGCGGCTGGCCTCCAGTTCCCGTACCGTCTCCTCCAGCACTTTGCTGTACTTCCTCGTTTCCAGGTGCAACAGGCGCACTTCCAGCATGTTGTGAACGCGCGCCAGCACCTCGGCCAGCTCAAACGGCTTGCTAATGAAATCCTTCGCGCCGGCCTGGAGCGCGCGCAGCTTGTGACCCGGTTGAGCGGTGATAACAAGCACCGGAAGGTAGCCGTCCGGTTCAATTTCCTTGAGCCCCTCCATCACCTGGAATCCATCCATGCCGGGCATCAGGAGATCGAGCAGGATCAAGTCGTAGCGGTTCTTGAGGTGAAGCTCGCAGACCTCAAGCGGGTCCATCGTTGATGCGACGGAAGTATAGCCGGCGGAGGCCAGCATTCGCGCGAGCAGCTGAACATTAGCTTCCAGATCGTCAACGATCAGGACGCTGGCGTTGAGGATGGCGGCTGAATTGACCATAACAATCGTCCTCCCCTACGTAACCTGGCTGCCCCCGTTTTGCGTATCTTCCAGCGCCACATCCAGCGCCTCTATGAACTCATTGACCTTGATGGGCTTGGTTATATAGCGGAAGAATCCCGCCTTCAGGCCTCTCTCGATGTCAAGTGGCATTGCATTTGCACTGATGGCAAGCATCGGGATGTGCGCCGTGGCCGGGTCTGAGCGCAGGATTTTCAGGGCTTCGAAGCCGTTGATGTCAGGCAGATTGATGTCCATCAAGATCACATCCGGCTGGGATAGGCGCGCAATCTCGATGCCGCTATTCCCGTTCACAGCGGTCAGCAGGCGAATAGCGGGGTGGCGCGCGATGATTTGCTCGACCAGTTTCAGGTTCGCCGGGTTGTCCTCTACATAGAGCAGGGTGTGTAGCCGCGCTCCGCGAGGCATATGCGGTTGAACCAATGCCGCTGCGTCGCCTCCTTCCAAGGAAAGGTGTGGCTCGGCAACCGAGATGAGTTCGAACCAGAACACGCTTCCCGCCCCGACGGTGCTTTCCACGCCGATTACGCCCCCCATCAGTTCGACCAGTCGCTTGGCCACCACTAGGCCGATGCCTGTGCCTTCCTCGCCGCCAGCCTCCTGTCCGAGACGATTGAACGCCTGGAATAGCCGCGCCACCTGTTCCGGATACAGTCCCGCGCCGGTGTCCCTGATGCTCAGGCGAATGCGTCCCGGCGTGCTCTCGGTGCAGTCCACCTCGACCGTTCCCTGCTTGATGTTGTATTTGATCGCGTTGGAAAGCAGGTTGAGGAGAACCTGCTTCACCCGGGTCCGATCGGCCAGGACAAAATATGGTATGTCGAACTGGGGAAAGGTCACGCGGATGCCACGCTGTTGCGCCTGCGGTTCGATCATGCCCTGGCATTCGAGCACGACTTCGGCCAGCGACACCGGCTCCCGCGACAGCGGCACCTGCCTGGACTCGACCTTCGCGAGATCGAGGATTTCGTCGATCAACTTCAGCAGATGCCATCCCGCCTGAAGAATCTGGGCTATGCTTTCCTTCTGGGCGGGCGTTGGCGGCGGGGAATCGGACTCCATCAACTGGCCGAACCCGAGGATGGCATTAAGCGGGCTGCGCAGCTCATGGCTCATGCTGGAAAGGAAATCCGATTTGGCGAAGTTGGCCTTTTCCGCCACAGACCTGGCGCTCTCCAGCTCGACGTTCTTTTCCTGCAGCACCTTGTCCAGGCGTCTGCGCTCCGTGACGTCGCGCGCAGCGGCGAACACGCCCTGCAACTTCCTGTCCCGGTCGTAGAAGGTGGTCGCGTTGTAGGAGACCACGGTTTCCTTGCCGTCCCTGGCCCGCGCGGTGAGTTCGTAGTTGGTGACTTTCTTCTCGCTCAGCACCAGTTTGATACTCGTTTCGGCTTTCTCCGGATCGGTGAAGTAGCTCTTGAACGGAGCGCCAATTAATTCGTCGCGCGTGCAACCGGTGAGCGCCTCCATCTGTTTGTTGACGTCTGTAATGATGCCGGCCGGATCGGTAGTCATCAGCGCGTCGATGTTGGACTCGAACAGGGAGCGAGTGTAGAACTGATGGTCGCGCAGGCGCTGACCAAGCTGCTTCTGCTCTGCTTCGACCTGCTTGCGAGCGGTGTTGTCGGTGCCGATCAGCAGGTAGCCGATAATTGCGTTTTGAGCGTCGCGCAGGGCCGTGACGGACACGACCGCCGGGAAGCGGCTGCCATCCTTTCGGATGTAGGTCAGCTCGTAGATGTCCTCGATGCCGCGTGAGGCCTTGAAAACCAATGCCTCGAAGCCCGGAGTAATCGGGGTTCCGAGCTCGACGCTCAACGACTTGGCGCGCGCTATCAATTCCTGAGCATCGGAGATGTCGGCCGGCGTGATCTGGTTCATCACTTCGGCAGCCGTGTAGCCCAGCATCCGCTCGGCGCCGACGTTGAAGATCTGGATGACGCCCTTCGCGTCGGTGGCGATGCTCGAGAAGTTGGCGCTGTTGAAAATCGCGCTCTGCAGGGCCCCGGCCTTAAGCAGCGCCTCTTCCGCCTGCTTGCGCGCGGTGTTGTCGGTGCCGATCAGCAAATAGCCGATGATGGCGTCCTGCGCGTCGCGCAGCGCCGTGACCGATACGACTGCCGGGAAGCGGCTGCCATCTTTACGGATATAGGTCAGCTCATAAATGTCCTCGATGCCGCGCGAGGCCTTGAAAACCAATGCCTCGAAGCCCGGAGTAATCGGGGTTCCGAGCTCGACGCTCAACGACTTGGCGCGCGCTATCAATTCCTGAGGATCGGAGATGTCGGCCGGGGTGATCTTGTTCACCACTTCGGCAGCCGTGTAGCCCAGCATGCGCTCGGCGCCGACGTTGAAGATCTGGATGACGCCCTTCGCGTCGGTGGCGATGCTCGAGAAGTTGGCGCTGTTGAAGATCGCGTTCTGCAAGGCCCCCGCTTTTAGCAGAGCCTCTTTGCGTCGGACCTCGGTGACGACATCCAGCGTGCCGGCGGCGTCCTCGAAAATGGCAGAAACGTGGTTTTTCGCGGACATGTCCCAACCTCCTTCGAGCTCGTTAGCTGAGATTTCGATCTTCGAATCCCGTGCAGTTGAAGGTGTACGCTCCAAACCGACAAAACCATTGAAGAACATAGCAGGCCGATACTCGAGCTGTCTGTTCAAAAAGGACCACGTCGGCCACAGCCGCCGTCGCAGGGGGCCCGCGAAAACAATCAAATCAAAAGCGCGCAGCCCTAATTGGCAGGAGCCGCCGGGTTGGAGCGCGGCCGCAGCAGGAACAGCCGGGCTTGCACCGGCACGCCGCCGCTCACCTTGACCTGCAGCAGGGCTTCGAAGTCGGGCACCCGCTTGCGGCCACGCGCGCCCAGGCGCGAAAGCAGGTCGGCCAATTGGTCCTCGCGGCTGACGAATTCCGCGGCCGCCTGAACGCCGCAATTGAGGCCTGGGCGCTGGCGGTTTTCACAGCTTCTTTGCCTTGCCGCCCGTGGTACACTTCCGCGGTTCTCCGGATTGACCGCGCTGCGCGCCCGGAACTATAATTGCTCGTTTGGCTTCCTAATACGGGGTCCGCTTCGTGACCGGAGCCAAGAAGACCCAATCACAACCTGAGGAGTGGGAATGAAGAAACAGTTGTTTGCGTTTACGCTGGCCGCGGCCCTGACGGTCGCGACCGCGGGTTACGGCCAGGCGCCCTTCGTGCCGGCGCCGGCGCCTGCCGTCAAGATTGGCTTGATCAACATCCAGCGGGCCATCATCGAATCCAACGAGGGCCGCGTGGCCATCGAGCGGCTCCAGAAGCAGTTCGCGCCACGCCAGACCGATATTCAAACCAGGCAGGCGGAGATTGAGAAACTGCGGAAGCAACTGGCCGAGCAGGAAAAAACACTGAGCGACGAGGCGCGCGCCAACCTGGTTCGCCAGATTGATAACAAGACCAAGGACTTCAATCGCGCCAACGAGGACGCCACCAACGACGCGCAGCAGGCCGAGGCCCAGGCCGTCAACGAGATCGGCCAGAAGATGATGAAGGTGCTGGACGAATACGCCCGCAAGTACGGTTACCATGTGGTGTTCGACGTCGGTTCACCGCAAAGCCCCGTGCTGTGGGCCAGCGCCTCCGTGGATCTGACCGACGACATTATCAAGCTGTACAACTCCAGCGAGCCGGCTGCCGGCGCAGCCACGTCGGGCGCGGCTCCAGGAGCGGCGAAGCCCGCAGCTAAGCCCGCGGCTAAGCCCGCAGCGCCGACGGCGGCCCCGGCCACGCCCGCGGCGAAACCCGCGGCGCCGCCGGCCGCCAAGAAGCCCTGAGAACAAGGTGGCAGGTGGCAGGCGACAGTGCTGCTTGGCCCGCAACCTGCCACCTGCAACCTGTCACCTTTTCTGATTAGCGTGCGCCTTCTCGTCTTTCTGCTCACCCTCTTTCTGTCGCCTTGCCTCCGCGCCCAGGACGTGGATGCCTTGCTGGAAACCTATCTGGCGGGCTACTGGAAGGCGAACCCGGCGCGGGCCGCCACGCCCTCCGGCGTCCATGCCTACGACGGCCAGTTGGAGGATTCCACTCCGGCCGCGATTGACGTGGAAGTTCAGCGAAACCGGGCGGCCCTGGAAGCATTCCAGCGGCTCAATCCCGCCGGCCTGCCTGCCGGCCAGCGGGTGGACCGCGAGATGGTGATGGACCGCATCCGCCTGGCACTGCTCGACCTCCAGCAACTTCAGCGGTGGAAACGCGACCCCGGCTGGTACGTTTGCCTGCTCCAGGAGTCAGTTGCCGCGCTGGTGGGCCGGGAATTCGCGCCGGCCGAACGGCGGTACACGGCGCTGGCCACCCGGTTGAAGGGGTTTCCGAAGTTGCTGCAGCAGGCGCGCATGAATCTGGACCGGCCTCCGCTGCCGGCCACCCGCAAAGCCATGGGGCAGATTGCGCAAGTCGCGGATTGGATCGAGAAGCAGGTGCCGCAGGCGGCCGCCGAACAAGGGGCCAGCAAGAAACTCCGGAAGCGGGTCGCCCAGGAAGCGGCGCGGGCGGCCGGCAGCCTGCGGCAGTTCGGCGCATGGCTGGAGTCCAACCTGCTGCCCCGCTCCGTTGACGCGCCGTTGTTCCCTTCCCCGCCCGGCGCCCCGGCCGGCTCACTCTACCGCGAGTATTTCCGTTATTACCTGGGCGCCACACTGACAGCCGAGGAACTGCAGGCGGCCGCCGAGCGCGATGCGCTCGAGACCCGGGAGCGGATGCGCCAGGTGGCCGGGCAAATCAATTCCAGCCAATCCGTGCCTCAAGCGCTGGAAGAGATCGCGGCGGCGCGGCTGCCCCAGGATAAGCTGGCCGCGGCGTTCCGCGAGGCCTTCAGCGATGCCCGGCGCTTTGTGGAAGAGAAGGGCCTGGTCTCGCTGCCGGACCGCGATCGCCTCCGGGTCCTGACCGTTCCGGCTTATTCGCCGGCCGGCCCGGCGCGCCTCGAAGCTCCGGGCCCGTTCGAGCCCGACCTCCCGTGGTTCTACTACGTGCCGGCCCCGGAGTTGCTCGGGGTCGAGCAAGCCGAATTCCTGCTGCGTGACAGCAACCCGATTGCGATTTCGCTTCTGGCCGTGCGGGACGGGTACCCGGGCAAATACGTGCAGAGCGACGCCATGAGCCGGTCGTCCAACCTGGCGCGCAAGGTCTTCGCCAGCCGGGCCTTCACCGAGGGCTGGGCGCTGTATTGCGAGCAGATGGTTTTCGAGGAAGGCTTCCGGCCCGACCCGCGGGCCCGCCTGGTTCAGTTACACCATGCGCTGGTGGCGCAGCTCGAGGCCGTGATCGACGTCCGGCTGCATTCCGGCGGCCTGTCGCCCTCCGATGCGGTCAGCCTGCTGGTCAATGACGGTTTCCTGGACCAGGCGGCCGCCGAGGAGCGGGTCGAGCGGGCGCTGCTTTTTCCGGGCGAGGCCGCCGCCCCGTACGCCGGGAAGCTGGAGATCCTGCGTTTGCGCGAAGAGCTGCGGAAAAAACAGGGGCCGGCATTCGTGCTGAAGGAGTTCCACGATCGGCTGCTGTCGCTCGGCGCTCCTCCTCTGCGCCTGGCCCGCGACCTGCTGTTGAATGATGTAAACTAGCCCGTCATGCGCTATTTTTTCCGCCGGCACATCCCGCAGGCCGACCGCGTGCTGCTGGTCGAAAGCGGCTCGCGCGCAACCCTGGAGAAAGCCCGGCAGCGCATGGAGCCGATCTTCCCGGGAGCGCGCTACGAGTTGTGCACCTGCTACCCGGGCGAGCCGGCGCCCGGGGGCTTCACCCGCGTTTTCCGGACCACCGCGGCGCCGGGGCTGGCCGGCAAGCTCAGGATGCTGATGGCCATGCGCCGGTCGCGAGCGCCGGTGGCCGCCGTGATGTTCTCCGACGAGCAGATCCTGTTTCGCTGGAAGCTGCTGCTTCTGTTTCTGCTTCCCTCGAAGCTGCTCATCGTCAACGAGAACGCCGACTTTTTCTGGCTGGATCGCTCGAACTTTTCCGTGATTCGCCAGTTTCTCAGCGTGCGCGCCGGCGTGAATGGCCCGGAGTTCTTGCGCACCATCTGCCGCCTGGCGGTCTTCCCGCTGGCCATGCTCTTTTTGGCTTTCAGCGCCCTGGGCGCCTATCTGCGCCGGTGGTTCCGCCTGCTGTTTTGGGCCGTGTCCCGGCGCTTCGGCTTCTGAGCTGGAGCCAACAGAGCCGCGAGTGCAGGACCGGGGGCCGGCGGGACGCCAGCGCTCCATAGGCGGCCATTTATGGAGCGCTGGCGTCCCGCCGGCCCCTGGGCGGGTCAGCATAAGCACGAGCCAGGGAGTGGCCACGCATGAGACGCTTCCTCGCATTTGATATTGAGACCGCCAAGCTCCTGCCGGAGGGCGTGACCGATCTGCTGGCGCATCGCCCGCTGGGCATCACTTGCGCCGCCGCTACCGCCGGCGACCTGCCGCAGCCCCTTGTCTGGCACGGAAAGGACCCCTCAGGGCATCCCTCCCCCCGGATGACCTGCGAGGAGGCGGCACGGCTCGTCGGCGATCTCACGGCTCTGACTTCGCAGGGCTACACCCTGGTCACCTGGAACGGCCTTGGGTTCGACTTCAATGTCCTGGCGGAGGAATCGGGAAAGATCCAGGAGTGTGCGCTGCTGGCTACGGCCCACGTCGATATGCTCTTCCACGTTTTCTGCTCGCTGGGTCACCGCGTCAGCCTGCAGAAGGCCGCGGAGGGGATGCGCCTGGGTGGCAAGAAGGCTGGAGTTTCAGGCGCTGTCGCCCCGGCCATGTGGGCAGCCGGCCGGTTCCAGGAGGTTCTCGAGTATTGCACTCAGGATGTCCGCCTGGCCCTTCAGTTGGCCGAAGCAGGTGAGCGCGGCCGGCAGTTTGCATGGGTCACGCAGCGGGGGGCACTGAGGCAGATGCCTCTTCCAAATGGCTGGCTCACCGTTCGGCAGGCCCGCACCCTCCCTGTTCCGGACACCTCCTGGATGTCGGAACCTCAGCGGCGCGATGACTTCCTGCGGTGGCTCCCCAATCCGGACTGTTCGTGAAGCGGGATCCACCCTGCTTCGTCTGGCACGCGCTTCGCAATGTTGGCTGTTTTCGGCTGCAACTGTGCTAGTATCTTCGCCCCGGCCTTTTCCCTGGTGCATTGAGCCTTCAGTTCGCGAGGAGAGAATTGATGACGTTGCGTCTGACTTCGGTTCTGGTGTGTCTGATGCTGGCCGCCGCCGCGGCCTTTCCGCAGGCCCAGATTTCTTCGGGAGACGTGAAAGGGACGATCTACGACGCCTCCGGGGCGGTGGTTCCCAACGCCTCGATTACCGCGATTAACCAGGAGACGAACGTCTCGCGGTCCTCGCGCAGCGGGTCGGGCGGCGAGTACGCCCTGCTGGCGCTGCTGCCGGGGGTCTATACCATCCGGGCGGAGGCGGCCGGCTTCTCCCGCCAGATCCGCAAGGACGCGCAGCTTACCGTCGGCGAGACGCTGCGGATGGATTTCCACCTCCAGCCCGGCGAGCTTAACACCGAGCTGGTGGTGACCACGCAGGTGCCGCAGGTCGAGGTGGACCGCATCCAGCAGTCGGCCACCATCGAAGAGCGGCGCATCGACAACCTCCCCATCAATCGCCGCAACTACCTGGACTTCGCGCTGCTGACGCCCGGGGTCACGGAATCGAACGACATGGTGGACAACACCGATTTCCGCGTGGCACAAGCCCCGCAGTCGGGCCTGTCGTTTGCCGGGAGCAACGGCCGCCGGAATTTCGTCTCGGTGGACGGCGCCGAGGCGCAGCTCAATACCGGCGGCGTGCGCGCCACCGTCACCCAGGATTCGGTGCAGGAGTTCCAGATCAACCGCGCCGGCTACAGCGCCGAGTTCGGCCAATCGACCGGCGGCGCGGTGAACATCGTCACCAAGTCGGGGACCAACGGATTTCGCGGCAGCGCCTTCGCCTTTGTCCGCAACAAGCACTTCCAGGCGCGTAACTACTTCGACCAGGAGAAAGCGCCGTTCACACGTGCCCAGGACGGCTTTACGCTGGGCGGCCCGGTGCGCAAGAACAAGACCTTCTTCTTCGCCGGCTTCGAGCGGCTGGACCGCAACGAGGCCTCGCGGGTGCCGCTGCTGTTGGATCCCGGCATCTTCACCCAGTTTCAGCCGCTGCACGCGCAGATATTCAGCCTGTTGGGCAGCCTGCCAGCCAGCCCACAAACCGCGGCAATCGCGCCATTGGCCGCGCAGTTGAAGGCCGCCCTGACCACCGCCAGCTATCCTTCGACGCTCAACTTATTCCGCTCCAACAGCGGCACTTTCCCGTTCGGCGAGGGCTTCACGACGTTCCTGGGCAAGTTCGATCATCACTTCAGCGACCGCGACCACCTGTTCTTCCGCGACAACATCACCGACGATTTCAGCCAGAACGCGCAGTCCGGCGCGTTGATCGCCTTCAACCGCGGCCGCAACCTGGACACCTGGGACAACTCCGCGGTGCTGGGCTACACGCACGTGTTCAGGGCCAACCTGGTGAACGAATTCCGGACCCAGTTCGGCTACAACAAGGTTCACGTGATTCCGCTGGACCCGTTCGGCCCGGAAATCAACATCACCGGCTACGGCTTCTTCGGCCGCGAAATCTTCCTGCCGTCGAAAATGATCGAGCGCCACTACCAGTGGCAGGACAACCTGAGCTGGACGCGCGGGCGGCACACCTTGAAGTTCGGCGGCGATGTCAACCCGGTGCAGGACACCGCCGTGTCGCAGACCTTCATGGGCGGGCGGTTCAGTTTTGGCGAGGCGGTGCCGCTGGCCAACATCATCCTGGCCAGCGTGCCGGGCGCGGCGGGGGTGACCACCCTGCAGCAGGTGAGCGCGCTGCTGACCTCGCCGCTGGCGCCGGCCGCGCTCCAGCAGACGGCCCCGCTGGCCATCGCCGGCGTCGGCACCCTGCAGTTGTCGCGCGCCCTGGTCACGCCCATCACCGCCCTTCAGGCCTTCAACCTGGGCCTGCCCACCTACTACCAGCAGGGGTTCGGCGACCCCAACCTGACCACCTGGGCCAAGCGCTTCGGCGTCTATGTGCAGGACACCTGGAAGGTGCGGCCGAACTTCACGCTGAACGCCGGTCTGCGCTATGAACTGGACGGCAACAAGCCCTATATTCCCAAGGTAGACACGAATAATTTCGGGCCGCGCTTCGGTTTCTCCTGGGATCCCTTCAACAACGGGAAAACGGCGATCCGCGGCGGCTACGGCATCTACTACGGCACCATCGACGGCCAGGTCGCCGACGTCGCCAAGACGCTGGACGGCACGCAGATCGCGCAGACCTTCGTGCCGCTGACCGGTCTGACCGGCCTGGTGATTCCCGGCACCACTACGCCGGTCACCTCCGCGGTCATCTACCAGACGCTGCTGAAGCAGGGGGTGCTCGGGTCGCGGCAGATCACCGCGCAGGACCTGGCGCAGTTCGGCATCCGGCCGGGCCCCAATGCCCCGCTCTCGGTGGTCTTCGGCATCGACCCGAATTTCGTGAACCCCTATGCGCAGCAGGCCAGCTTCGGCATCGACCGGCAGATCGGGGGGTTCGCCGTGGCGGCCAATTACATGTTCAACCGCACCGCAAAAGTGGTGCGCATCCTGGACCGCAACCTGGTCAAGAGCAGCGCGGCCACGGCCGACCCTCGCCTGCCCGCCTACACCTTCAAGCAGCCGCTGCTGAACCAGCTCAACATCTTCGAATCATCGGCCAATGTCTTCTACCACGCCCTGGTGGTCTCGGCCAGCAAGCG
>Ga0315282_10015246_pt1 | contig 11360 bp, 11 predicted proteins | sample YL17G07_20_MG_FD_203693 | JGI IMG/M metagenome (GOLD analysis project Ga0315282, IMG submission 203693) | Sediment microbial communities from Yellowstone Lake, YNP, Wyoming, USA - YL17G07_20 | ecosystem: Environmental > Aquatic > Freshwater > Lake > Sediment | place: USA: Wyoming | collected...
CCTCTTCCCAGCGGGAGCTCGATTCCAGTACAGCAACACGGCATACGTCCTCCTCGCTCACATCGTGGAAAGGGTCTCTGGCTTCTCCTTCCCTGACTTCATGAAGACGACTATTTTCAAGCCCCTCTGGATTGAAGGATCAACGATCTATGAGGGCGAGAGGCCGTCCATCTCCAACCGCGCCTATGGTTATAAAAGAAGAGACTTCGGCTTCGCACTCGACGACCAGAGTAGTACCAGCGCGACCTTTGGGGACGGCTGTGTCTACTCCTCAGTCGAAGACTTACTAAAGTGGGACGTAGGCCTTAGGAGCGGCAAAATCATAGGAAAGCTACTAGACGAGGCGTTTACTCCCGGAGCCCTCGCGGATGGTCGCCGCACCGATTACGGATTTGGCTGGTTCATCCTGAACCACCGTGATGTCAAGGTTCTGCACCACGCGGGGGATACCGCAGGATTCCTGCACAAGTTCATACGAGTCCCAGAGAGGGAGACAGCCATCATCATCCTCACGAACAGATCCGACTACGACCCGACTCTGCCGAAGGCGACGACCGAGGTGGAAGACTCCCTGAAGCTCCTCGAATACTTCGACCTCCTCTGAGTGTCGATCGATTCTTCCTCTACCTTACCCCTTTTTGAAGTTCATCCGGCTGGAAGTACATCCTGCCTGGCCCTGTCGTGAAGTTGAAGATCGGTCTATCAACTTTCAAGTATGTTAGTGGGCAGTGCTCGACCCCGTTCGGTATGAAGATCATGCAGCTCCTCGTTATGATATGCTTCTCGCCACCAAGCCAGAACTCGACCTCCCCGTTGAGGGCGTAAGGGTCGGCAGTGTCGGTGCCAAACATCCCGAGGACCTCGTCGTAGGGGTGGCTGTGGGCCTTCGCCACAGTCCTCGGGGGAGCGTCCTTTCCCATCGGGAGGGACCAGGCGGTCTCCACATAGAAACTCCCCGGGACGACCTCGTTGTCCATGTAGAGTAAGCGACCACCCTTCCCCTTTCCGGCCCTCTGGACTGGAACCGGCGGGGACCAAGGAGACTTGGCGATGACCTCTTTCAGGTCTGTGACGATGTTCTTCGAGTACTTTGACTCAGGCAACCTGAGAACCTCAATCAGATGCCTGTCCTATGCCCCTAAATCACTTTTCGATCTTCGCTTGGGCACGCCTGTAGGCCCCCCTGATATAGGCGACCTGCCCCTCGTGATGAGCCATCTCCCCAACAAGCATGTAGAGCCCCTCGCTTCGAGGATAGACACCACCCCACAGAGGGATCAGCGACTTCCAGTCGGTATCATTGAGCTCCTCCAGGTCCCTGAGGACCCTGACCCTTCCCACCTCAAGGTCATTGAGCATTTCAGGGAGGGTGTGTTCCATCTCCTCGTAGCTGTCGTTCCACTCGCCTTGAGTTGTGCCCTCGGCGACTTGTGGGAGGAGAACATAGCTTATCCGTGCCATGTGGCAGAGGATCTTCCCTGCTGTGTTCGCGATCGGGTAGGGGCGCCAGGATAGCTCTGTCTCGGTGATCCCGTCCAGCGTCCTCCCGATCTGACCATAGACATGCTTAACGAAACCGCAGAAGACCTCGTCCATTTTCCCACCCGAACGATACACCAATTTGGCCACTGACCCTAATAGAATTTCTTCTGCTCGCCGGGCAAGGGTTTATTGTGGGTGCGGGGGGTGGGATTCGAACCCACGAAAGCCTAAGCTAGGGGATCTTGAGTCCCGCCCCTTTGGCCACTTGGGAACCCCCGCCCCGCAGACAATACCTTGGAGACGCCTTAAAACCTATTCGAAGGCTGGCAGCTCACTGCTCTCTCGAATATTCCACACTTAGGTCCAAGCATCGAACCTGAACAGACTTTTAATTTCCAACCTGAGGAGTCGCTTGTGAGGAATAGATACCATGCGTGCGGCGCAGCTGATGGCCACTGCCCTACTGCTTACTCTTATAGCAGCCAACATGCCTCCCGTCCAAGCCGCTGAGGATTATTACCCCACGTCGGGTTGGCGGACCTCCACCCCTGAGGAGCAGGGAATGGCGACGAAGAAACTGCAGGAGATGAATGACCATATAAGGTCCAGTGGCGTCGCCATAGACGGCATCGTTGTCATCCGCCACAGCTACTTGGTCTGGGAGACTTATCCCAACCCATCCTACGGTCCCACTGACACACACTACCTCTACTCTGTCACAAAGAGCTTCACATCAAGCCTCGTTGGCATAGCCATCGACAAAGGATACATCAAGGACACTTCACAGACCATGGTCTCTTTCTTCCGGGATCGCACCATAGGGAGCCTCGACGATCGAAAGCAGAGGATAACGATCGAGAACCTCCTAATGATGCGTTCCGGTATGGGGTGGGATGAGTCCAGCGCCCCGTTCACCGACCCCAAGAACGACATATACCACATACTCTACGAGGACGGCCTCCAGTGGTGTCTAAACCTCGAGATGGTCGCGGAGCCGGGAACTATATGGCACTACAACACCGGTGCGAGCCACATCCTAAGCGGGATAGTCACCGGTGCTACCGGCGTCTCCACTCTAAGGTTTGCCGAGGAGAACCTCTTCAAGCCCCTGGGCATAACACGCTACGCTTGGTCCGAGGATGGCGCAGGCACGATAATAGGCGGCTTCGACCTCCAGCTCAGCCCACTCGACATGGCAAAGTTCGGATACCTATACCTCCATCATGGGAATTGGGACGGCAAGCAGATTGTCTCTAAGGCTTGGGTCGAGAGGTCGACGAGCACTCTTACCCAGCCATACGCCGGCTTAGGATACGGCTATCAGTGGTGGACGACTCCCAGCCAGAACCTCTACTCGGCCAGGGGCCTCTACAACCAGATGATATATGTGCTGCCCGACCAAGACATGGTAGTCGCGGTGACCGCTAACATGAAGAGTGGCGGCACAGACGACTACATCGCGAACTACATTCTCGCGGCTATATCCGAGTATGTCCCTGGTAGAACCCCAGAAACCCAGAACTCGGAGGTACCCTCATACCTTCTAGTTGTAATCATTTCGGGAGTATTTCTCGCCGCCATAGTACTGCTCGTCCGCTCCCGTACACTGAAGCTCGTTGGCAGAGACGACCAAGACCGAGGCTCAGAAACCTCGTGACGGTGGCGGGTATGAATACCCTTCCAATGTTGACCATTTTTAACTATATCTGTAAAGAAATGTGCGGAGATAAGTTACTCTTAATTGATAAGAGCAACTCACGGAGATAAATCCAGAAGTCCTTTTTCGCGGAAATGGTAAAAAACCTCCCTTTGAAGCACGTCAAATTATCCTTTTCATTATGTGTGAAAGAGAACCCCATACCTCCCGGTTCGACGCCCGTTTCAAGCAAAGGTGTTAGTGTTTGTCTTTTGGTAAGCAGTGGGAAGGGGGCAACAGGCAGCCCCTCGGTAAGGCAGTAAAGAACGCCATCAACCCTCCAGGGCCCCTCAAGCCCCGCATCGACTTCGCCACCAAGAAGGTGAAAGCCCAGCAGGCCAACCTTGACCGCGAGTCCCAGCGCTTCGCTGAGAGGGACAAAGCTCTCTTCCAGAAGGTAGTGGATTCCTACCAGAGCCATGACACCCAGAGAGCGAACATCTACGCAAACGAGCTCGCTGAGCTTCGCAAGATGGAGAGGGCGACGATGAACGCAAAGCTCGCCCTTGACCAGATTGTGCTCCGCATGGAGGCGGTAAGCGAGCTTGGTGACGTCGCCTACACTCTCCTACCCGTCATCGGGGTTCTGAGAGACGTTATGCAAGGTATGGCCGGAGTCAACCCTCAGATAGCGAGGGAGATGAGTGACATCAGCAACATCCTTAGCGGCATCGTGATGGACGCCGGGTCTGTGAGCGGGATCTCCATCAACTTCGAATCTGCGAACGAGGACTCCTCAAAGATCCTCCAGGAGGCGGCAACCGTCGCAGAGGGGAGGATGAAAGACACCTTCCCCGAGCTCCCGGGAGAAACCAAGCTGAAGGTGTAGAAGCAGCCTAGCCGATTCTTTCTTCCCTCAACGTTTCTTCTATTAAAAATATGGGCCCAGTGCCAATGACACCACTAGGTGTGAACACATAAATGCAACTATTCTCGAGGTATAAGACCTGTAGAAACCCTGTGTTTTTATCCTGGTAAAGGATTCTCTCTATTGACTGAATTAAGTCTTAACATCTAAAATAAACATTTTTATAAATTCATGTTAATTATGAAGGGGAATTTATTGATTCATTTAAAAATCATATCCTAAAAACCTAGTTTTTTAACATATTTTTATTAAAATTTAGCCCTTTTTTTGCGAACTCTTTTAAGGTAGTAAGCCTTTAATGTTAATTGATGTTCCCAAAACTAAAAGAAGAAATGACCTACGCGAAGCTGATGGATCGGGTGCGCCCAAGGAAATTTAACTGCGCCACCTGTCACGAGTCGTTCCGCACGAGGGGCCTACTCGACAACCACAAGGCAAGCTCCCACCCCACCGTCGAATTGGGCGATTGGGAAAAGAAGATGGACAGATAGAACTTAAAGTACCGACCCTAAACAGACCAGGCTCCTTCGCGCACGTTCTAACTGCATGCATCCTCAGTCGGCCTCCGGCTCTCCATCGCCCTCAGCGCAGCTATCCCCGTAGCAGTAAAGCTAGTCTTCCCCTCCTTCATCCCGTGAGACTCGAGGCATCACTGGTTTAAGGTTTAGGAAATCTTCAGGGTGCGGCCAATGTTATATCCCCATAGAGGGCATCCCTAGGACATGGAGATTGACAGCGAGAGATGCACGGGCTGTGGCCTGTGCCTTCCCTACTGCCCCGTCGCGGCGATCTCCCTCTACCCGGCTATGGGGAGATTTCCCAGGGTAGCAAGCATCGACCACGACGCCTGCGTTGAGTGCGGCGAGTGCAGGAAATCTGGGGTCTGCCCCGTCTCCGCCCACGTTCAGCCTGAACTTGGCTGGCCAAGAATACTCCGGGCTATGTGGAGCGACCCGATGGCGGTCTTCCCAAAGACGATGATGCCGGGACGCGGCACCCAGGAGATGAAGACTAACGACATCACCAATTGCTTCAGGAAGGGCGAGGTCGGGATAGGCGTCGAGCTTGGGCGCCCCGGCGTTGGCACGACCCTCGCCGAAGTAGAGAAGGTGAGCATCCTACTCGCAGCCCTCGGCGTTGCGTTCGAGGAAGAGAGCCCCTGGACAGACCTCATCGACACGGAGACCGGAACGATAAAAGATCGCTCGGTACGAAGTGAACGTGTGCTGAGCTGCATCGTAGAGTGCAAGGCGCCTGTAGTGAAGATGCCAGAGATATACGCAGCCCTGATGGAGGCGGCCGGTGAAATCGATACCGTCTTTACCCTCGACATCATCTCCCGCTGCGTAAACAGCGAGCCGGAGGTAAAGCCGATCCTCGACGAGGCTAGGATCCATGTCCGCCCCAACGGTAAGACGAACATCGGCCTCGGGAGGTTACTATCGTGACACACAGTAACCACCGCCTTGGCTCCCCCGAGGAGCTCCTCCGGGACTGGATCATCTTCAACACGGACGCCCGCCCATTGGATCCAAAGAGGCACGAGCGCTACATGCAGATACTCACTGCTCACAACCCGGTTTGCCTCGCTTGCCGAAGAATTGAGAAAGACAAGACCACACGCTACCGCTACGTAAAGGGATGGGAGGAGACTAAGGATGCGGCGAAGCTTCCGTATAGCACCCTTGTGGAGATCGGTGACTTGAGGGACATAAAGTGGGGGAGCGCGGTCTACACTAACAAAAAAGATGTGGAGGCGGTCGTAAGGGAGCTGAAGGAAGCTGACCTTGGGATAAGCGTCGTAGTCAGCGGCCTCCTCGGCGGTGTCCGCTCCGCCTGCGAAGCAGCGGGATTCGAGCCTCACACCGTTAACATGTCCGCAGGAACATATGGGAGGTTGGAGCTTCTCCCCGAAGCGCGGATCCTGGAGATCACCTCGATGTGCGGTCATCACATGGTCTCCCCCTATCTCGTCGCCCATATGGCGAGGGAGGTGAGAGCCAGGCGACTGACCCTCACGGACGCCTCCATGGAGATGGCCCGACAGTGCACTTGCAACTTCTTTAACGTGGAGAGGTGCCAAGAGCTACTCCAGCGCCTAGCTGAGGGATAACCCAGAAGTGTTCACCTATCAGTACCGCAGGCGAGAGGAATGATTGTGGGAGACTCTCCAAACCCTGAGTACCACGGAGCTGTTATAATTCTCACGTACCTGTCCTAACCTTCTCTCCCCTCCAGGTGGAATCTATGGAGGAAGCGGTGGAAGATCGGGGTAGCAAAGATTCCAACAGCTACAAGCTCGACAAAACCACACCACAGGGCGTAAAGCCCGGCGAAGACTTTAGCAGCGTCGCCCTCGATGGGGTTGACCGGGCCCATACCGCCCATGAGCATCGCCGAGTTGAGGAAGGCATCCACCGGGGAGAGGCCCGCAAGCGACATATATCCGACTATCCCCATGACGAGCGAGCCTAAGATCAGAGCTAGACTAATCCCCAGGTACGTGAGGACACGCCTCAGAAACCTACGTCTGGGTAGGAGTGCTTCCCCCCTCCGTTCGAAAGACATATGTTTATGGGATCCCCCGGATTTTTGACCCTTTCGAGGGAGAACACCACAACGCATAATAGTAGAGGTCTACGTATCAGGGGAAAAGTGAAGACTATGCGACGAAGCGTCCTTCCTCTTATCATATTAATTGTGGGCTGTCTCTCAGTGTCTACGATCTGGGCTGTATATAGCCCTATTACAGTGACGAACGCCCTCTGGGGATCCCAGCAGATACCCCTTTCCATCGAGCCAGGGACTAGTAACAACCCATACACAGTATACCTGCAGAACTTAGGGGTCAACCCAGCAGTCAACGTTACCGCGACCCTGTTGTTGAGCTATCCCTTCACCTCTCCGGGCGGAGGGTCTATTACATCGAACACTTTAACGATCCTGCAGGGCTCTGCCAACTTACCCACGACTTTTTACCTTAACGTGGACCGAAGCGCCAAAAAGGGTGTTTACCAGGCGACCCTCAAGCTCACCTACACCGTCGTGAGCACCAGCTTCGATGACAAGTTCACAGTGAACCTACCGGTTACGACCGCGGCCAATCTTACGGTCCAATCCATGTCATGGGGGTCTGCTGCAGCACCCATGATAGTCTCTGCCGGAACGCATAACGCGCAGCTCTTGCTCACCGTGAAAAACACAGGCGACGCGATGGCGTTCGGTGTAGGCATCACGCTCCACGTTTCCGCACCATTCATATATGAGGCAACGGGGGTAAACGGAAGCGAGTCAGTTAAGCTAGGGGCTATGCCTGCAGGAGGGTCTGCCACGGCTCAACTAACCTTGAGCGTCGACCCTGGAACCGGGATGGGCCTCTACCCCCAAGCTGTGACGCTTAGTTTCAACGACCTCGAAATCAACCAGACGGTTTACGTCCCCGTTGCAGGTACAGTATCCCTAACAGTACAGGGCACATACTGGGGCTCGACTGCAGTTCCAGTTACGGTCTCCCCAGGGACCTCTTATGCTACGCTCCTTGTCAACTTGAAGAACACGGGCGACAGCCCCGCAGCTAATGTAACGGCGACGCTGCGCCTCAGGCCACCCTTCAGTTACATCGCCGGGGGTTCCGAGCGAGAACAGATTGCTAGGCTCGGGATCATCCTGGCGGGTGGAGTAGCGACGGCCCAGTTCACTTCCAGCGTTGCAGGTGGCGTGCCTACGGGGATGTACCCCGTTGAGATTATCCTTTCATCCAACAATGGTGCCGCGACCAGTCAGACCGTGTATGTGCCAGTCCTCGGCGCACCAAAGGTGGTGGTGCAAAGCTATGGCTTCCAGGGTGGGAACCTATTCCCTGGAGATACGTACGTCGCGTTGACAGTCTCTCTAATCAACTCTGGAAACTCGACCGCAAGAGACGTCGATGCAGTGCTGACTCTCCCACCCCAGTTATCCGCCTCCTATCCAGGCTCCACCTCGGTAACGGTGGGACAGATCCAGCCAGGGGCTCAGCCCTCGACCGTTAAGTTCTACATAGACGTCCCTAGGGAGACATCCACTCCCATCGATCTCTCCCTCTACCTTAAAGTCGTGAACAACGGCGCCTCTAAGACGTTTAGCATCCCTGTCACAATCAGCGCCTTTGCTGACTTTACCTCATCGTCGAGCCAGGGACCCTCTATGCAGCAGGGGGCAGCCGACGTCTCATTGCCGCTAATAGTAAAAAACATAGGAAACGAGACCGCTAAGTCGGTCCAGGCACAACTGCTACTCCCCAACGAGCTGTCAGGGAACACCTTTACCTACCTTGGTGACATGGGCTCAGGAGCCTCAAATATTGCGACCTTCAGCCTCGACGTCACGAGCAGTGCCTCAACCGGTTCCTACTACGGGACAATAAGGGTATCATGGATCCAGGACAACGCCCCTAGTAGGCAGTTCACACAGGACCTGCCAATCTCATTCACCGTGACGAGCAGCCTCACAAACCAGATAGTGGGGAGCATCACTCCTACAGTCATCGCGGTGATCGTGGTTGTTATCGCCGCCCTCATTGTGCTCAGGATAGCTATGACAAGGCGTCGGCGATGAGCACCAGTATAGAGACTAATGGACTGACGAAGTCCTTCGGTGAGCTATTCGCAGTAAATAAAGTCTCGATCAGTGTGAAGAGGGGTACCATCTTCGGTCTCCTAGGACCTAATGGAGCGGGGAAGAGCACCCTCCTCAGGATGCTCTGCACCCTCCTCAAGCCCAACGCCGGCACCGCCTCGGTTGAGGGACACGACATCGAGACGGAGACAAACGAGGTAAGGCAAGTCCTTGGCGTCGTTCAAGAGAAGCTTCTTCTCTACCCAGTACTCACTGCGAGGGAGAACCTCGAGCTCTTCGGGAACTTGTATGGAGTAGAGAAGAGCGTCCTCAGGGAGAGGATAGATACCCTCCTCGAGGAGATTAAACTCACCAGTGTCAGAGACAAGCTCGTTGCTACCTACTCCACTGGAATGAGACAGCGGGTCAACATCGTCAGGGCTCTAATTCACGACCCAAGAGTCATCCTGCTCGACGAGCCTACGAACGGCCTCGATCCCCAGAGCGTGAGGTGGGTACGCGACTACGTCAAGGGCCTTAAGGATAGAGGGTACACCGTCGTCCTCACGACCCACGACATGAAGGAGGCCGACGAGCTGGCGGAGGACCTCGCCATAATGGACAGGGGTGAGGTGCTTGCGGTGGGGAAGAGCGCGGATCTCAAGAAGAGGTTCGGAGTCTCCGACATCGAACAGCTATTCCTGGAGCTCACCGGAAGGGAACTGAGGGATTCCCTCAGCGGAAAGGTTAAGATGCGGGGGTGGTGACACGGCCCCAAAGTTCCTTTACCACATCTACCTCCTGATGAGGAAGGACCTCACAGAATTCTATAGGATCAAGGCCCGCCTCGTCGCCATGATCATGTTCCCCGTGATCCTGATGCTCCTATTCGGCTATATGTTTCCCTCTGGCGGCGGGGTTGACCACATACCCATAGTGATAGTCCAGCAGGACCAGACCCCAGCAGGAATCTCCCTTTCAAACAGCTTCATCTACGCAGCCCAGTCATCGAAGGCGTTCGATGTATCGACGACAACCTCCCTGGACTGGGCTGTGAACGAGATCACCCTTGGTCGCGCCTACGGAGTTGTCATCTTCCACCAAGGGATAGCCCAACAACTTAGCTCGGGCTCGGTGCAGCTCGAAGTAATCCTGGACCAGGTGAACCCAACATTAGACCAGTCGGTTAAGGGTGGGGTCATGCAGATATTCTCGTCCCTCCAACCTCAGCTCTCCGCAAGCTTCGGAGGCATACCAGCTAACAGAGGGCCCACAATCAACCTCCAGTTCGAGGGGATCGTGCCTGGGCAGCAGAGTAGCTTCGAGTTCCTCGCCCCCGGGATGATTGCGATGTCCCTCATCATTGGCGGCCTCTCCGGTTTAGCCATGACCTTCTCGAGGGAGAAAGAGCTAGGAACCTTAGACGGTCTTCTTATGACGCCGATATCAAGGATCTCAATAATCTTCGGAAAGAGCTTCGCCCAAGTAGTGAGGGGATTAATCAGCAGTGTACTAGTCTTCGCGATATCCATCACACTCTTCGGGGTCCATGTCTACGGTAGCCCGGTCCTGATGGTCCTCGTTCTCCTACTGGGTGTAATGGCCTTCACAGGGCTTGGAATACTCGCCACAACCTTCGCGAATGACCAGGAGTCAGCCCAACTCATCATGATGATGATCCAGTTCCCGATGATTTTCCTCAGCGGATCCCTCTACCCGATAATCCAGCTCCCCTGGTTCCTCCAAGCTGTCGCCTATTTCCTCCCTCTCACCTACGTAGTCTCCGCCTTCAGATCTGTGATGATTCTGAACGCCCCATTCTCAGCGATATCCTTCCAGGTCTACATACTGGTTGTGATCACTATCGTAGTCTACGCTATCGCGATACCCCTCTTTAGGAGGTCGGTGATGAGGTGACTGGACTACCACCAAGGCTGCGTCTCATCAGCCAAACTGCATAGATAAGCACGATCACGTTCACAATAGAAACACTGACGCTAACGGCGTCCAGCGGCACCACAACGACCCCCGCATTCAAGAAGTTCATGACATAGGCCTCGTTCACCAGCAATGTTGCCGTGAGTGCGACGAGAAGTACCCTCGTCTTTGACGCGAGGGGGATGAGCAGAGCAAGTATCGCTAGTGTTGGGAAGAGGTAGCGTTCATGTATCCTTGTAGGGAGCATGAAGAAGCCAAAGAGGAGTAGGAAGGCGGTGAAAAGCACTAGGGCCTCCTCTCCCTCATGACGGTGTTCGTCGAGGTTGAGAAGGACAAAGCCAGCGAGGAGAGTGAACATCCCCCACCCGATTATGAAGAGGTTCGTGAAGAGGACGATTTGGGTGTCCAGCCTCCACGTCCCGCCGAGGCCCCAGAGGTTGAAGGCGTTAACTGAGGTGTAGGGGTACTCGCTGTACCCTCGGAAGTAGACGTCGACAAGGAACGTTACTGGGTTATCCCATTGAAGGGGAAGGATAACGGCGAGGACCGTGACTGCCCCAGCTAGGCCCGCCTTTAGCAGCCCCTTGACATCGTACTCTCTCCAGAACAGGTACGCCATCAGCGGGGCGAGGGCGCCACTCTGTGGCTTAGTGAGGGCAGCGAGAGCGAAGACGCCAGCGGAGAGCCACGGTTTCTTCCCGAGAAAGAGGACAAGGGATAGGATGAGGAAGAATGTATAGATGGAGTCGAACTGCCCCCAGACAGCGGAGTCGTAGAGTA
>Ga0315282_10015247_pt1 | contig 11359 bp, 14 predicted proteins | sample YL17G07_20_MG_FD_203693 | JGI IMG/M metagenome (GOLD analysis project Ga0315282, IMG submission 203693) | Sediment microbial communities from Yellowstone Lake, YNP, Wyoming, USA - YL17G07_20 | ecosystem: Environmental > Aquatic > Freshwater > Lake > Sediment | place: USA: Wyoming | collected...
CGTGCGAGCGGATGTTCTCGTCCATCGTGTAGAAGTTCTCCTCCCACAAATCCTTCACATCTTCCAGCTCGGTCAGGAGTTTAATGCAGCAGCCGTAAATGTTCGCCTTCTTGGTGTACAGGTACCGATTTAGGTTGAGGTTGAAGAGCTTCTCCTTCTCCTCGGGCGTGATCAGTTTAACCTCGTATACCAAGGAACTCACCAAGACTACATCTATTTGGGCCTGATATATCCCCACTTTGCGAGGGCTCTTCCAAGTTCCTTTTTAGACTTGGCGTACTCACGAAGCGGAACTTTCTCTAATGCGGCATCGATTGCCTGACGGACCGCAGCTGCTCCCGCCCGTCCACCATCCGGATGTCCCCATATGCCTCCGCCCGCTTGGATTATGACGTTGCGCCCGAGCATGTCGATGAGTTCAGGGATTAATCCGGGGTGCAACCCGCCTGAGGTCACCGGGAAGACAGGCTTTGTGCCGTCCCAATCCTTAGGAAGGATGTTCTCGCCTCCCCTGACCCTCTGGCTTGTTATCCCTTCCTGCAACGCCAGCACCTCCTCCCGAGGAGTTTCAAGCTTTCCGATCGCAGTGCCAATGTGTAGCTGGTCGACCCCGATTAAACGCGCGGCCTCCGCGACCACTAACATCGACATTCCGTGCTTCGGATTGCGGGTGAAGGCGGAGTGAAATGCACGATGGGCGTGAATGGCTAGCTTCAGCTCCTCGCACTCGTCGCGTAGCGTCTGGACCCCGGCCCACCCCGCCGTCAGGATGTCAGCCATCACGTATTCGCCGCCGAGTTCTTTGACAAGTTTGGCGCGTCGCAGCATCTCCCGAGTTTCGGCCGTAACGTTGATCAAGTAGCTCTTTCGCTCACCGGTCTCGCGCTCGGCTCGATCGCGCATTTTAAAAGACAACCTAGCTCTCCGTTCGAACTGGTTGAAAGGTTGGCTTGAGAGGTTTTCGTCATCCTTGAGCAGGTCAATTCCGCCCATCCACGCTTCGTACCCAGCATGAGCGTGTTCCTCGCTGTTCATCCCGACTTTGGGCTTGGGAACGGTGGCGGTGAGCGGCCGTTCCTTTGCCCCGAAAATTTTTCTGATACCATCAATCCCAAGTTGGGGCCCTTTGAATGATCGGATAAGATTAGCCGGCCACCGCACATCTTCGAGCCTGAGATTGTGTAAAGCTTTCATTCCGAAGATGTTTCCCGCGATGGAGCTGAAAATCTGGGGCATGTTTCCACCCTCGAAGAGTTCGGGCGGGTACGCGACCTTGGCCCAGCGCCCCTTTATCTCGCACGCCTTCGCCATTAGCCGCCGCTTTTCCGGAGTCATTGTCGTGAGGGTTGTCCATGTCCCGATTGAGCTCTCGGACGCGACTCGCCCCACCGCCTCACGCATGCTGATGCCGCTTGCTGGTTCGACCCTGAAAAGCGCGACTAGGTCTTTGTCTGAGGGCCTATAACTCAGGTCGACAAAGTCGAGGTACCATTCTTCCGACATGTGATCAACCGAGATTTACCTTATCCCCAATAAATATAGGGTTTCGGCATCATTTTTTGAACTTTGCTATTTCGTCCGCCAGATCTACGCTGGTGAGCATGACCGCTCTGCAGCAGTAGCGTTTGATCCCCAAGTCGTCGAGCACTCGCTTGGGTTCCTCACCCTTCTTGACCCGCTCTTCGAATTTCTCGTACTTATCTGCAAGCAGTTTGCCGCACGAAAAACATCTTATCGCCTTCGTGTCCACCACCTTACCTGTAACTCTTTTGAAACTTGGCTCGCGCTCCACGGCCACCGGGCTTCTTAGACTCCTTGAAGCGCACATCGCTCTTTATCAATGTCCAATCATATTGCTTAAAAGTCTCACGTACCTGCGGATCCCCTGACCACTCGATGAGCCCCCGGGCTATTGCCGTGCGTGCGGCGTCCGCCTGGCCCATATACCCCCCACCCTCTATATCGACCTCTATATCAACGCGCTTTGCGAGTTCTGGCACCATGTTCAAGGGTTCAAGCATTTTCAGCCGCGCTAGCTCTGGTTCATAGATTTTCAGCGAACGGCGGTTGACAAACACTCGACCATTTCCGTCCTTCACCGTTGCACGGGCGAGTGCAGCCTTCCTCCTGCCGGTTGTAAGTACTACTTTCATTGGTACCTTGCTCCCAAATGCTCGCTAAGTTCTCCAATTCTAATAAAGCGTCGCGTCCCCAACTGTTCCAAGCTGGTGTCTGGAACCGATGTAAGCTCTTTACCGGCGAGTTCCTCAGGCACCCCGATGTGAACGCGTAAACGGCGGAATGCTTCCCTTCCGCGAGGCTTGTCGAACGGGAGCATCCCCCTGACCGCAATGCGCACGAGCTCCTCTGGACGTTTGAGGTGGAAGGGTCCCTTGCGCGGGTTGGTGAGATTTCGTGTTTCCAGCCATGCGTCGTAAGCTTCGAAGGTAGCGTCCCGCCTGCCAGATATAACGACTTGCTCGGCGTTGACTATTATGATACGGTCTCCATCCAGCAGCCTTTTGGCGGCGAAGCTCGCGAGCCTGCCCAAGACTAAGTCCTTTCCGTCGATGATCATATTATCACTCCATCAACCTTACACCTTTACCGCTCGGATTTTGCTCGACCAGCTGTTGTATTGTCAGCGCCCTGCCTCCGGCGGCAGCAATTTTTCTCCTCGCAGCGCCGGAGAACTTGAATGCCGCGATGGATATTGGGTGATCCAGCCCGCCTGCGGCCAAGACCTTTCCAGGTACCACGATTGTGTTCCCCTCAGCCGTGTAGCGGTTGAGTTGGCTGAGGTTGACCTCCGCCCGGGCTCTCCGTGGCCCCTCGAGGCGCTCCGCTAGCTCCAACCAAACTCTAAATTTCTGCTTTTTGCCGTGCTCACGAAGCTGTCTTATGAGCTTACGTAGCATCGGGTTTGTTGGGCCGGTTTGGCTTGACATCTTGATCACTCTAAGCATTTGACACACTTTCCAGTTGTGCCTAAATAAGTTTCTTATTATTGGGTCATAAGATTGCCTTTGCTCCATTCTTTCACAAAAATCGCGGTTTTGAAGATAGAACTCAATCCTTTTAAACAGCTTCAGGTATTCATTACAAGAGATAAAAAACAATCGATCGCAATAGAAAAAGGAGTTGTTTGTTGTGGCGTACAAATTCAATTTCGACTTGACGGGGGTGTCTAAGTCTTTCTTTAGGGAACTTGCAAAATTCTCAGACCAGAAGAGTTTGCATAGAAGGATCGGGAACACCGTGAGGAGCGTGATAAAGAAGTTCAAGATTCAGAGCGTGGCCGGGCTGCCCCTCTCGGAAGCTGTGACAGTTATCGAGGATTTGGTGGATATTTATGCGAAAAATCTTTCCCTAGAAAAGGAATTTGAAAAGACGGATAATCGGGCCCTGTTTTTGCCCCACTGTTCGAGAAAGTATATGGATCACAGGTGCCAAGCTGAGTTCGATCCCGAGTTATCGACGTACAAGTGCCAGCACTGCTCCGAGGATTGCCTGATCAACGAAGCGACTAAGATCGGGGAGGATGCGGGATACGATGTGTACACTGTACCGGGTGGTTCCTGCATCCCCAAAATTTTGAGTAAAAACAACTACGGTGGGGCAGTCGGGGTCGCTTGCCCTCATGAAATACAGCTTGGTATAAAAATGGTTGAAAAGACCAGAGTGCCCTACCAGGCCATCCCTCTTCTTAGAAATGGTTGTTCAAACACGGAGTTCAGCATGGAAACTCTTAAACAAACGCTTCTGAAGCACAGCTGAACATCCCAACAGATAAAAAATTTTGGTGATTTCTCCCTGTGAAATGGTGCGGGGGAGGGATTCGAACTCGTGGATGCGCTTCCAAATCCCGCGCCCTAACTCTTAAATACTGGTGGTACTACCAGTTACTGGCGGTGTTACCAGTGTCGGACTATTTTGATACGAGGCCAAAAGATGACCCGCGTTACCTTTACGGACGGGAAGATGAGCTACATGAGTTTATATCACAACTTTCTGACAACAAGTGGATCGCGGTACTCGGACCCAGGCGTATAGGAAAGACCTCCCTCATCCTCTGCGGGCTGCACACGATATCCCGCGATTTCATCTCGGTGACCATAGATTTTAGGACCCTATCGAGCTACAAGATAATCCCGCTTTCTGCATTTGCCGAGACATTGACCGAGAGCTTTGGGCGGGCGTCGGAAGAAAGAAAAAAGTTGGTCGACATTTTAAAGAAAGTTTTTGATGGGATTGAAGAATTTGAAGTAGAAGTGGGTTCGAAGGGGTTCAGGCTGAGAATCAAGAAAAGACCATCACTAAAGACCTTCCCCTCACTTCTTTCCTCGATTTTTGACAACCTGAACTTGGAATTCAAAAAAAGGAGGGTAAAACTTGTGCTCACCTTTGACGAGGCTCAGGAGATAAAAAGAGTTGTAGGAGTTGAGATGCCCGCGATTTTAGCTCACGTCTACGACTACTGTAAAAACATCGCGATTGTTTTCACCGGATCACAATTTGGCCTCCTCGAAGAAATTCTTGAGCCGGGGGCGGATAATCCACTTTATGGGCGCTATATTCACCGTATATCCCTCAAAAAGTTCGACGACGCTCAGTCCATGGAATTTTTCGAATTGGGGTTCCGTCAAAAAAATGTAAGGATGGATAAAGCCCACCTGAGTTCTGTAATAGATAAAATAGATGGCATTCCGGGATGGCTCACGGACTTCGGTGCGAGACTGGTCGGACACAAAAAATTGGCCCCCACACGAACCGATGTAGAGAAAGCGCTTCAAGAAACTGTGGGCAATGGAAAGAAGCTGACTCTTCAAGAGCTAGACAACTTCCTGAAAGATCGAGAAGCTAGAGAAAGATATCTGGAGATCCTGAGATATCTGGCGGTGAAAGAAGCTTCCTGGACCGACCTCAAGAAAGTCATCGAGCTAAAATTTGGTTCTATAGACGACAAAAATTTTACGAATTTGCTCAGGGTTCTTTCTGGAGTTGAGTTCGTAGAGAAAGCAGGTGGGAAGTACAGGATAGTTGACCCGCTGCTCAGGGAAGCATTGAAGGTTTAGGTTTCCAAGAGCTTTTTGTGGTGCGGGGGACGGGATTTGAACCCGCGAACCCCTACGGGACAGGCCCCTCAAGCTTGTGCGGCTTGCGCCTCTGCACCTTTGACCTGGCTTGGTAACCCCCGCAGACATAAAAAGTTTGAGCTATGGGATATTAAACTTATCAAACGTTCTGCTTGGCTCTTGCTCATGTTTAATTCGTAGTGAATGCTGGCATCGTTTCGTATTTGGCTTATCCATATCCAATACGAATAAATCTTCGCTTTCACTTGGAATTCCTCTAAGAGTTTTTGCAAATCGGCTAAAATATTGCTGGGTCTGACGTAAGGATGACACATTAATTTGCCAGCTCTCCAATTTAACGAATAATATTTGTAGCCACTACTACAAGTTCTGGTTTTTGCCTCTTGCTTCAACTGAGTCACTATATCTTCTGGCGGAAAAATACGAACTGCTTGCCTGATTTTATGGGTTTTTAACTAGCTTAGGTTAACTTTATAAACCCCTTCTTCCATTCACCCGTGGTATGAGATAACGATAAGCGAGCTTTCCCTTCTTGGTGATCACACTTTTTCTTTTGATGAGGCGAAGCTGGAGGAGATGCTTTAGATGGGTTCTCACCGTCCGCTCGGATCTCCTGCTGCGTGCGATTATCTCGGAGACCAAGAGCCCTCCTCTACTCTTCGCCAAAACTTGGAGAATTTTCCTACCGGTGGCGCGAATGTTGAGAAAGCTGGATATCTCCATGATGACATCGCACATTTTCATTTTTATCACGCTTACACATACAGGAAAAAACCTAAATATCTTGTTATGAAAAGAGATATGCGGGAAAATCTGCACACCTGCTAGAGGTTGATATTGTGTCTGGGTACAAGATTGTACTTACTGCTGACAGAACTTTAATGAGTGAATATCATCACCACATGTTCCTCGGGTTCAGCGCCTGCGTACCTCGGGGAGTGGTTTCGGATCGCCTTTACTTTTCTGTATTTTGCCCGCCCGTGGAGACGAATGGTGACGGCTCCGTCGTAGTCGCACCAAATGGAAGCAGAAAAATCGAGGCGGCGTTACTTGACCATGGCTTTCGGAGGGAGGACGTAATCGTCGCTCACCCAGACCACCTAGACAAAGTGGTTGGCCCAGAAACCAAGGTAATTGGGTTCACCGAAAACGACCCGCTGGGAATTGGTCCAGCCACCTCAACCTTCACACACATATTCGGCGGCGATGCATACATGGCGCTGAAATTCAGGGAAGCGCTGAACCATCCTTCCATCAGAAAATTCAGACCGAAGATAATCGTAGGGGGGGCCGGCGCTTGGCAGCTTGAAAACGAGCAGGTCAGGAAGGAGCTGGGGATAGATTGCGTGCTAGTCGGGGAAGGTGAAAAAACAGCGCCCTCTCTTTTCAAGACAGCCGTAAATGGCGGAAGATTGCCTGAAGTTGTACACGGGGAGGTGGTCCCTGCAGAGGAAATCTCGATCATCAGGGGATCGACCGTAAACGGAATAGTTGAGATAGCGAGGGGCTGTGGTAGAGGCTGTGATTTTTGCGAGCCGACCCTTTTATGGTATCGAAGTCTCTCCTTGGATCACATCTTGAAAGAAGTCGATGTCAATCTGAAGGCCGGCAGGCAACCATGTTTGCATGCTGAAGATGTGCTGCGGTACAATGCCAAGGGACTGGAGATAAACAAAGAAGCCACGGTAGAACTCTTCAAGGCGGTGAGAAACCATACCGGTGTCAGCATGGTTGGAATAAGTCATTTCGCGCTTTCATCTGTTTTGAGCGCACCAGACCTCGTCGAAGAAATATCCCGCGTACTAGATGTGAGCGAAGACACGCGGATGGGTGGCCAAACCGGCGTCGAGACGGGCAGCCCAAGGTTAATCGAGAAACACATGGCCGGCAAATGCAAACCATTTAAACCCGAGGACTGGCCGGAGGTGGTCGTCAATGCCTTTGAAATCCTCTCCGAGAACTACTGGAACCCGTGCGGCACACTGATCATGGGACTCCCAGGCGAAACCGAAAAAGACGTCGAGCTGACGATAGAGCTGGTGGAGAGGCTGAAAGAATTCGAAAGCTTCCTCGTGCCGCTTTTCTTCGTCTCGATGGGTGGGCTCAGGAACAGAGCAGAGTCGTTCGCGCTGGAAAAAATGACGCCCAAACACTCGGAGCTTATGATAAAATGCTGGGAACACAACTTCAACTGGATTCCTCGTCTCATCAAGGAAGCCGAGCCGATTTTGGACAGCGGGAGAGCCAGATTTGGGTTGAAGATAATCTCATCTTATGCCATCCACTGTTGCAGGAAGCTGTTCCGCAGGTGCCGGGAGGATTACGACTACGACATGCAGGCGATGATCCGCGACATAAAAAACGGCGAGGTAAATGTGACCCCCTTACCACTGCGCCTTTTATCCCCGCTCCTGAAACATGGCGTGGCTGTCAGTTGATGTATTTTGTGATCTGCTGTCAAACGCAACGAAAAAAAGTTAAACAGTCCCGGTGAGGGGATAACGAGGTCTTAGATTGAAAGTTGCGCTAATAGGATGCGGCGCGATAGGCACGGTGTTGGCGAAAGCCATTGATGGCGGACATGCTGGAGACGCGAAGCTAGGTTGGGTTTACGACCTGAAGCCTAGGAAGTGCGAAGCTCTGGTGAGGGGCCTGCGCTCAAAGCCGAAAATAGCAAAGAACGCATCAGATATCTACACTGACAAGACCGTGGAATTGGTAATCGAGGCAGCCTCCCAGCAGGCTGTGGAGCAGTACTCGCTGGATGTCCTCTTCTCGGGCAAGGGCCTGATGGTGATGAGCGTCGGGGCATTCGCGGATGAGAAGCTACTGAAAAGCGTGCGGGCGGCCGCTGAGCAGCACGGCCGCAAGATTTACATCCCGTCGGGCGCGGTGCTCGGCATAGATGGGATAAAGGCCGCAGAGCTGGGCAAAATTCAGGAGGTTGTTCTGACCACGCGCAAGCCGCCTGCCGCGCTCGCATACGGCGAGTACATCCACAAACACCGAATCAACTTGAAGGGACTGAGACAGCCCAAAGTGATATTTGACGGCCCCGCCCGAACAGCGGTGAAGGCTTTTCCGGCGAGCGTAAACGTGGCGGCCACTTTGAGTCTGGCTGGCATAGGATTCGACAGGACGAGAGTCCGAATCGTCGCAGATCCCACCATCAAACGCAACGTGCATGAAATTCGCGTCAAGGGGAAGTCGGGGGAATTCGTCACCGAGGCTAAGAATGTGCCGTTTCCCGAGAGCCGCAGGACCAGTTATCTTGCCGCGCTATCAGCGATTCGCACCCTGCGGAACCTGAGCGAGACCATCCAGGTCGGAACATAGGTTTATAGCCCAGATAACCCGTTTACTTTTTTGAGGGATAGAATGAAGCCCCAAGAGTTTAGGGAGGCAATCCTGAAGCTCAAAGCCGAGCGGGATGCTATAATCCTGGCCCACAACTACCAGAGGCAAGAAGTACAGCTCCTGGCAGATTTCATCGGAGATTCGTTGGAGCTGGCAAGGGCCTCAACCAAAGTCAGGGCGAAGTTGATACTGTTCGCAGGGGTAGATTTCATGGCGGAAACTGCCGCGATGCTGAATCCAGACAAAACCGTAATCATCCCGGACCTCGAGGCCCGATGCCCGATGGCTGCCCAGCTTCCCGCAGAACTCGTGCGCGAGGCCAAGCGAAAACATCCGGACGCGGCGGTCGTGCTTTACATCAACACGCTGGCCGAAGCACGGGCGGAGGCGGATGTCACATGCACCTCGGCCAATGCCCCACAGATTGTCAACGCCCTCGATGAGGAAAAAATCCTCTTCGGCCCAGACCGAAACCTGGCCTGGTTCGTGCAGTGGCGGAGCGACAAGCAAATCATACCATTGCCGGACCGCGGCTATTGCTACGTGCATCGGATGTTCTCTCCCGCCGATATCATGCTTCTGAAAGAGCGCTACCCGGACGCCGAGGTGCTAGTTCACCCTGAGTGCGATCCCGAGGTCCAAGAGATAGCTACCCACATCTGCAGCACGAGCCAGATGCTGGTCAGAGCCAAGGCCTCGCCCGCAAAGAGGTTCATCGTCGCCACGGAAATCGGATTGGTCGAGCGACTCCGGCGAGAGTTTCCCGATAAAGAGTTCATACCTGCGTTGGATACGGCAGTGTGCGAGCAGATGAAACGGCACAACCTCGAGAAGCTCTACATGGCCCTGCGCGATATAAAGCATGCTGTAAGCGTGCCGCCCGAGATAGCAGCAAGGGCTCGGAAGGCCACCGAACGGATGCTCGAGATATCTGGAAGGGCGGCCCATGACTAGCGCGTTTGTGAGGAAAAAAATCCGCGAAATGCTCGCGGATGACATGGGTTCCGGCGACGTAACATCTGAGGCCCTCGTACAGCCCAAAACCAAAGCTACAGCTGAAGTCATCGCTAAGCAGGCGGGGGTATTGGCTGGCGTGGCTGAGGCGACCATAGCTTTCAATGAAATGGGTGTAAAGACGAGGGCGATCAAGTCCGATGGTGCCAAAATTAAAACCGGAGATGTTGTGATGCGCCTCGAAGGGCCAGCCCGAAAAATTTTAGCTGCGGAACGGGTGGTGCTGAACTTGCTCATGCGCATGAGCGGCATCGCCACGACCACGCGTGAGCTGATGAACCGAGCAAGGCGAAGAAATCCGAAAGTCGTGATAGCGGCCACAAGGAAAACGGCTCCGCTCCTCACCTACTTTGACAAGCGCGCAGTAGTGGCCGCGGGAGGGGAGCCGCACCGCTACACTCTCAGCGACCAAATTTTGATCAAGGACAATCACCTGTGTTTGGTGGGTTCGGTCTCGGAGGCCGTTCGTAATGCTCGCAAAACCGCTCGCAAAGCAAAAATCGAAATTGAGGTGACAAAACTGGAGGAGGTACTCGACGCGGCAAAAGCTGGCGCCGACATAGTGATGCTCGACAACATGAAACCCGAGGAGATAGTCCGTGCAATAGAGATGCTAAAACATGAGGGTCTGCGGGAAAAAGTCATGCTAGAGGTCTCTGGCGGAATTGAACCATCAAACGTGGAGAGTTTCGCTGCCACTGGGGTGGACATCATCTCGTCCAGCTACATGACCATGAGAGCCTCGGCGCTTGACATGAGCCTGAAGATGAAAAAGGCAAAAAGTTAAATTCACCGAAACGAGGAGGAGAATAAAAAGCGGGGTGATAGATAATGGCTGATTTGACACCAAACGCCCAGAAAGCCTACGACGCACTGAAAAAGCTTGGTGCCGCGAGCCCTGACTCCCTGAAAACAGCCGACGACATCATGCGTGCGTCCCACATGCCTAAGGGGATGACGAACAATGCGCTGATGGAGCTCGTCGCGAAGGGGCACGCGAAGAGGGTGGCTCGCGAGAAGGCTGCGGGCTACTACGCGACCAAATGACTACTAGTGGCCAATCCACCCCCGGCGATTTTACGTTTTTCTGCCTAGGCTAGTTGAGATTAGTTTTAATCAGGTTGGAAAACAAATTGATTTTTTATGAAGCGAGTTGGTGTTGCTGAACTCCCCCTGCACGGCGGTAAATGTCCGCCTTGGTTGTTCAGCCAGATGAAATCTCTTGGCGGGACAATCAGTGAAATCATAGTGTACGAGTACGGGAGGCAGGAGTTTCTCAGGAGGCTTGGTGATCCATTTTTCTTGCAGGCTTTGGGGTGTGTGCTTGGCTTCGACTTTCACAGCTCAGGTTTGACCACCACAACGATGGGCGCCCTAAAAGAGGCGATAAAACCAGAGGAGCTCGGCATCGCGGTGTGCGGAGGAAAGGGCAAAGTCTCGAAGCAGGCGCAGAGCGAGATTCAAAAGTCCGCCGATATTTTTTCCATTTCATCTCAAAAAATCGAAAAACTGAAATACGCGAGCCGAATGGCGGCCAAGGTCGACAACGCATGCGTACAGGACGGTTACCAGCTTTACCACCACACTTTCGTGCTCAGCGAGGACGGGGACTGGGCTGTGGTGCAGCAGGGGATGCGCGAGCGAACGGCCCGGCGCTACCACTGGCTCTCGGAAGATGTCCGAAGTTTCGTCGAGGAGCCACACTCAGGTATCATCGGCGACCGCAAGGAAGAAGTGGTGCTCGACATGACTGCGCATGAAAGCGGGGAGGCGCGCAAGGCGAGCGTCGATCTGGTGCACGATAACCCCCAAAGATTGATGCTCAATCTGCGTGATGCAGAGCAGCGATCGCTCGATGAGTACTTTGGGAGACGCCCACAGGTGCTGAAGCT
>Ga0315282_10015248_pt1 | contig 11359 bp, 3 predicted proteins | sample YL17G07_20_MG_FD_203693 | JGI IMG/M metagenome (GOLD analysis project Ga0315282, IMG submission 203693) | Sediment microbial communities from Yellowstone Lake, YNP, Wyoming, USA - YL17G07_20 | ecosystem: Environmental > Aquatic > Freshwater > Lake > Sediment | place: USA: Wyoming | collected...
TCACGGAGCTCTTCCAGCACTTCGCTGCTGGTGGAAAGGCCCGTAGCCGTCTTGCGCTTCGGCTTCAGGCCAAGGTCCCTGAATAGAACACCGGCAACCTGTTGCGTGGACTTGATATTGAACGAGCGCCCGGCGATACGGAAAATGTCCGCCGCGATGGCCTCTATCCTGGCGCCCAGAGACCTCGAAAGAGAGTCGAGAACCGACGTGTCGAGCGTCACGCCTTCCGATTCCATGGCGTCCAGAACCTCCACCAGCGGCATCTCGATCTCCTCGAAAAGCCCCGTGAGCCCGTTTTCCCTCAGCCGCTCTCCCAGCAGGTCCGCCAGCCGAAACGTCATGTCCGCATCCGCGCAGGCGTAGGGCGCCGCGCGCACGATCTCCACCAGGTCCATCGTAGTGGCGTTCTTGCCCTTCCCGATCAGATCCTCGATCTCCGTCATCTCCACCCCCAGGAGCTCCGAGGCAAGGGATTTCAGTCCGTGGCGTCCCTCAGGGTTAAGCACGTAGGAGGCCAGCATAGTGTCAAAATGAACGGGACCGGCGGGGAAACCATGCCGGCGAAGAACCCGGAGGTCGAACTTGGCGTTTTGCGCGATGCGGATCATCCCCTTGTCCGCGAGAACCGGTCCCAGCGCCTCCCGCACAACCTCCTGCGGCAGCTGGCGTCCCGCGTCTTCGCCAAGGCGATGTCCCACGGGTATGTAGTATGCGCTGCCCGGTTCGCAACACAGGGATATCCCCACGAGCGCGGCTCGCATCGGATCCAGGTCCGTCGTTTCCGTATCCAGGGCCACCCGGCCCGCTTTCCGAATCCGCTTGATGAGCGATTCCAGGGATTTGCGGTCCCAGACCACGTGGGAGACCGTTGGCCCCGATGGAAAAGCCGCTTGCTTCCCGTCCGCTGGGGTCTGGGAGACCGCCGCATCCGTCTCGCCGAAGAAGTCGGCCTGCGCCGCCTGTTTCTGGCGCGCTTCCTTTACCAGCGAGGTAAAGCCGAGCTCGCGGTAGAGCGACATCAGGGCCGAAGACGCGAAGTTGGGCGCGCAAACCCCGGCTACCTCCGGCAGATCCACCGGGGCCGCGCACTCGATTTTGGCCAGCCGGTAGGAGAGCCGCGCCGCTTCCGCGTGCGTCGTGACAAGGCCGCGCTGCCTCGCGTTCTTGATCCGCTCCGCATGGCTCAGCAGATTCTCAAGCGTGCCGAATTCCCCCAGCAGTTGCGCGGCCGTTTTCGGCCCAATGCCCGGCACTCCGGGAATGTTGTCCGACGTATCCCCCGTCAGGGCAAGGAAGTCCACGATCTGCTCCGGGCCGACCCCCATCTTCTCTTTCACTTCCGCCGGGCCGAAAACGGTGAGATCGTCCTGGCGGGGCCGGATGATCTTCACCCGGTCATTCACCAGCTGGAAAAGGTCCTTGTCCGCGGTGACGATCACCACCGTCTGGCCCGCCTCCGCCGCCCGCGCCGCCAAAGTGCCGATCAGGTCGTCCGCCTCGTAGCCGCGCATCGAGAGGTGGGGGATTCCCGCCGCGTCCAAGAGTCTCAGAACGTATGGAACCTGCACCTGGAACTCCTCGGGCGTCGCCGCGCGATTGGCCTTATATTCCGGATACATTTCGTGCCGGAAGGTAGGTCCAGGGCTGTCAAAGACCGCAACGAGCCGCTCCGGGCGATAGTCCGAAAGCAGTTTCTGCATCTTCTTTGTGAAGCCGAAAACGGCGTTTGTCGGCAACCCTTGGGCGTTGGTGAGGCCCCGGACCGCGTAGAACGCCTGGAAGACGAGCGACATCGCGTCAATCAGGTACAGGGGAGAGGATGAGAGAGGCGGATTCGGCATCGCAATCCTGGTTTTGCAGTTGGCGGCAAAAGGCCGCGCGGCGGAACGGGGCTCGGAAACCATCTTTGTGGATCCTCACGGACGAAGGGAACAGGTCCTCTTCGACTGGAGCATGGGACATCCCGGCGGAGAGTGATCGGGGAAGGGTAAGTGTCTCTGGTTTGCGGCGTTTCTTTCCGAAATGCTGGGGATAGCAGACCATTCTGCGCCGAGGAGAAACACCCCTCGCGGCGTAGTCCGCGGAAAACGGCGCGCAAGCGACCCCCTCACAAGGGGCGTCCGCACGATATGCAGTCAAGATGTCCTTGTCCAGGCGGCATCAGTCCACTATCTGCCCGGAGAGGAAGATCAGCAAGGTCTGTTTTGCGGCTGTGTGCTTGTTGTGGGAGAAGAACAGCTTGCCCAGCCAGGGAAGGTTGCGCAACCCAGGTACGCCTCCTGTCAAGTCCTCGGAGGCACTACCAGTCCAACCGCCGAGGACCAGCGTTCCGCCGTTCTTGATTCGGGCGCGGGTCATAAGATACTTGCGCTCCGTCGCTGCCCACAACTGGCTGGGGCTTATCCAACCTCCCTCAATGCCGAACGGGTAGAAGTTCTGCCACATACTAGGCAGGGGCGTAACAACAGCCGCCTGGACGCCTGTGCCGGTGCCCGTCCCGGTACCCGTACCCGTACCCGTACCCGTACCCGTTCCCGTACCCGTACCCGTCCCGGTACCTGTCCCAGTGCCCGTCCCGGTGCCCGTCCCGGTGCCCGTTCCTGTGTTGTTTGGGTTAACAGGCAACACATACGTATTGTCGAAACGTGCGAATGGGTTCGGGAAGAATCCCACCGGCTCGGTCATGTCCACAGTGAGCTGGTCTAGAATAATCGAGTCGGCGGATGTTATCAACGGCGTAAACTCCAGGGACGCCACCAAGCCTCCGGTGCGTGTATAAACCTGGAACTGCGCATTTTGCTCGTGGGCCACAAGGATGTGCGGCCCGCTTCTGTAGCTGACCACACCCTCCGCTTCCAGGAGCTGGAGATCGTTGTTCACGTAGTAGCCAAACACATTCTTGAGCACCATGTTGACCAGGGTTATTTCCGTATTGCCGTACATCCCCTGGATAGTATTCACCGGCGTCGGCACGGCAAGCGTGTTTCCCCAAACCTGGGTCTTCTCGTCCGTGCCGTGAGGCAGACCCGGGCTAGTAAACAACCCCATAAGGCCGTAGCCATAGTTCCGCGGGTCGCCCCGGTCCAGGACCGTTATCTGGTTCCCAAACTCCTTGGCGCGAGCCTCGTTCACCGTCACGAAAAGCGTCTCGACGTCCACCTGCTTTTCCGGCCTGTCCAGCTTGGCGACCATTTCCTGCACCAGGGCCAGGTCGGCGGGATCCGTGTAAACCACCACTATCGCGTTCTGCTTCCCGAATGGGAGTATGTTGTACGTTGGCTCTTCCGCTCCCGCCATACCCGGCATGCCCATCTGGCCCGGCATTCCAGGCACGCCAAACTGGCCCGGCATGCCCAGCTGGCCCGGCATGCCAAACTGGCCGGGCATGCCCAGCTGGCCCGGCATTCCAGGCATGCCCAGCTGGCCCGGCATACCCAGCTGGCCCGGCATGCCCAGCTGGCCCTGCTGGCCGCCCCGCAGGCCCGCGGGAGTATACCTTATACGAATGCGCGCGGAGCCTTGGGTGCTGTTGATGCCACCGCTAGGCCGCACGTCAATCGCCTGGAATTGCCAGTCTTCCACAAACTGCGCCTGACCGGCCTCATCCAGGGTGACGGTCATGCTCTGTGTGGGGGTGTTGACTATCAGCTCGCACGTGTCGTCTCGGTCATTGTTCACGTCATTCTGATTGACGCGGCGCAGTCGCAGAGCAAGAGTGCCAACATTCTTCATGTCGCGGCTGTTAGTATTCAGTGTGACCTCCATATCGCCCGTGGGGGTCGCCCCCGTAATCCCGGCCTGGCTCGTGAGACCCAGCGCCTGCTGAATGTCGGCGAGACCCGTCGTCACGGACAGGTACTTCAGGAATATGTACTCCCGCCGTTCCTTCTGCTCGAGCTGGGGAAGCGACTGCAGAAAGCTCGACACCGTCGCGATCCGGTCCGGCCGATCCGTGATCGTGATCTGCTTCACGCTTGCGTCCGCCCACAGACGGCGGCCCTCCGCCCGAGCTTTCTCCTTCCCTTCCTGCGAATAGAGCATGGTCTCCACCACTTCCACCGTGCGATCGAAGAACTCCTTGGACAACTCCGGGTTCTTCGACAGGTCTTCCCGCGGCACGATCACAAAAGTCGAAACGCTGAGCTCATCTCCTCCCAGCTTCGTCGTGAACACCGGGTCGTTCAGCAGTTCCTCCACCTTCACGAGATCATCAGGAGTCGCCTTGACGATAAGAGTGTCCTCCACCAGGTAGGCTTTGCGTTCCGCCGAAAGGGCCGACGTCTCTTCCGTCCTCAGGATGGCTTCAACCAGTGCCTTCGTCTGCTCCGCCTGCTCTTTGCGAATCTTGTAAAACCTGGTCACGATTTCCTGGGGAACACTCTTCTGCAACCCGGCGAGAACCTCCCCCAGCTTCTTGATGTTCTGCTCGGAGTCCTGGATCAGCAACGAACCTGTGCGCTCCTCCAACTGCAGAATGGTCTCCTTGAGAGGAGGCGTTCCGGGCTCTCCCCACAGAACCTTCTGGAGCGTGAGGTCCTTCATGAGAGTATTCACCTTGGCCATCTCTTCGATGCTCAGCTGAAAAACCTTGGTCTTGAGATCGGCGGCGATGGTGATCACGTCTCCCTTGCGGCTCCACTTGAGGCCGATCGGAAGCAGGATCGTGTCGAGCACCTCATGCAGGGGCTTGTCCACGAACGTGACGTTGATCATGGCCTCGCCCCCCTGGGCCACGTATATGTCCAGGTCCGAAAGGAGCTCCAAACTCTTGCGGAGCTCGCGAAGCGGAACGGGCACGTCGGTGCTCAAACTGATGGGGGTGTTCAGCTTGTTCCGCGCCGCCTTTTCCTTCTCCTCGGTTTCCTTGCGCTTGGCCGCATCGGCCAACTGCGCCTGATATTCCTCCGCTGTCTGGTCCAGCATGGTCTTAGCTTGAGGGTTGGACGGGTCGGAATCCAGGATCTGGGACCAGATCTCCCGCGCGGCCCGAAGATCCTTTTTGCTGAAGTCGGTCTCAGCCTTGCTCAAGAGCCGGCGGATTTCCGCCTTGTCCGCCTTCGTGGCCGCAGGCGAAGCCGCCGGGACAGCCGCTTCGCGTACCTTGGCGGGGGGTTGCGCCACCTCTTCCTTGTCGGTCAGGGCTTTAACCTGGCCTTCCTGGGCTGCTTTCTCCGCCAGAGGTTTGGCTTCCAACTCTTTCCGCGCCTTATCGGCGGCCGCTTTATCTGCCGCCTGCTGATCGGCCAGCGCCTTGGTCTGGGCTTCCTTGTCAGCCAAAGCCTTGGCTTCCTCCGCCTCTTTCCGCGCCTTCTCGGCGGTCGCCGCGTTATCTGCCGCCTGCTGATCGGCCAGCGCCTTGGTCTGGGCTTCCTTGTCAGCCAAAGCCTTGGCTTCCTCCGCCTCTTTCCGCGCCTTCTCGGCGGTCGCCGCGTTATCTGCCGCCTGCTGATCGGCCAGCGCCTTGGCCTGGGCTTCCTTGTCAGCCAAAGCCTTGGCTTCCTCCGCCTCTTTCCGCGCCTTCTCGGCGGTCGCCGCGTTATCTGCCGCCTGCTGATCGGCCAGCGCCTTGGCCGCGGTTTCTTGCCGGTCCTTTTCCCCTTGGGCTGTCCTGCTCTCCTCTATGCTGGCCTGGAGTTTCTTGGCCGCGCGGTTCTCCGGATCAATCTTCAGTACGTCGCTGCAGTACTGCAGCGCCTTGTCGTACTCTCCCGACTTGCCGCACTGCTTCGCGTCGTCCAGGAGGCCTTGCACACGCGCCTCCTGATCTTTCTGCTGGACCCGCTGCGTCTCCTCATCGCCCCTGTCTTTCGCCGCCTTCTTGTCCCGCTGAACCCGCGACTCTATTTTCAAGGCCGCGCTGTTCTGCGGGTCCAGTTTCAGGGCCTCCTGGCAGCTCTCCAATGCCTTGTCATACTCGCCCGCCTTGTTCAGCTCCTTCGCCTGCGCGACGAGATCCTCCACCTGGTTCTGAACGCCCTCTCTCGCCCGGCGTTTCTGTTCTTCCTCGTTGCGGAGCGCTTCCTCCCGGTCCTGCTCTTCCATCCGCTGCTTGTCCGCCAATGCGTTCTCCCGCGCCTGCTGCATGCTCTTTTCCGCCGCGCTGCGTGCCTTCTGAGCTTTCGTGTTGCCCGGATCGATGCTCAAAGCCATGTCGCAAGCCTGGATCGCCTTCTCATGATCGCTCCTCTTGCTGTATTCCTTGGCCTGTGCCAGGAAATCGGCGACTTGCTTGTCCTTCAACTCCTGCGCCTGGCGCCGGCTCTCCGCTTGCTGTTTCTCCGCCTCGGCCTGCTCCTTCTCCTGTTTCCTGCGTTTCGCCTCGTCAGCCGCCTTGATCGCCTTCTCCTCGGCCTTGCGAATCTTCTCAAGCTCCTTCTTCACCCCGCGATGATCGGGATCCAACTTCTGCGCTTCCTCGCATTCGCTGAGAGCTTTCCCGAACTCCCCTTCTTTGGCATACTGCCGGGCACTCTCCAGAAGGCTCCCGATCCTCACTTCACGTTGCTCGGCCTCCGCCTTCTGCTGATCCTCGCTGCCTCCCGATCCCGCCGCATTTGCGCCCGAATCCGCGCTGGCCATCTGCACCGTGGCTTCCCGCGTTTTCCCAACCGGCTGACCGCCCTGTCCCGCGGCCGTCATCTGATTGATCCTGCTCAAATAAGCTCGGGTGGAACCGTAATTCCCCGCGACAAGCCAAACCTCGAAGAACTCCTGTCTCGCGGCGCTTGGATTCTGGCTGTCGAAAAGCGCTTGAGCCTTCTTGTACTTCTCCTTGATAGCTTGCTGCCGCCCCGCCGGATCTCCCGCAATCCGCGCCTGCACGGCCTGCTGGTAGTCCAGGCAGGCGCGCGTGTTCTGAACCAGCGTGCGCAGCTGCGCGTTGGAGGGATCCAGTCTCAGGGCGTTCTGATAGCTCCGCAGGGCCTCGGAGATGTTCGCCGTCTCGTACTGCCGCGTCCCCTCGGAAATGTAATCCGCGGACTTCTTCTGCGCAGTATCCCTCTCGAGTGGGACTGCGGCGGCAGACGTGGAGTCTGCCGCGGCCAGAATGGGCGAGGAACCTGAGGCGGCTTTGTCGCCCTCCTCCGCCCCGCACATGATGGACGGCGCCAAGAGTGCCAAGAGAAAGACGAAGCTTCGGAAGCGTGGAAATGTCATGGGACGTCTTCTCACTCCTTGTCAAGGTAATGAAATCCGCAATGTGGTGATACTTGAGGTTATCGCGTCGTGCTGGACACCAGAACCGCCAAGGCTTTCCAGAACTGGTACAGTGGAGCCGGAGCTGGGTTCCTGGAGCCCGCTGCTCCATCGCCTGCATAATCCGTGCTCCGGAATCCTTTGTCAAGCAAAAAACAGGCCTGAAAGCTTTGCCTGACGGGCGCTTCTAACGTACGGTTCCTCTCATCTCTCTTTCGATTTTCTGCTTGAGGTTCTGTGCGTCGATATGAGACCGGATTGCAAGGACCTCATTGCACTTCGCCAACGATGCCGGCAGATTCCTCTCCGCGTACAGCTGGGTTGCCTCGTTATATAGATCCCTGATAATCTGCTCGCGATCCGGCTGGTTCTGCACCTGTTTGATGCTGAACATGCTGTGAACAATAAGACTGGCGTAAGGGGTCTTCTCCACCGATTTGGGAACCGCATACATGACATTGCCGACGTTGTCAGCCGCCTTCCGGTCTTCTATGAGCGCGTCCGCCAAGTTGGGCGTCGGCACAGGCGTCGGAGTTGCCCCCACGGGAGGCGTCCCCTCCAGACCTGGCGTCACGGCAGGACTCGGAGTCGGCTGGGGAGTTGCAATCCCCGGCGGTGTCCAGGCATCAAGACCCTCGGTGGATCTCAGAAAGAGGATTAACCCGAGCAATCCCACGAAAACCAGGATCATAACAACCCGCAAACGAGGTTCCAGGAATTGCCACAAAACCACCAGTTTCTCTTGCATGCGCACCCGCCTCTCACCCTTTTAACACCTCTGGGCTAACGGCGATATCCCCCGGGATACCCGCCTGGGTAACCGCCTGGATAACCCCCTGGGTAACCGCCTGGATAGCCCCCTGGGTAACCCCCTGGATAACCCCCCGGGTAACCCCCGGCGCCCCCCTCCGGGGTCAGCGGAGCGGCGATCCCCGGAAGCCATACCGGGAACTGGGTGGAATCCGGTGGTATGGGCATCAGGGGAGGTTCGATGGCCGGCTTTTCCCCGAGGTGGGTCATGACATTCTTCTCATCCTTGTTTTGGACAACGATCGTGATGAAAAACTTCTCCACGTCCCTCTGGAAGAACTCGCTCTTGCTTTTCCCCAGCGGGTTGAGATCGGGGTCCTTCTTCACGAAGTCCTTCATCATATTGAGCGCGCCCACAAAGCCCGTGACAGCGGCGGCCTGCTCGGCCTCCACCGTCATCTTCACCGTGCCCTGCTTGGGATCCATGTAGTCGGCTTCACACTGGATACCCGTCACCAGAACTCCCGCGGGCTTTGCCTGATGGACCAGAAGCAGGAACTGGAGCCAGAAATCCCGCTGCGGAAGCTGGGAGCTGATCTTGGCCAACTTCTCCTGCACCTTGTTCCGCTGGTCCCAAGCCTTGGCGAGATCATCCTGAAGGGGCTTCTTCTGCTGGATATAATCCTGGCAGATAGATGCTCGCTTGGTGTACTCTTCCCGGTTGGCCGACCCCAGCTGCGTGCTGAAAAACAGCATCACCGCGATGAAGCCCCCCAGCGCCACCATCTCCGCGTACTGCGCGCTGAAATCGCGCATCGAGCGGATGTCCGTCGGCAGAAAATCAATCTCGATCGGACTGATCCCCAAGCCTTGGGTGGCAAGCCCAACCGCAATCTTGAACGGTGAGTAGTCGAAATCCTCACCGAATTGAGAGGGGGTCTTGATCTGGCTGTTGTTCAAGCCGGTGGAAACCTCGACGGGCAGTCCCAGACGCTCCTCTATGTAACTGGACAAATACGGCAGGCTCGCGCTTCCACCGCTCAGAACCACCAGGTCCACCGCAATGCCGTCCGGCTGAGAGATGAAGTAGTCCAGGGAACGCCGGACCTCCGCAATCAGGCGGTCACAGATGGACGTGGCCGCCGCGCAAGCATGCTGGTCAAAATTGGCCCGGTCCGCTTCGAACTCAAACGTTCCCGACAACACCGCCGTATTCGTCGTCTTGATGGCTTCGGCCTGCGCAAAAGCCCCGCATTTGCACGCCTTCAAGATAGCCGCCGTAATCTGGTTTCCACCCAGTGGGATGCTGCGCGTGAATCCCGTCGCCTTCGAGCCGCCGGACTTGCAGATCGCAAGGTCCGTCGAGCGAGCCCCGATGTTCACGTAGGCCCGCACCTCCTCGAAACCCGCACCGGGTGCTATCTCGATCTCTTCCTCCCCGCCCTCCTTCGGAAAGGCCGCCAGATCCTCCGTCAGCGACACGGCAGGTTCCTCCGGCCCGGCGCCTTTCTTCTTCCTGCCCGTCTTCGCCTTCTTCTCTTTCTTCGGCTTGGCTGCCTTCCTCTTCTTCCCGCCCCCTACGGAAAACTTCCCCAACAGTCCCCCCGAACCCGCTTTCTGCTCCTGCCAGGATTTCACATTGAACCGGAAGAGCTCCTGCCCATTGAACAGGCCAAGCGGACAAACCGTGATCCCGATCGGTTTCAGTCCGATCCGGCGCACCAGACGCATGAACTCCTGGTTCGTCTCTTTCTTCATCGCCACCAGCAGAACTTCGACCTCGCGCTCCTCCCCCGAGTCGAAAACCTGGTACTGCACCATCGTCTTCTCCAGCGGAAAGGGGATCAGCTGCCGCGCTTCGAAATGCACTATCTGGGTCAACCGGGGTCCGGGCGCCCTGGGAAGACGCACCCTGCGCACAAACACGGTTTGACCCGGCATCGAGAATACGGCTTTCTTGGTGGTTATCTTGTTTTTCTTCAGCAAGCCGCGGACCGTCGAGATGATGGCCGCGTTCCGCTCTTCCTCCGCCGCATCCGGCCCCACGGGCACTGGCGCCGAGACCATCCGGATGATGCGCGCCCCCCCCTTGTCAATCGCCATCTCCGCCAACTTGACGGTATGGCTGCCCAGATCCAGCCCTAGACATCGCTTTACACCGGCCATGTGCGCCCAAAACCCCCGCGCCTTGTCGCGTTTCTGCTGCGATCACCCTGCCTCGCGCGTTTCTGGAAGTGTCCCAAAGCCCCCAAGACGTAAATCTGACATGTGAAAGAATAAGGAAGCGCGATGTTCTCCACAGTGTAAAGAGAAAAAGATGGACTATCTGAACCCTCTCACGAATCAGGCTACCGATGCACGCGGCACACACTAGGGACCGGAGAGGCAACACCACGCCACGAGTAATTATGAGGTAAACAGGCCGGACGCCTCTCCGCCTTCGCGCACCCGCGCCGTGCCTTCCTCTTTTTTATCGGATTGCAGTGTGAGATGTCAAACCCTTTTTTTAACCATTCGCGAACACCCCACCTCCTTCCTTGACAGGCCCCCCCGCCCCGGACACAATGGTCCCTGCCATCCCGCCCAGACCCAGCGGCCCCGAAAGCCGCTTTGCCGCGGCGGAACGGTTGTTCCTTTCCGAACTCCAGTGAACGGTTCCGAGCGTGCCGAAAACCGAACTCCGAAGACCCCCTCCCAGTAGTTTCAAGAGACGTTTCTCGTCTTTCGGCGCGCCTCTTGCCGCCGCAGTGACCCTTCTCGCGGGGCTGGCCTGCGGCACGTGGTCCCTCCATGCGTCCGACGCGGCCCCAACCGGCGAGTCCATTGCCCGGGCCGGGATGGTGCGCGCGCTCCAGGGCGATTTCCAGGAACTCTCGCGGATCCGACGCCTGGCGAGCCACCTCCTCCCTGCCGGGAATCGAGATGGGGAACGGCAGCCCCTTCCAGACCAGCTGGGCCTGCTTTGCGCATGGATCGCCCCCACGCCCGCCGAGCGGCAGCGGACATTGACGCCCCTGGCCGAAAGCGGCGTGAAGCCCGAGGTTAGGCGCGAGGCCCGGGACGCCCTGATGCGCGAAACCGCCGAGCGCTTGCGCCGTCTCCGCCGGGAGGACAACTACAACCGGGCTATCCACGCCTTCAATCTCCCCGTTCAAATGGCGTTCGCGCTCCTGACCGTGGACTTCCAAAGCATCTACGACACAGCGGTCGCTCTTCTGTTCGTCTGGGAACCCCTCAGCCAAGTCAGCCCCAGGGAGCGAGAGTATCTGGCCCTATGCGAACGGCGAGCCGACGAGACCGAACACCCCGATAGCGGCCCCCCGCCGAGCGGCATGGATCGCATCCGCAAGCGTCTCGCTGCTCTCCAGGCGCGGGAGATGCTCGCCGAAGCACAGTGGCACTTCGGGAACAG
>Ga0315282_10015249_pt1 | contig 11359 bp, 10 predicted proteins | sample YL17G07_20_MG_FD_203693 | JGI IMG/M metagenome (GOLD analysis project Ga0315282, IMG submission 203693) | Sediment microbial communities from Yellowstone Lake, YNP, Wyoming, USA - YL17G07_20 | ecosystem: Environmental > Aquatic > Freshwater > Lake > Sediment | place: USA: Wyoming | collected...
CCACAAGGGCCATCTCCAGCAGCTTCGCCTCGTTGTCGGGAGTCGCCACTCGGGTGAGCGCGCGAACCTTGGCGTATGACAACCTGGCTGAGCGCAACGCGTCGTCAATCGCGGGCAGCCTACCCAGGGCGCGTGCCACCCGTACCTTCTCGCGCGCGGTGGCCGGGTCCCATCCCACCCGCCAGGCCAGCCAGTGCGCGCAGGACAGCGCGCCCTGCTCATGCCAGCCGCAGGCCTCATCGAAGCGCCTGATGCATTCCAGCAGACGATGCGTGGCCGCATCGAGGTGAGCTGACAAGCTGGCGATCTCCTGACCCAGTTCCTCGACGTTGTCCATGGGAGATACTATACACCTGTATAGCTATTCGTGCAAGTGTTTTTTTCGCTCCTCGACGGTGGTCGTTTGCAAAGAAGCGTTAGAAACAGGACACCAGGCAACAAGCAGAGGCTATCGCTCGCCCGGGCCCTGGTGCATTCGCCGCGGCTCCTCATCCTGGATGAGCCGACGAACGGCCTGGACCCCGCGGGCGCCGTCGAGGTACGGGACCTGCTCCGCGGGCTTGCGCAGGAGCGCGACGTGACGATCTTCATGTCGAGCCATCCTCCTGGACCAGGTGGAGCACCTTGCAGACTGCATTGGCATCGTGCACGAAGGGCGGCTCGTGGAAAAGGTCGAAACGCGAAGCCTCCGCGACGGCGGCAGGGTCGGCATCGAGATCGAGGTGGACGACGTCCCCCATTGCGCGCGCGCTGGTGGGCGCCGGAGTCGCCCTCGATCACCTCCTGCCCGTGGAGGAGGACCTCGAGCGGCATTTCCTGCGCCTCACCGGAGGGGATCCATGATGTTTCCGAGCATCCTTCGCACCGAACTCGCCAAGCTTCGCAGGAGCACGGTGACCTGGGTCACCTTTGTCGTCTACGCCGCCATGGTCGCCGTGGCGGGATTCTTCCTGTGGATGATGAAGAACCCGGGCGTCGCCGAACGTCTCGGGCTCATGGGGCAGAAAGCGAAGTTCGCTTTCGGGGGAGAGGCCGTGGACTGGCCGACCTTTTTCACCTTCGTTCAGGTGATGGGGGGCCTCGAGTCCCTCATCATGAGCGCGGTGATCGTGACGTTCGTCTTCGGCCGCGAGTACGCGGAGGGTACGGCAAAGAACCTGCTTGCGCTCCCCCTGCCCCGGGGTCACTTCGTGCTTGCCAAGATCACCGTCTCGGCGGCCTGGCTCGCCGCGCTGACGCTGTGGCTCGTCTCCATGACCCTGTTTGCCGGCTCGTTGGTCGGGCTTCCGGGCCTTGCTCCCGCGGCGGTGTGCGCCCTGGCCGTGAGGCTCGCCGCCCTGGCCGGAATGTCCCTGTGCTGCTTGACGCTCGTGGCCTGGATCTCGGTCGAAACACGGGGTTACTTCGCCCCTCTCGGATTTGCCGTCGGTACCCTGGTCCTCGCGTCCGTGTTCGGCCACACCGGCTGGGCACCCTGGGTGCCCTGGTCCATCGTGGGCGTCTACTCGGGGGCGGCCGGGCCGGACGTCCGCATCGGGTGGGGCAACCTGCTCGTGCTGGCGGCAACCTTCGCGGCCGGACTGTCACTTGCGATCCGCCACGAGGTGCGCGCGGACAACGCGCAGTGATGGTCAGCTCTTGGACGGGCCGGGCTACAAGCCCAGCTTCTGCTTCAGGGCGGTGAACCGCGGATCGCCGCGCAGGCGGTCCAGGATCGGATCCTGGAAGTTCCAGACCAGGTTCAAGTCGCGCTCATCGTAGGCTTTCCCCAGCAAGCCGAACACCTTGTCCAGCTCGCCCAGGCCGAGCAGCGGCTCCGCCCGGAGGAAGGGCGCGATGATCGAGCCGTGCTCTTCCATGGCGTCCAGCCTGGCGATGACGTCGCGCGTCTCGCCGCTTTTCCCCTGGACGCCGTACACGTACCCGAGGAACGCCAGGGGCTCCATGCCCCAGTCCCCGGCCAGGTTCGCGGATCGCGTCAGGGCTGCGATCGCCCGGGGGTAGTCCTTGAGCGCCGTGAATGCCCACCCCGCGACCATCGCCGGCATGTAGAAGCCCGGGTCCATCTTCTCGACGGCCAGAGCCTCGGCGACGGCCTTGTCGTACTGGCGGGCGTAGTAGTAGCGGGCCGCGACGTTGACGCCGTTGAGGGCGGACAGGGGATCGAGGTCGCGCGCCCGCGCGACTTCCGCGATGGCGTCGGCGTGGCGCGCCTGGCTGCTCAGGAGCGAGCCGTACCAGCGGTGGGCTTCCACCGAGCTCGGCTCCAGGTCGATCGCCGTGCGGAACTCCTTCTCCGCCGCCTTCCAGTCCCAGTCATAGAGAAAACGAATCAGGGCGAGCACCGTGTGCCCGCCGGGAAGGGAGTCGTCCAGGGCCAGGGCTTTCTGCGCCGCTTCCCTGGCGCGGGGCATCCCCTGGTCGGCGGGAAAGACACCGAACTGCGTGGCGCCCCAGTAGCAGTTCGCCAGGCCTACCCACGCCGGCGCATAGCCGGGGTCCCGCGCTATCGCCGTCTTGAACGACTCGAACGCCCGCTGGAATCCCTCCGAGCTGAAGCTGTCCTTCAGCTGGTACTGGCCGACCAGGCTCGCCTCGTAGGCGGCGGCATTCACCGGACTGCTCGACGCGAGACGACTCTTCTCGGGGGTCGAAAGGCGGATCTTCACACGCTCGCAGACGTCCGCGGCGATCTCCCTCTGCAGGCCGATGATGTCCACCCACGGCCGCTCGTAGATCTCGGCCCAGACATGGGCGTCCCGGCGGGCGTCGATGAGCTGGATGGCGATCCTTACCCGGTCCCCTACCTTCATCACGGAACCCTCCAGGACGTACGCCACGCCCAGCTCCCGGGAGATGACCGGGATGGACTTCCCGGCACCGGCGTACCTTCTCACCGACTCGTGGGAAGTGACCTGGAAGCCGCGGAGGCGGGCGAGCTCGGTCAGGACAGCCTCCGTCATGCCTTCCGCAAACCACTCCTGCCCTGGTTGACCGGAGGTATCTGCGAGAGGGAGCACCGCGATGGGAGTGGGGGGATGGGGCGCCCGCAGGAGGCCAACCAGGAGTCCTCCCCCCGCGAGGAGGAGGGCAAGGGCGGCCCCCGCTGCGAAGAAGGCGGGGCGGCGGTTCCTGGCCCGCGCGCCCGCGGTCCCCGGGAGAGCCTGGGGCCGGCTCGCTGCCGGCTCCCGGCTCGGCGCCCGGACGAACCGCCGATCCCGGATCTGTTCCCAGAGGGCAGTGGTCTCCTTTTCCGGTTCGCTGCCCACTTCCGACCGCAGGCTGCGAACGCATTCCTGGTACTGCCGAAGCGCGGACGAGCGTTGTCCCGTCGCCGCATAGAGCGACATGAGCTGCCGGTGGGCCGGCTCGCAGAGCGGGTCCACGGCCAGCCACCGACGGGCCGTGTCCAGCGCGGCGCGAAGCTCGCCCGGCGCTGCCTGCAGGGCGCAGAGCCTCCGCAGGGCGTCCGCCTTCTCGGCGCGGAGCCTCTCCGATTCGCTTCGCACCCAGTCTTCGAACTCCGCGCAATCCGCGAGGGAGAACCCGCTCAAGAAATCCTGCGCCCCGAGCTCCGCGGCCTCGGAGAGAAGCGGAAGGCAGCGGGGGCAGGCATCCTGGGGCTCGTGGCCGTGGGAACGGCATTCGGCAAGCAGCGAACGGAAATGCGCCACGTCCACCCACGCATCGGCCGCAAACGCGACGGTCGTACGGTCCGCTTCGATCACCCCGGGACCGAACGTGGTGACGAGCAGCGAGAGGGTGCGGCGCATCTCCGCCCGCGCGCTTGCCGGGTCATTCTCCGGCCACAGCAGGGCGGTCAGGGCTTCTCTCCCGCGGCTTCTGCCGTCCACGGCCAGGCAAGCTGCAAGGGCCATCGCTTTGCGCCGGCCGAGAGCGACCGCCCTGCCGTCGCGCTCGAAGCGAGGAGGACCGAAGAGCCGGATTCGGATGTCGGGCATGGCAGCTGCTCCTGCGACCTTCTCAATGGCGCGCCGCCTGGCGCGTGGGCTCCATAGTATCCGAAATGCGACGACCGTGCGACGCCGCACGGCACGAATCGGCGACGGGCAGCAGCCAGGATGCGGCCAGGAGGCTGAAAATGAACAGACACATTGGTTTGATCGGATTCCTCGGCGCGGCGCTGCTCGCCGCATGCGGGAGCGCAGCCAAACTGCCCGAGCTCGCACCGGTGGCGGCCCGCTGGCAGCAGGTTCCGAAGGACCTGGCCGCGCCGGTGGTCTTCACGATCCCCGGCATGGAACAGACGAGGGTCGCCAGCATGGCGTACAAGCCCGGCCACGCCATGGATGTGTACTACCCGGCGAAGTTCGGATTTGGCGGGAAACCGCTGCCGGTGGTGGTCTTTGTCATGGGGTATTCGGCAGATTTCACGAAGGGATGGTTCGGAGCCGAGCTGAAGGACCTGGGTCAGTACGTCTCCTGGGGCGAGCTTGTCGCGGCTTCCGGCATGGTCGGCGTTGCCTACCAGACTGACTATCCGGACGATGACCTCAACGCGGTCCTGGCCTTCATCCGGGAGAAGGGGCGGGCCGTCGGCATGGATCGGGACCGGATTGGAATCTTCACGTGCTCCGGCAACGCCCTGACCGGGCTCGCCGCCCTCGCGGACAAGACCGCGGAGTACCGCAAGGCGCTCGCCTGCGGCGTCATCTACTACCCGGTCATCTCCTACTTCATGAACAAGGGGGACCAGCCGATGCCTGCCCCGTTCAAGAGGGAGCTGCGCAAGGATGTGCCGCTTCTGCTGGTGAAGATCGGCGACGAGCGGCCGGAATGGAAGGAAGCCGTGGAAGCGTTCCTCGCGGGAGCGAACGGCAAGGGCATTCCGCTCGAGGTCGTGAGCTACGACAAGGGAGTCCACGGTTTCGATACCGACCAGGCAACGGAGGAGTCGCGGCAGGTCGTGGAGAGAACCCTGGAGTTCTTCAAGAAGCACCTGGTGAGGTGAGGAGTACGGCAATCCGGGGCGGGCGACCGCGGGCCAGGCCGGCCGTCGGAGCCCGCCCCTCTCATTTCCTCGGTCAGGGAGCCAGGGGCTCCAGCATCAGGAGAACAGCGTCGCCTGCTTTCTGCGTGGTGATCGAGAAGGCCCTGCGCGCGTCTTCCCGGTGCGGGTAAGCGATGGGAACGCCCCTGAGACCGCGCCCGGTGAGCTGGGTTTCCTCGATCGATCTCCTCAGCGCGCACAGGATGCACGTCACCGTCTCCCCGCAGCGGCCAAGAAGAGAAGAGTACATGCATCCTATCACCTGGCCCACCCGCAGCCCCAGCGCGTCCGCGCCCACCTTCATCCCCTGGAAGAGGTGGTTTGCAGAGAGGACGAGGTGATCTTGGGCGAGCAGGGCAGCGGGCACCGGCAGGGATTCGAGGTATTCCGAAAGCGCCTGGTCGCGGGAAGACACCAGCTGGTTGAAGCAGGGCTCGCAGGTCCTTGTCAGGAACCGGAGATGGTCGCTCTCATCGAGACTCCGCATGCAGCGGAAACATGCGCTCTGACCCATATGGCAGGCTGCCTTCGATCCTTCCCGGACATTGCTGAGATGTCACTATGAATTTGGCACTCCGCGGCCCGTTCGTCAATTGGAATCGCAGGAGGAATCCGTGATACCCTTGGAAGCGGAGGAACCCAGTGAGCGACCAGCCGCCAGGGCCTCGAAAGCCCACCGAGGACGAGGACGTCGATGAGTTGCCCAGCGAGTCGGTGCTGCCGGGCCAGGAAGCGCCGGGGCTCTCGCTGGAAGAGCAGATTGCCCAGATGGCGGACCTCGAAATAGAGGACGAGGAGAAGGACCGGAAGAAGGACCGGAAGAAGGAAAGCTCCGGCTGATCGCGGACAAGGGGAGATCCAAAATGCGCAGCGCGGTTCGGATCATGTGCATCCTCGCGGCGGTCTTCGCCGCGCCGGCAGGCCTGTTTCCCGCCGCCCGAATCGTGATGGTCGTGGCGCCCTCGGACTTCACCGACCAGGAATACGCGGAGCCGCGGACGGTCTTCGACAAGGCGGGTGCCGCCGTGGTCGTCGCGAGCACGCGCAGGGGCACGGCGGTCGGCCATGACGGGATGAGAGTCCGGGTAGACGTCGCCACGGGTGACCTGAAAACGGGCCAGTTCGATGCCATTGTCGTCGTCGGCGGAATGGGCGCGCTGTCGTCCCTGATGAATGACGCTCCTCTCCTGGCATTGCTGCGCGCCGCCTCCTCGTCCGGCAAGGTCGTGTCGGCCATCTGCGTCGCCCCCGCGGTCCTGGCCCGGGCGGGGGTGCTGCGGGACCTGGCCGCCACGTGCTACCCCGACGCCAAGGTCATCGCGGCGCTTAAGATGAACGGGGCTGAATACTCCAGGGGGAGCGTCATCACGTCCGGCAGGGTCGTGACGGCTAGCGGGCCGCAGGCCGCGAAAGAGTTCGCCCTTCGCGTCCTGGAGGCGTTGGGCAAGGGATAGGTCCGCTCAGAACAATCCGAGCTGACCCCCCGGGGCGAACAGGTTCTCCGTCTGCAGGCCGATGTACGGACCGATGGATTCCACGATCGGCAGCACCTGCTTCTGCACGTAGTGCTCGTAGTCCGGAGGCGAGGTGCGCCGGGATTCCGGCTGGGGACCCTCGACGGTCCAGACATAGCGGATCAGTCCGCTTCTCTCCTCCGGCGGCAGGAGCGCGGCGGCCCTCGCATGGGGCGGGGAGGACTTCGTGTAGGCCTCCACGGGCTTTCGCAGGGACTTGCGGTACACGAGCTTGTCGTCTTTCCTGCCGGCGCGAAGGTCGCGCAGGAGCCCCTGCACAAGGTCCTGGATTGCGTCGGGCGGAGCGTCGTGAAACACCCGGTCCAGGATCTCTCTCTGCAGCTCCTGCGCCAGCGGCGTCCAGTCGTGCCGCACCGCTTCCATGCCCACCACCTCCAGCGCCTCCGTCTCCCCTGGCGGGTCCTTGCAGACCGACACGCGCAGGCCGGCATATCCCTTGGCCCGTCCCCTGGCCTCCGCATCGTCCTCCGTTTCTCCGCTCCCCGTGCGCATGGGAGGCAGGAAGAACCGGCGGTACGCCGCCTCGAACTCCAGCTCCAGCCGTGACTCCAGGCCGTACTCGGACTTCACGAACGCCGCGACCAGGCCGTTGATGCGCCGACCCAGCTCTTCACCGAGGGCCGCGAGGCGTGCCGCCGGCGTATCCGGGTCGGCGCCCGAGAGGACAAACAGCGAATCGGTGTCCCCGTAGATCACCTCGTAGCCCAGGGATGCGACCTGGTCCCGGGTCCAGAACAGGATGCGCTGGCCGAGGGTCGTGATGGCCCCGGCGAGCTGGGAGGCGGCGAACCGGCAGCCGGGGGTACCCAAAACTCCGTAAAACGAGTTCATTACGATCTTGTAGGCGTACACGGCCCGGCGGTCCCCCCGGATGCGCGCGGCCTCCCGGCTTTCGAAGAACCGGTCCAGGATCTGCGGAAGGATTCCCGGTTCACGGCTGAACCGCGCCCCGTTGGGCGCCTGGATGGGGGCGGCCTTGCCGTCATCGCGCGAAGCGCTGCTGCTCCCTCCGCCGAGTGAAGCGCCGTCCGCCTTCGACGTGGGGAGCCGGGTCAGCGGGTCGATGTTGAACGTCCTCATGATGGAAGGGTACAGGCTCTTGAAATCGAAGGTGAGCACGTTGCGCGAGAGGCCGGCGCGAGGGGTGATGATGCCTCCGCCAGGCGCGCGGTCCAGGATGTCCTGGTCGATGCCCAGCGTCGGGGCCACGATGCCGCGCTGGTGCAAGTGCTCGGTGTAGAGAAACTCGAAGGCAGCCACGCTGACGGACGTTTGCTCCAGCGGGATGCCGATGAGGAGGGACTTGCGAAGCGCAATGTCCAGCAGGCCCTCCTTGAGCAGGATCTCCAGCGCGAGGCGCGTGTCCTCCAGGCAGTATTCGCACAGCTTGTCCGGTTCTTCCCGGTAGAGCCTCTCCACCGCGGCGGTCCGGCTTTCTCCCGGCAGCTCGTCGATCCGCTTCCCCCGGCCCAGCACGCTCTGCGCCGCCGTTTCCAGGCGGTAGTCCTCCAGTCCCATGCCGGCGATGCGCACCAGCCACATGGCGTCCAGGACCTGCCGCCCCGAGACGATCGCCTTGCTCCGCCGCCACCGCGTGACCCCGTCACTGTCCTCACGGTCGAGGAAGCTCGCCGGCGCGTCCGACCTGCCGATGTCGAACGGCACGCCACGGGCCGCGAAGCGCCGGGAGAGGACACGGAAATCGAAGTCGATCACGTTCCAACCCGTGAGGATGTCGGGGTCCATCTCGATGATGCGCTGCCGCAGGGCTGCCAGCAGCGCCTCCTCGGTGGGCAGCACGCGCACACCGGGGAGGACCGGTTGCCGCCCGCCGCCGTTCAGCAGGACCTCGGCCGTGGTCGTGCCCGCCCGGGGATCCAGGAGAACGAGGCCCACCGCATACACGGTCCCCGCCCGGGCGTCGGTCTCTATGTCCAGAGACAGCACGGAGAGCTGCGGATCCAGCTCCGCGGGGGCGAGGCGAGGGTTCTCGTAGATGCGGCCCACCCGGCGGCCCCTGCGCCACTCGCCGTGAATGGACACGGCCCCGTGGATGCGCAGGTCCATCAGAAGCTGCACCGAGGGCTTGATGTCCGCCTCGTAGGTCCGGATGCCCTCGCGGTGCAGCGCGTCGCGCAGGCGCTGGCTCGCCGCGACGGTCGGCGCTTCCACGCCGAGCACGGGGGCGCCGTCCATGGTCCTGCGGGCCGAGGTGAGCAGCCGGGCTTCGGATACGTCGCGGTCACGGATGGCCTGAGCGGGTCCTTCGTCCGCGGCGCGCACGAAGAACGTCGGGGCCACGCGTCGGTCCACCACGGCAAACGTCTCACCGGTTTCGAGGCGTCCCACGAGGTGGACCTCCGTGCGGCCGCCGTGGGTCCGCTCGGAGGCGTGGAGGATGAAGCCGCGGTCCTCGCCGGGCTGTGCTGCGCCCTCGTGTGCCACGGGATGACTATACCATGCGCAGCAGTGGTATCATGACGAGGTGGACACCTGGGTCGACGTGAACGGGATGAGGATCCACTGCCTTGCCGCAGGTGTGGACGGGAACGAGCCGCTGATGGTGATGGTACACGGGTGGGCCGGGGCAGCCGCGGACTGGGCGCCCCTTCTTCGCGTCCTGCCGGGCGGGAGGGGGGAAGGCGGCCGGCGCGCCATCGCGGTAGACCTGCCGGGCAGCGGGCAGTCGGACAAGCCGGATGCGCCCTACGACATGCCGTGGTTCCTGGATTTCCTGCGAACCTTCTGCGCGGCGGTGGGCGCCCCCACGATCGTATTGGCCGGCCACTCCCTGGGCGGATTGATCGCCGTGCATTTCACGGCGCACTTTCCCTCGATGGTGGAGAAGCTCATCCTGGTCGATCCCTACGGCCTGCGTGGCGAGAGAAGCAGAGGGGAATCGCTGGCCCGGCTGGGGCCGCTGGTGAACGCGGGGTTCTTCCTGAACCGCCGGCCGGTCATCGAGCGGGCCATCCGTACCAACGTGCTCTACCGTGCCGAGGAGGAGCTGGTGCGAACGGCGGTGGACTCCACGGCCTCCAGCATCCTTGGCCCCGAGGGAGCCCGGGCCATCGCCCGGGTCACCCGCCGCGTGGTCGGCCGTCTGCACGTGGACGGCCTGCTGCCGGCGATCTCGCAGCCCACGCTGCTGCTCTGGGGGGAGAACGACCGCCTGCTGCCGCCGAGGTGGGGGGACGCGTTCGCTGCACTACTCCCCCGGGCGACCTTGCACAAGATCCCCGCGGCGGGCCACATGCCCATGTTCGAGCGGCCGCGGGAGGTGGCGGAGAAGATCAGCCGGTTCCTCGGGGAATAGCGGGCGCCCGGCACCGCTGACGCCCTTCCGGCTGTGCGGGCTATGCGATGTAGTCCAGGATCGCGCGGAGATTCTGCTCCAGCCCCAGATCGGTGTCCACGGTGAGCGAGGGGTGGGCAACCGGTTGAAACCGGGCCTTCACCTGGAAGTACAGCGCCTCGCCGCGGTCACCGGCGGGGTGATTGCCCCCATCCCCCTTGATCCGGGCCAGCGCGGTTTGCTGCCGGCAGACGCACTCGATGATCTTGGCCGCGGTATTCTGCGATCGCGCGGCGTGCACGAGGCGGTCCACACCGGCCGCCGACGAGAGTGCCGCGCCGTCGATGACGACATCCTTGCCGCGGCCCAGGAGCCAGCCCGCCATCACGGCGACCAGCTCGTCGACAAGCGCCTTCTCTTCCTCGGAAAAGGTGGGGCGGGGGATCAGCGCGCCGCGCAGCGCGTCCCGACTCAGAACGTGGAAGCCGGGCCTGCGGTCTACGAGGTGATGGACGAGAAAGGACTTGCCGGTGCCGGGGAGGCCCCGGAAGATCAGGAGCACGGATGCGCGCCGCGGGCGGCGCGGCCAGGGACAGCGCGGCTGCGGACAGCGCGGCTGCGGACAGCGCGGCTGCGGACAGCGCGGCTGCGGACAGCGCGGCTGCGGACAGCGCGGCTGCGGACCAGGGTCACGCCATCTCCTCTGCCCGCGGAGTGCAGAGCACGTCCAGGCGTCCCTCGACCGCTTTCTGTACGGCATCCCGCGCCGGCGACAGGATCTTGCGTGGATCGATCTCCCCGTCCTGCCGGGCGAGGCTCTCCCGCATGGCGCTGGTGTACGCGTGCTTCAGCTCCGTGCCGATGTTCACTTTTTTCACGCCGCAGCTGATCGCGGTCCGCACGTCCTCGTCCGGGACGCCCGTGCCGCCGTGCATGACGAGCGGCGCCTCGGTGAGCTCCCGCGTGGCGCGAAGCACGTCGAAGTTCAGCCGGGGGGTGGACTTGTAGAATCCGTGGGCGGTGCCGAAGGAGATGGCCAGCAGGTCGGCCCCCGCCTCGTTCCAGAACTCCCGCGCCTCCTTCGGGTCCGTGACGAGCGCGTCCATCTCCTTCACGTCCAGGTGCTCTTCCCGGCCGGGCAGCCGCCCGATCTCCGCTTCCACGAGCACGCCGCGCGCGTGGGCGATGCGCACCACCTCCCTCGTCCGCCGCACGTTCTCCTCGAACGGCAGCGCGGAGCCGTCGTACATCACCAGGGAGAAGCCGTTGTCGATGCACTCGGCGCAGGTCTCCACGTTGTCGCTGTGGTCCAGCATGAGGTACAGCGGGATGCTGGAGGTCATCGTGGCGGCCTGGAACATCTCCCGCACGAAGTGGATTCCCATGTAGGAGACCGCCCCGGCGCTGGCCATCATGATGCAGGGCTGTCGGGTGTGCATGGCGGCGCGCATCACCCCGTGCATGTCCGTCATGTCGTTGATGTTGAAGGCCCCGATTGCGCTGCGGGGATACTTGGTG
>Ga0315282_10015250_pt1 | contig 11358 bp, 13 predicted proteins | sample YL17G07_20_MG_FD_203693 | JGI IMG/M metagenome (GOLD analysis project Ga0315282, IMG submission 203693) | Sediment microbial communities from Yellowstone Lake, YNP, Wyoming, USA - YL17G07_20 | ecosystem: Environmental > Aquatic > Freshwater > Lake > Sediment | place: USA: Wyoming | collected...
GTCGAGGATTCGAACCTCGGCATACGGATCCAGAGTCCGCTGTCCTACCACTAGACGAACCCCCAGTGTTCGCGGTGGTCATTTTACCATGCGGGTTGGCTTTCGTCAAAGGGACGCCTTTATTTTATAAAAACGCCAGGCCCAGAGCGCTGAATCAATAAAATTAATGGGGGGGCATACCCACGTTTCTCTATTCGGCTAAATTCTCAAGCGCCTGAAGGGCTTTTTGCACCCGCTCCAACACCTTCTTTTTGCCGATGATCGCCATACTTTCGAAAAGCGGCGGGCTGACGCTCTGGCCAGTCACGGCAACCCGCAAAATGCCGAAGAGCTGCCCGGGCTTTAAACCAAGCTGTTCGACCAGGGCTCGCATTGGAGCTTCAATGCCCTCTACCGAGAAATCATCCACTTTCTCCAATAATTGGTAGGCTGCCCGAATGGCGTCCGCAGATTGGGCCGGGGAAAGGTTCTTGCCTACCAGCCCGGTTGTGACTGGCTGGATTTCGTTCCGGAAAAAGAACCCTCCCATGTCCTCCGCGTCGTGCAGTGTAACGATCCTTTCCTGAATAATCGGGGCTACTTTCAACAGTTTCTCGCCATCGATTGGAAAACCCGGCTTTTCCAGGAAGGGTTTCAACCGTTTTGCCAGGTCTGCAACTGGCAGGTTACGGAGGTGCAGCCTGTTGAAATAGTCTAGCTTGGTGAAATTGATCGCGGCTGGCGACGGGTTCAGCCGGTCAAGGCTGAATTTAGCGATCAAATCCTGCATCCTGAAAAATTCGGTGTGATCATCGTAGCTCCAACCCATCAGGGCAATCCAGTTGACGACCGCTTCTGGGAGATATCCCATACTTTCCAGATCTTTTAGAAAGATCGAATAGCCATCTTTCAGTAACTGGTCAGATTCGCGCTTGCTCATCTTACCTTTACCGCTTGGTTTCAAAAATATCGAGAGATGCACCCAGACTGGCTCTTGCCAGCCAAATGCTCGGATGATGTGCCCATGCAGTGGAAAAGTCGAAAGCCACTCAGCGCCGCGGATAACATGGGTAATACCCATAAGGTAGTCATCTACCATTGCCGCAAGATGATAAAGCGCTAGGCCATCCGATTTAACCAGGATGTAATCATCCAACAGGCAGTTTTCCACGCTGATCTCACCCCTCAAGTAATCACGCATGGTGATCACGCCTTCTCTGGGCATCTTGAAACGGATAACATGCGGTTCTCCAGCAGCTACCCGGCGCCTGGCTTCCTGGGGATCTATACGCCGGCAGGTGCCATCATAGAGTAATGGCTGCTTTTCCCGTTGCTGCATCTGTCGCACTTTGGCCAGTCGCTCAGGGGTGCAAAAGCAATAATAAGCCTGCCCTTGTTCAACTAGTTGGTGGGCATATTGCTGGTAAATCGCCTTGCGTTCCGACTGGTGATAAGGAGCGTTTGGTCCCCCAATGTCTGGCCCTTCATCCCAATCCAGACCTAGCCAATGCAGGCTTGCGATCAATTCCGCTTCCGCTTCTGGCATATAGCGTTTCTGGTCAGTATCTTCGATGCGTAAAATAAATTGCCCACCGGTTTGCCGGGCAAGTAAATAGTTATAGAGGGCGGTGCGACCACTCCCCAGATGGGTGCGTCCGGTGGGTGAAGGCGCAAATCTTACCCGAACAGGTTTGGAACTGGATGAAGGCATAAAAACTCCCCTAATGAGTAAATTCGAGCGCTTTCTGGCGTAGGATTATACTCTCCACCAAGCCAATCCCAACCAGGGTGGATAACAGCGAGCTACCCCCATAGCTCACAAAAGGTAGGGTCAGACCGGTGGCTGGCAACAGGTTTAGATTTACTCCGATATTAACAATCGTCTGGAAAGTGATCATGGTCGCAACGCCATACGCGATTAAAGCCCCAAAAGTATCCTGCGATAAGCGGGCAGCACGCAAACAACGGAAAATGACGAATATCAGCAAGAAAATCAAGAGAAGCATGCCAATAAAGCCAAATTCTTCTGCCATGGCTGAAAAAATGTAATCAGACCACCGTACCTTCAAGAAGCGAAGTTGGACTTGCGAGCCATGCCCGTATCCCTGACCGAACCATCCGCCAGAGCCAATGCTTATCAACGCTTGCTGGATGTTATAGATATCGCCATGCCGGGCATTGGGATCCGGAAATAAAAAATTTATGATTCGGCGACGTTGATAATCGGCCAGCAAAGGGTAGCTGATAAAAGGTAATCCAATTCCAGCGATAATGAAAAATATCAGATGCTTGATTTGAAGACCGGAAGCCCACAACAATGCAAACCAAATCACCAAAATGACGATCGAGGTGCTCAAGTTGGGTTGCAAGAGAATAAGGGTGACGATTCCCATCGTCCAAAGAAAACTGCGTCCGATCCAAACCAAATCATGGGGTTGATCCTGATTCTTGGAGAAATACTCAGCCAGGACAATAACCATGACAATTTTGGCCAGTTCGGAGGGCTGAATCAAGATTACACCGGTATCGAACCAACGCGCCGAACCAAAAAAAACCGCACCCACCACCGAAAGGATTACTAGTAAAACCATCATCCCCCAATACATGCCCCGGCTTATCGAAGCCCACAGGTGATAATCGATCATAGCTGTGATGATGATGACCGCAAAGCCGATCATCGCGAAAATCAATTGCCGACCAACCAGATTTAATTGCTCCAACTCGATGTTGCCAGCGATGGCTGAGCGGATCATCGTAATACCAACGATGGTTAAAACCGCGACCGCTCCCAGCAGCCAGAAATCGAAATACCGCCAGTTGATGCTCCGCATCGCTTGCATGGTTCAGCTATTTCTCCGCCGGCGAGTCGAGCGCAGAGGGATATCGGCAATCAATCTCTGTTGCCGGCCATCTTGAGCCATTTCAATCCGCACCGCGGTTGGATCGACATCTACATGGCGTGAAATAACCTCGATGAGTTCATCCTTGAGCAGATCAAGCACGCCGGAAGTCAAATCTATGCGATCGTGGATTAAAACCAACTTCATGCGTTCTTTGGCAGTATTGGCGCTCGGCGCTTCACGATTGAGTAGACGATCAAAAAATCTAGCCATGTCAACCGCCTCCTTGCTTGATGATTCTGCTAAGGCGTCCAAAAATACCGCCATTGTCGGTTAGGTTTAAGAATGGAATGTCTTCGCCTAGAAGTCGATGGGCGATATTCCGAAATGCCTGTCCGGCTTTGCTCTTACCATCCAAAGCTACCGGAATCCCCCGATTGGCGCTGGTGATCACTTCTTCATCTTCAGGAACTAACCCGATTAATTCAACTGCCAGTAATTCCAGCACATCCTCTGCCGATAGCATATCGCCCCGCTTGACCATGCTGGGTTTGATACGGTTGATCAGTAAGCGGGGTGGACCTTTCTCCTCCGCTTCTATCAACCCGATGATACGATCGGCATCTCGAACCGCCGAGACCTCTGGGTTCGTTACCACAATGATAAATTCTGCTGGGGCAATTGCGTTGCGAAAACCGCGTTCGATGCCAGCCGGTGAGTCGATCAATACCCAATCATACTCCGGACGAAGCTCGTCGCACAACCTTACCATATCACTGGGAGAGACCGCACTTTTATCGCGGGTCTGGGCAGAGGGGATCAAGTACAACTCGGGCAATCTCTTATCCCGAATCATCGCCTGGCGCAAGCGGCAACGCCCTTCAATAATGTCCACCAGATCGTAGACAATCCGGTTCTCCAGCCCAAGGACGACATCCAGGTTGCGCAAACCAATATCGGCGTCGATACAAACCGCCCGTTTGCCCAGGTTCGCAAGAGCCGCCCCTAGATTTGCCGCGATGGTTGTTTTACCTACTCCACCTTTTCCAGATGTAATCGTGACCACTTTACCAGGCATAAATCTCTCCCTTACTTTTTCTTTTTTGGATTCCACACGTCAGCGACAACCTTACCTTCTTTCAAACTGGCAGTTTCTGGTTGCGGTTTGCCTCTGCGTTGGGGAGTGATGGCAATTTGGTCGGCTATGCGCAGTTGGGTCGGGCAAAGATCGAGCGCACAAACCACCGCCGTCTCGTCACCGCCCGCCCCAGCATGCACCAACCCCCCTAACCGTCCCCACACAAAGATGCTCCCGCTGGCAATAATCTCGGCCCCCGGATTCACATCTCCGATCACAACAACATGGCCTCCGTATTGTAACCTGAAGCCAGAACGAAGCGTTTTGTAAAATAGCACGGCTTCCTCGCCGCCCTTCAGGGCAATATCCGCTGGCTTGGTCGTAGCGCTTGAGCGTTCGATTCGGATATCCAGCCCCAGGGTTTGAGCAGTTTGCTCCGTGGTTGGCGAAGCGCTCATCACCGCCCATAAAAATAATCCCCGCTCCGAAAGAGCATCCCTCAACTGCCCCAGGTCTAAAGCTTTGAGGACATAATTACCCACATCTAATGCAACTCGGGCTCCGTGCAGAAACTGGCTTTGCTGGTCGATATGATCTAACAAAGCCTGCCTGGCTTCTTCCCACGTTGCCTGGCTATCTGAAATATTAATTAGCAAGCCCTGGAGTATCCCTTTGATGGTAATTGTTGGCGGCATACATCATCCACAATCGGATATCGTCTTCCTACCAGTCTCTGCAGGTTGAATCACACTTTACAAATCAAAATTATACCCGAAGTATCTTCCCAATAGAACGGGGTGTGGGATGTTGTTGGCGGGCTTCACCCGCCAACAACACCCCACTTCCCCTTCTTTTTTTGAAGATACCACCCGAACTATTTGGGCGTTTCTAATGCGGTATCGATGGCTTTCAACTCAAAGTAAGCCTGGATTACCTGACGAACGATAGGTCCGGCAACACTGGCGCCCTCTCCGCCGTTATAGACAAAAGCCACCACTGCCACTTCTGGATTATCGAAAGGCGCGTAAGCAACCGTCCAGGCATGGGTGGGCCAGTTGCCGGGTATGCATAGATTTTTTGCGTTAGCATACTTATCGCAATATTCTGCGGTACCTGTCTTACCGGCTGCCGCTATGGTAACATCTTTGAATTCTTTCGCCAGAGTGCCTACAGTTACCGCCTTCCGCATCCCTTCCTGAACTTTCTTGACGACCCATGTTTGCACAGTTTTGGTCTTACCCTCGATTGGCTCACAACCCCGGATGGTGGTGTCGTAATATTCCTGGATTACTGGGTCTTTGGTGATATCCCATTTCATTTCTGGTGTAAATGACTGGGTCACATTGCCTTCCGCGTCCAGGATTTCGTGAATCAAAGTAGGACGCATCAGCTTACCATCATTAGCGATTGTGGCTGCAGACATCAACACCTGCAAGGGGGTTGCCAGCACATAACCCTGTCCTACACTGGAAATATAAGTATCCCCGGTCGACCAGCTCTCACCATGCGTGATTCGTTTCCACTTGGGATCGGGTATCAACCCCTTCTCCTGGTCAGGAAGCTCGATGCCCGGATAATCACCATAACCTAGCGCCCGCGCATAAGTCCCCAGGCGACAAATACCCAATCCGACAGGAACTTCATCCTTATAACCACCCCCCAGTTTATAAAAATAGACATTGCTCGAGTTAGCAATTCCCCCCAAAAAGTCGAGGTGACCGAAACCAGCTTTATTCCAATCCACAAACTCGCGTTCCCTGCCAGGGTCATTGGCATAATACTTCTCGGTGATGGTGATCTTTGGTGGGACGCTCAAGACCTGCTCGGGTGTGACCACACCTTCATTGAGCGCTCCAACCGCGGTCGATAACTTGAAGACCGACCCGGCTGGCAATACATCTCCAACCGCATGATTCAATAATGGATTGGTCAGATCTTCAGAAAGCTGTTTGTAATAATACGCGGGAATGAAACGCGCCATGCGATTATTCTCATAAGAGGGGTAAGAGACCATCCCTAAAATTTCGCCGGTCTTAGGGTTGATTGCAATAACCACCCCACTCGTCGAGCGAATGGATTGCAAATGGACATTCCAAAAATTGATTTCCCTGATCAGTATCGAAGTCATGGCTTCCTGCAATCGCGTATCGATAGTCAACCGCAGGTTGTTCCCCGGTTGGGGTTGCACAGGCGCAGTAATGCCGCGCAAGACCTGTCCGGCAACATCTACTTCTACCGTCCAGTTTCCGTTATGCCCCGCCAGCAAGTCTTGATACTGCAACTCAAGCCCGGCGTAACCCACCTTGTCCCGGTCTGGCAAAAAGCCCTTTTCCCGGTAATAATCTTCCTGGATAGCCGGGATTGGACCTAAAAAGCCAACGATGGAGGCGGTCAGCGACCCGGTGGGATATTCCCGGATGGGTTGAATCTCTATCCCGACGCCTGGCCAATCTACCGTTTTCTCCTGAACTATTCGAGCCGTTGTTTCATCGATATCACACTTAACTTTCACCGGTTCAAATGGAGTAGACGATTTTCCATATTCAACAATCTGTGCAATACCGTGTTCAGAAACGCATGGTACGTACGGGGTGGCCTCGCTAATTTCTCCCTGGTTCACCGGCATGCCAATCAATTGCGATAGCTCTTGAAAAATATTCAAAACCGCCCCCGGATCATCCGGCAAATTAGCGGCTGTAATGACAACATTGTAGGAAGGGACGTTACGGGCTAACACTACACCATTCCGATCATAAATAATCCCCCGCGTTGCCTGCAAATTAAGCGTTTCGGTGCGATTATCTTCAGCTCTGGCAATCCAATCGCCCTGTTGGAGAATTTGCAGGCTGAACAAGCGCCCAGTATAAGCAATAAAGATAATCAGGGCTATCAGCCCAAGCACCCAAATCCGCCACCCCTTGACCTTATTCAAACCATTCTTAGATTCGTTCATACCTGGATAGTCTCCGGATATAACCATCTGGCTATATCAGTTAAAATTGCATAAGCAGGTAAAGCCGCCAATAAATTCAATACCCCGCTGGGTAGCGTAATCGAAATCAAAGCCTGGGAAAGCGGGATAGTAACTCCCATCAGGCTTAAGGCTACAATCGATACGATATGAGTAATAATCGTACCCAGAATGGTAACGACAAACATCGCCAGAATTGGCACCTGCCAGATAAAACGACGCACAACCAGCGCCATCCCATTCGCCAATCCATATCCTAACAATGGAATCCCGAGAGGCAATCCAGATGCAATGCTCACCAGCGCGCCGCCAACGATAGCCCAATGCCAGGAAGATTTGTTTCTCTTCTGCAATGCCCAGGCCATAAGCGCCAGCAATATCAAATCGGCAGTCCCATGCAGAAGCGGGATCCGGCTGACAATCGTGGTCTGGACAAGTAATAGTAACCCTAAAATCGGAAGAGACAGCAGAATTGCCATATCAAGGCGCTCCGGGTGTCGGTATCAGGGGGTTGATATCGATAGGCTTGAAGTTGGTTATCACCAGAACGATTTCAAGATTAGAAAAATCCACCACCGGCTGGACGGTGCCGCGCTGGAATAAATCTTGATCCCGGCTGCGGATACCCGTCACCTGACCAATGAGGATGTTTGGAGGGTAACCGCCCCCTAAACCCGAGGTCAAAACCAGATCGCCAGCATTGACGCTTGCCCCTTGAGGAATCATCTCCAAAAAGATATCGCCAGATAATTGTCCGCTCAATACAGCTTGGGCTTTAGAAGGTTCGATCCGTACATTGACGCTCGAGGCTGGATCGGTGATCATTTGAACCCGGGCTGCTCCAGCAGTAACGGCTGCTATGCGCCCAACCAAACCTTGCTGGGTGACTACCGGCATGCCTCGCTGCAAACCATCGTCAGAACCGCGATTGATGATTACATATTGTAGAAAAGGACTTGGGTCGCGGGCGATAACTGCGGCTGCTTGATACTGATTCTCGGGGTTCGCTCGAGCAAAATCGACCAGGGCAGAGAGAATATTGGTTTCAGAGAGGCGTTGCTGTAATTCGATGATCTGAGCCTGTAAACGAGATACCTCCGCTTCGAGTTCGAGATTTCGTTGCCGTAAGCGAAGAACATCCTGGGGTGCGGTGAGTAAGCTCACCATCGCCTGGTACCTTTCTGAAATCCAGGTTTGAGCGCCAACAAATGGATTGACAATAATTCGCGAAAGGGGAGTGAGATAACCACCCAATGCAAGCGCAATCAAGCCAATCCCGATCAAGACGAAAACGATCGTCTGGAGGTTGCGAGAGGTGGTATTCATGATGATTTATTAATCGTGTTTCGTGCTTCCTCGTTCCAAACCTACTAAATAGCGGCTCAAATGATCGAGATCTTCCAGGATGATGCTGGCGCCGCGCACTACGCAACTCATCGGATCATCCACCACCCAAGCCCGAATGCGAAGTTCGTTGGATAACCGTTTATCCAGCATCTGCAGCAGAGATCCCCCACCAGCCATACATACGCCGCTTTCCATCAAATCCGCAATTATCTCTGGGGGAGCCTCATCCAAAGCGTCTTTGATGGTGTCGATGATCGTTTGGACGGAACCGTTGATAGCCTCGCGAATCTCAACCGATGAAACTTCAACTTCTTCGGGCAAGCCGGTAACCAGGTTTCGGCCGCGTAATACCATTGTCTTTTCCTGGGGCAGGTGATAAGCTGAACCAATCGCAATTTTTACCTGTTCAGCCATCCGCTCGCCCACCAACAAATTATATTTGTTGCGCATGTATTGAACGATGTCCTGGTCCATCTCGTCGCCGGCTACCCTTAGCGAACGCGAGACCACCACCCCGCCCATCGAAATTATGGCTACCTCTGATGTTCCGCCGCCAATGTCCACGATCATGCTGCCGCGGATATCGCCCACCGGCAATCCCGCGCCTAAGGCAGCCGCCATTGGTTCTTCGATTAAAAAAGTCTCGCGCGCTCCCACCGACATAGCCGCGTCATAAACGGCTCTTTTTTCCACCTCGGTCACACCACAGGGGATTCCCACTACCACTCGTGGACGTGGAACCGGCACCAGGCTTTGTTCATGAGCCTTACCGATAAAATATTCCAACATCGCCTGAGTGATTTCAAATTCAGAAATCACCCCATCGCGCAAAGGTCGGATCGCGATGATATTCGCCGGTGTTCTTCCTACCATTTCCTTGGCTTCTGCACCGATCGCTAAGGGTTGGCGCGTTTTCTTATCGATTGCCACCCAGGAGGGTTCCTGAATCACAATTCCTTTTCCACGAACGCTCACTAGCGTGTTGGCAGTGCCCAGGTCGATACCAATGTCTAATGAGAAAAACCCTAACAACCAGTTGAGGGGGTTAAATGCCAATTCGCTCTCCCCGATTTAGTGGTTTTAGCCATGATGGAGTGGCGTTACACAAACAAGAATCAGTTATTCTGTCCAAACAGTTTTTTTCGCTCCAAATCCAATCTTTCGGATTCGATTATACCATTGCCGTTAAAGTGCGTGAACCAGTTCACATTCCAGAAAATGAAATCTGGTATTAACCAGTATTCAGATAGAGACCACAATCCAATAGCCATTGTGGCACTATATCACTGATACGCAAGAGCAAACCGCTCCCATACAGGATTTTGGTCATCAGGCGGGGAGTGCCGTGGATTTTATTAATGACAGCCAGGACTTCGGCATGGGTCAAAACAATGGGTTGGATCTTCAGGCGGGAGGCGCCCACCAGTTCGGGGGGCAGATTGATCTCCGCCAAACGGCGGGTGAACACATAGCTGGGTGGTTAACATTGGCGTGGTAAAATATGAGGTAATCGTGAGATGAATGATTTGGTGGAAACGTTCCCAACGACCGAGATCGCCAAATTCTGTCAACGTTGGAAGATTAGAGAATTGGCAGTATTTGGCTCTGCACTGCGCACTGATTTCATGCCTGAAAGCGATATTGATATAATTGTAACTTTTGATGACAACGCAGATCGGAGTTTGCTTGACCACATTAGAATGCAACAGGAACTTGAAGCCCTTCTTCAGCGTGACGTTGACTTGGTTACAAAACGGGCCGTTGAGAAAAGCCAGAATTGGGTGTATCGCAAGGAAATACTAAATACGGCTTCTGTGATCTTTCCTCACAAAGTGGATCATGGGGCGAGATGAAGGCACTTTATTAGATATTGCGAATGCCGCCCGCGCAGTCTTGACTTTCACAAGGGGTTTGCAAAAAGAGCAATTCCTCGAGGATTTCAAGACCCAGTCAGCGGTGCTTTACCAATTGATTGTGATTGGCGAAGCTGTCAAGCGACTGTCCTTTGCGCTGCGCCAGTAACATCCAGAGATCCCCTGGCCACCGATGGCTGGAATGCGAGACCATCTTATTCACGGATATGATGTGGTGGACTGAGATGAAGTATGGAGGACAGCAACAAGAGATATACCTGACTTGTTGAGCAAGATGGTACCATTTCTGCCACAAGAAGGTTCAAAACGAGAGTAAGTGACCAACCAACACGCGCTTGCAACCAACCGCTATGCTCACACGCTCGCAGCGGCTGAAGCGCAGGCCATTGGGTTGCACATTTTAATCCATAATGGAAAAAGATCAGAGCGATGTTCACTAGTAAAGTGAATATATAAATCTCTCATAAAAAAGGGAAAATACTATGACGTTACCATTAGATGACAAAATTTACGACTTACTCATCATTGGAGGCGGACCTGCTGGCGGTGCAGCCGCCGAAACAGCCCTGAAACTGGGTAAAACCGTCGCACTGGTCGAAAAAGATAAATTGGGCGGCACCTGATTGAACTATGGGTGAATTCCCAAGGAAACCCTGGTCAGGGTAACTGAATTGTTCACTTTATCAAAACGATTGCCGGAATTTGGCATTCAGATTGAAAATGTATCGTTGAATTGGAAACGGATTGTTGATCGTACACAGGCTATTGTCGCAGAATGTAGAGAACCTAAGCCAGAACATTTGATATCTCACGGTGTGTATCTGGTATTTGGAGATGCAAAATTTATTGATTCGCACACTGTGCGCGTAGATGACAAGCAAATAAAAGCAAATCAAATTATCATTGCTACGGGCGCCAGTCTGCCTCAATTGCCAATCAGGGGAATAGAGCATACTATAACCCATGTGGATTTGCTTGAAGATCGAAAACTTCCCCAAAAATTGGTGGTTTTTGGTGGCGGAGTCGTCGCGCTTGAATTCGCTTACCTATTTTCTCGTGTGGGGGTTGATGTTTCGGTTGTTGTTATGGCTGGTCATCGAATCCTGCGTCATTATGACGAATCCGTACGTCAAACCGTTGTGGAATATGGTCAAAATATTGGTATAAAGTATTATTTGGATGCTGCGATTGAAGAAATTCGAGAAGATAGTCATCGCTTGACCGTGGAAATTCACCAGAATTCTCAGATAATTCTACTAACGGCAGATC